>Ga0129309_1001158_pt1 | contig 14704 bp, 15 predicted proteins | sample L1105metagenome_FD_94439 | JGI IMG/M metagenome (GOLD analysis project Ga0129309, IMG submission 94439) | Ring-tailed lemur group fecal microbial communities from Wisconsin, USA - L1105 metagenome | ecosystem: Host-associated > Mammals > Digestive system > Large intestine > Fecal | place: USA...
TCCTCCTTGAGTAACTTTATTTGATTTAATACATCTTTCCGCATAATATCCCTCCAATCATTTTAGAAATATTATACTAGAAAAATGTACAAATCTGTGCATTTTGAGATTCTAATTTTTGTGCATTTTCATTTTATCATTTATACCTGAAGTTAAAAGTGATAAAATTATATAAAAGTAGTAATGAATCAATAGAAATAAGTATTTTAAAATTAGAAGAAATGTATATTAGCTTTTATGGTGTTTTGGATAGTATACAGAAACATTTAAGAACTTTGAAAATACTTATAAAGAAGTACATTTATTAAAGAGTAGGATAAAAAGTAATTAATTGCAGGAATTATAAAGGTGGTATTTAGTCAAATTTAACTAGTTATCTATAATTGATCAATATATATATTACAAAAAATTAATATATTCACTCCAAGGTTTGACAAAATTCGTATCACACTTATGTTACAATATCTATAATATCGTAAATTGACATTTAATACAATCGCTATTCAATTATACCAAATAAGTTATTTAACGGTAATCTAGGCTAGATTTGATGCTTACACTTATAGAAGATTAAATCGTCATAAAGGAAATGACAGGTGATGTTATTATGTAACCAAGAGAAAAGATCAGCACACGATTTGTGTTTATTACAGATAGTTGACTGCATATTCCAGACTAGGTGCTTGCTGTTATGGATAAAGGATATTGTAGTATTCTTGATATACATTCCAACGCCTTGATACTCATCAAAAGGCCGAGATAGGGTTAACTTAGCGCAATCCAGAAATAGATCAACTAAAAACTTCCTAGCTATGGAGTTTTTTAGAAGATGCCCACTGATACCTTAAGTTTATCAAATTTTATCATTTGCTGCAAGAATTAGCAGTGAGAGCGTCTTTTGAGAATATCCCTTACTTATAGGCTTTCCATTTTGCATTAGGTTTTAGGACAGGCCTAGTTATTTCGAACAACATACAGTTTTAACATTTTTGGCCTCGCCACAAAGTGACTTGGTGGGATCGTTAAGCGGCGGCAATCATTTGTTGACTATGCAATTTTACTATGACATTGACGGAGGAATTAATTATGAATATGGAAAGGTATACTGTGAACATAACAAATTATATAAGATTTGTTGATTCAAATACAATTGTGATAAAAACACTTAAAGGACGCTTTCAGTTAAAGGGCGACAATATTTCAGTAGCAGTTAGCGATATTCTTAATTGCTTTAAAGAACCAACAAACTTTGATGATGTTATTTCAACGCTATCTAAAAAATATAGTGTGGGTTCTCTGCAGAAAATGCTAGATTTTCTTGTGGATAGAAACATTTTGATTGATGAGTATTCTTCCGAAGCTTTACAAAAGTACGAAAAGGACTTTGTAGATAAAACACTGTACTATACCTTAGGCGGAAAATCCTTGCAGGAAATAGTAGATGAATTAACCCCTATGCATGTTGGAATTATTGGGACGAAGCAATTAGTCAACTGCTTGTTGAACGATTTGATAAACGGAGGTTTGCTCTTTAATTTTAATATTGGAATTACAGACAGAACATCAAATCTTAGTAAATTTACCGAAAATAGCGATATCAATATTACAAATTACCCAAATTTATCAGATCCACTATGTATGGATTCGTTTATTGATAAAAGTGATTTTATTATCGCATCTAGTAACTATAGTGATCATTATCTATTCAAACAAGTAAATGAATTGTGTATTAAAAAGAACAAAAAGTGGCTTCGAATAATGATTGATGGGGATTTTTCGGAAATCGGACCATTATTTATTCCTAATAAAACATGTTGCTATTCTTGTTTACGTGCTAGAGAATTTTTTAATATGACTGAAGAAAAGTATATATTTGATAGTTTGTATGAGGATAGTAAGTTGCATGAGGATTTGCGGGAAAGACCAGTAGGATTATATTCTATATATCATATAAATTCACTGTTGTCTGCCATTGCATGCTCTGAAATGATGAAGTTACTGACAGGTCTAAAGTGCAACTTGTTAAACCAAATTGTGAGTGTAAACTGCATTGACTTCACAATGCAAACAGATACAGTTTTTAGGTACTATTTGTGTTCGGATTGTTCAGAAAGGTTGTGAGTTAACATGAAAAGTATGTGTAATGCTGATATGGAGATTACCAAAACCTTGGAAGCAATGGAGCGAATTTATTCCCCAAAATATGGATTAGCGAATAAAATTATCGTGAATGATTTGAATCACATAAATGTATCGGTTGGTTTAAATAGCTATGCAGTTGGTAATGTAGTTCCGTTGTTTCACACACAAGTTAAGAATGTGCATTACAGTACGTGGGATGGTTCGGGATCGGCATTAACCCGCGAAAAAAGCAAAGTAAAAGCCTACGGTGAATTTATTGAAAGATATTGCGCAGCTAATTCTAGAAATGATTATGAGGTAGATATTATTTTTGATTCTTATGATAACCTGAAAATAAAGGAAGAATGTCTTGATTTCAATGAACTGATACATTTTGAAGATTATTTATACGATGAACCAGAGTTTCCATACGCACGGTATTTTACACACACCCCTATTTCATGGGTTAAGGGAAAAGATTTACTTAATGGAAGGGATATTTGGCTGCCGGCACAAAAAATATTTTTGGGTATAGAACTTCTCAGAGGAGAACAACCTCATATCCCTTGGATGTCCACTGGTCTGGCTTGTGGTACAGGCTATTATCAAGCTGCTATTAGTGCTTTATACGAAGTGGTAGAGCGTGACTCTTTTATGTTAACATGGCAATTGAAACTCGCTGGCACGCGCATTGTGGTGGATAGTATTCGCAGTCCAGCTCTTACTACTCTATATAACCATATATGTAAGCACTTAGTGGGAGAAGACCATTTGTTTATTTATGATATAAGCAGGACCGAAGGCATTTATACTGTGTTGACTTTTATCAGAAATGATAATCCAGATTCATTTGGTCTTATAGTTTCAGCAGCGTCGCATATAAACGCAGAGATAGCTTTACTTAAGTCTCTTGAAGAATTATGTCAAACGCAGGCATTTGCCTACGGAGAGCTAATAGGAGACGAGAAAAGGTCATATCAAACACTAAAAGAGCATGAAGTTACCGATTTGCACAAGCACACATTTTATTATAGTACTGGACGACGTAGTCACGAAATTGATTTTATTTCAGCATCAAATTGTCATGTGAAGCTTAGCGACATGAAAGATTTTTTCAAGGGTTCGAATGAGGAAATTATGGAATACTTAGTAGAGTTATTTAGACAGAAAAATCAACCAATATTTACTGCAGACATTACCCGACGCGAAATACGCGAATGTGGCTTTCGTGTTGTGAGAGCAATTATAAGCGGATATAATGATTTGGAGGTTTCACATCAGTTTAGGCAGCTCAAAAACAGAAGACTACAAGAGTATCAAGAAAAGTACAATGCACAAATAAATAGCGCTCCCCATCCATTTCCATAAATATCTTAGAAAGGATGTGACCATAATATGAATAAACTTCCTAAGCATAGCTTTGCCTTGGAGTATCACGAAAATACCAAAGTTTTATCAGGGACTCAACCCTTTGATCCAAGAAACCAGTACAAGATATACCCTAGCTCAAAAACTATAAAGCTTGATAAAATTGACTATACTGAGGAGGAACAGAATAAAAGTGGATTTATTCGAACACTATTATCGCGTAAAAGTACAAGGGCTTTTGCGCAGGATGGTATTAGCTTTCGGGAGCTTTCACAGTTATTGACACTTAGCTTTGGGTTGCGTGGTATCGATTTTTCAGGTATAAGTTTGCGTACATATGCTAGCGCAGGTGCCCGCTATCCTATAGAGGTATATCCGGTGATCTTAAGGTCGAACGACATTGAGTTGGGAATTTACCACTATAATGTTGTTGAAAACTCATTAGAGCTAATTAAGACAGGGGATTACACTAATCAAATGCATGAGTTCTACAAAAACCAACAATTTGTGTTGAACGCTCCCTGTATAATTTTCTTTTCCATGGTTTTTGAAAGAAGTATGGTGAAATATGGCGAAAGAGGTTACAGGTTTATTTTTCTTGATGCTGGTCATATGAGCCAAAATCTATATCTGACAGCGGAATATCTGGGTTTGGGTGTGGTGGCCCTTGGAGCCGGAGTGAATAGTGATGATGAAATCGACGATCTAATAGGCCTTGTTCATAAAGTCGAAAACGTCTTTTGTGGCTTCGCAGTAGGATTGCCTCATTTTGTCACAGATTAACCCTCTTTTTTGAAAGCGGCAGTTGGACTAGATAAGGTTTATGCTGCTGGAACATTATGATACCGCGTCAATTTTCAAGTATCATAAGCTTGCTGTTTAACGATTTAAACGGTCAAGTTTTTTCATAATAATTTTAGTAGGAAAGGAGGTGCAAAAGATGGAACCTATTATTGATTTAATATGGTCTGTTGAAGAAGATGAACCTATTGATTTAAACAGCGATCATAAGATCAATGCTAACTGTGGTGGTGGTGCTTGTTGTTGTTGTTGTTCTGTACCTAACGTTGTAACGAAATGGATTTGTACCTAAACTTGTTAGATCTGTTCATCAGCAGAAAAACAGAACTGAAGTTTATGAGTACGTAACGAAAGAAGCATAAGACTTGCAACAAACCAGCAAATTGGTGGGAGCCTACATAGATAAATTACAATTTGTCCATTGGGTTCCCCTCCACAATTCATCGAGCAGCGGCAATGGATTACGCATCTTATATACCTTGCCATATAGACTAGAGATGGTTAAGTTGCTAACCGGGAATAGTAAAATAAGGATTGTTCTAAAATAATGTAAAGGATGGTATCCTATTATGTATATTGCGGTATTTTTGTTGAATATTCTATTACTTCTACTACTTGTATGGATTTGCATGTTTTTGGTCATACTTGGTCACGAAATGGGTCATGTTCTTATGTACCGTATATTCTTTCGCAATAAAGACTGGCATATTACAATTGGCACAGGTAGGACATTTATTAAGCTTAAAAGGTTTACTTTAAGAGTCTTTCCGATAGTGGGGTTTTTCCACATTGAATCCAAATATAAGGGATCCAAGCTTCAGTACATCATGATGTATCTCGGTGGACCCTTGGCAAATGTATTCTTTATTATTGTACTGAGTTTTTTATCACAAATCATTAAGGCTAACCAACTAAAGTTCGAACAACCCAATTTAGTTTGGTTTTTGGAATTTACTTTTCGGGCGAATGTATTTCAATTTGTTGGCACTGTGGTTCCGATGAAGTACTCGTTTTGGCCTTACAAAGGCTTATTAAGTGATGGAATGAGGATTTTAAAGAAGGCTACAGAAACTAACAAGAGTTAAGAACGACTGTTTTTTCACAAAAACAAAAATGGTGGAGGTATAACTGTGTTAATCTTTAACAATTTATTGGTAAACAAAAACTCGGATAAGTTTCAACCTTTTCTGGTTAACCTGCTTTCGGGTAGGAGAAGATTACTTAACGATGATGAAGTCGCCTTAGTAAGAAGTATGAGTAATAAGGATGGGGCAGTCTCTTTCAATGAAGCTGAAGCTGAATTATACAATAAGCTAATCATTGAGAAACAGTTTCTGATAGATGAGACACGTAGACTTATCGAAGACAAACTAATTGAGTCGGGATATTTTAATCTAAAAAACAAGTATGCTGAAGATTATAGATTTTCTATAGAATTGACAAGAGCATGCAACATGAGTTGTTCTTATTGTTATGTACGTTCACGCTTAAACAGTGGTCAGAGTATGACAAAAGACCATGTGGATGCTATTTTTGAATTTTATAGTACCTATGCTGATGATAAAAACAAAATTGCTGAAACCCCATATATTAGGATAACTGGCGGTGAACCACTGATAAATAGAGGTACTGTCGACTTGATAAATTACATAGCTTCAAAATGGGAGAAGTCAAAACTCTTGTTGTTTACAAACGGTGTGAATCTATTGAAATATTACGATGATCTTCCTCTTTCAAGATTTGGGGAGATTCATGTTTCAATAGATGGTATAAAGGATGTACATATGGATCGCCGTTTTTCTGGTGTAAAATCAGATAATAGAATATACGACGAAATAATCTCTGGTGTGCAAAAGTTATTAACTGACGGGGTAAATGTAAAAATCAAAACGACTTTAGACAAAATAAATTATCGAAGATTTGAGGAATTCAAAAAATTCTTAGAAGAAAGGGGTATCTCAAACTCACCATATTACGAGCACCTTCCGGGGATAACGCTTGATTATCAAAATTCATTAGATATATCCGAAGAATCCAACAATAAATACGATATTCAAAAAATACAAAAGTACATAGCAGGTCTTAACCCGATTCCACCCACATTTCCAAGCTATTCGACGTTGTTTAATGTTCTTAATAGACCTAAAAATGAGCCTTATATGCCAAAATATCAAAGGTGTAACAGTCAGTTCCTCGCAAATTATTATTTTTCCTGCAATGGGAAAGTGTATTTTTGTGACTGCGTTGACGAAAATGACGGTGTAGTTGGCACGTATTTTCCTAAAATCAGTATCGATGAGACTGCTGTATCCAATCTTCTAAACCGTAGTGTTATGAGAAATGAAAGATGTAAAAAATGCGCATATAAATTTATATGTTTGGGTGGGTGCCCAATATCTGCTAGAACAAAAAATGCAGAAATGTCATGTGGAATTTATGCAGATGAGGATATTCTTGATAATCTAGAATATGATTATCGCTGGATACGGTAATGAAAATCTAAAGAAACATAGAAACTGGAGGGGAAGGAATGAAACTTATAAAAAACTTAATAATTACTGAAATTGGTGATAAATATCTCTTAATAAATTCGCTTAATGGTATTATAGACAGGATAAACTATTCAACTTTAGCTATAATTGCTAAATGGCATGAATGTGATGCGATCGTTCCGGTGGGCAATTCAGAAGAAGTTTTATTTAACAAACTAAAATCACGAGGGTATTTATGTAACAACCATAAAGAGGAGAGGGAAAAAAAAGAGGAAATCATTCGCGCTTTACGTGAAAAACACGCTAAAATCAAGGCGAATAATACCAATATAACATTTGTAATGACTTATGACTGTAATTTCCGATGTCCATATTGTTTTGAAGATTCCACATTTGGTGGTAATGATGATTCACAATCCCTGAACTCTGCTCCAAGAAAGACTATAATGGATCGCGTCTTAATTGACGCCGCCTTTGACTTGGTAGGAGATTCCCTGAAGACAATCGGTTTGTTCGGTGGTGAACCATTATTGCCTAAAAATATGCCAGCTTTGGAGTATATAATCTATAGAGCTCCTGACAAGATATATAATATTACTACAAATGGCTATTATCTAGATGCATTTCTTCACCTGCTATCAAAGATCAAGATTTCATACATTATGATCACAATAGATGGCGATGAAGAGACACATGACAGGCGTAGGTTTTTAGCTAATGGAAGGCCTACGTTTAGGAAAATCTTAACTAATATAGAGAAATGTTTGGAGAAAAATATTCCTATTCGAATAAGGATGAATTTAGATGATAGTAATTTTAATGAATGTATCGCTCTAAGAACAAAGCTCCTGGATCAATTCAAGATGTATGAAAGTTTACTAAGTTTTGAAATATCCCCCATGATAGAAATGTTATCCACTAATAGAAACAATATGTTCATGGACTTATATAAAGCAGACATTGAATATAGTTCAGAAGAACGGATACAAATGAATCAGATCCTTGGTAGATTCAGTCCAATTCTCAATGTGTTAACTACAGGTGCGAAACTTAGCCCCACCTATTCTTTCTGTTCTGCACACTATAGTGGACCTATTGTTGACCCATACGGTTATATTTACCCATGTTTATTATCAGTTGGTAAAAAGTCGCTTGCAATAGGCAAATATTATCCTGTTGTGGAATGTTTTGAGAATAGCATTCGCAACCGAAGTATCGAGAGCATTCCAGAGTGCAGAGAATGTAGCTACTCTTTGTTGTGCGGAGGTGGTTGTCCTGTATCATTAAATGATTATAGTGACTTTTATAAGCCAGAATGTTTCTCCATCAAAAACCAGATTCACAATATTTTACCGATGTTTTACGCTGCTAAAACAGAATGTGAATAAAATAAGACTGAACACTATGCAATGAGAAATTGAAATTCCTTTGAAGGAGTTCAAATTAAGGGAGGACAAGTATATGGTGCATGCACTTATAATCGCTGATATAGAAGGTATTACCGATATATATGATTTGAAAAATATTGATGATTGCGCTGAATTGTACACTTCTGAAATTCAAGTGTATATTAAGACTCTCTTTGAGAACGACGTTACAAAAATCACGGTTTGTGACGCACATGACGAGGGCAATCTGATTTCACGAAAAATCATTACGCATGGAGATTTTGGTAGAGGTGATGTAAGAATCGTCTCAAAAGTGGAAAATGTATCTTTCGACGAAAAATATGACTTTGCGATACTTGCTGGTTTTCATGGTATGAATGGAAGCCCTGGCATTTTGCCACACACATTGCGTTTTGATTTTAAATTAATCTCCTTATTTTGCACAAAGCTCCAAGCAAGGATTCCTATCGGTGAGGTTGAATTATATACTAGGTGGCTAGGGGCCCAAGGAATACCTGTAATACTTGTCACTGGTGATAGGGAAGCAGTGTATGAGGCTAATTGTTTTAACTCCTACCGTCAAACGTGCTGTGTCAAGAGCTATTTCCAGATGAATCAAGTAGACAGAAATTATTTTTATGAGAAGATAGCCTATTGTATAAAATGTTCGTTAAGCTTAAATTGGGATATTTGCTTATCTGAAGACAGTAATGAAATTGCGATTGAATTCAATAACCCGGATGTTGTGGAAGCTTTAGGCGATGTAAGCTACAATATAAAAGAGAACAGTATTATTTTTGATAGTTGTTCAGAGCTTGTAAATAATCTCTATCCTCTCATAGATAGATTAAATGAGATTAATAATGCCAATGTAGCATTAAATTCAGCTTTCATAAAGGAAGTAAGAAAGTTAGCTGTTTCCCTGAAAAAAGAGGATCTGGCAAAATCTGAAATTGGACCGCTACTTTATAACAATCTCTTGTTTTTAGATAGCAAGTCAAGAGACAAAATAATGAAGGGGATATTAGCTATGACAAATAATTTGACTTTACCACATGATATTGAATAATAGGATCAGGTGATATCAATGAAAATTTTTCTTTTCTGCAAGCCGTACTTGCTATCACAGAAATATACTATTGTAGCTTATATAGCACTGACACTTCTGTCCTCTGCCATAGGCATTATATTCCCCTATGTTATAGGAAACTTTTTAGACGATCTAGTCATCAGTGCCGATAAAAGTGTTATTTTTCGTTTTTGTATAATTTTTGGAGGACTGAGCATACTTAAAATACTCAAGGACTATATAACTTCCATTATGTATACAAAAATGCAAGTTCAGATGGGTTATGATTTAAACATCAGAGTAATTAAACATGTCCAAAGTTTGTCTTTGTCATTTATTAACCAAAAAGATGGTATGTATTTAAATCAACGTTTCAATGGTGATTCCTATAACCTTATTACTTTCTGCCTAACAACACTAAAGGGAGTAATAACAAACATTATACTAATTGTTGTGCCGTTTGTGATATTACTAGCTAATAACTGGTTAATTACAGTGCTAATGATTGGATTTATTTTAGTATACATAATTCTTTATCTAGCCCTTAGGGAATGGCTTTACAAAGCAGGCTTGGTCTTTAAGGAGAGTCAGGCAAAATTTATTTCAAAGTTATATGAGCAGTTAAAACACATTAAACTTATAAAGATAAATTCTATTCAATCTGAGTTGAACAAAAGAGCAGAAGATAGCTTTGCAGATTTTAAAGCAACCGCTATACATAGCCAGAAAGTGAATTTCGTGTATTTAAGCTTGGATGGTATGATAGCTTCAATTGCTCAGATAACTTTATTTGTGATTGGTGGATTACAAATACTTAAGGGAAATTTTACTGTGGGTATGTTTACTATCTTCAGCAGTTACTTTAGTATGATGCTTGGAGCAAGTAGATATTTCTTTGGTTTAGGGGCTACATATCAAAATGCAATGGGTTCTTATAATAGAATTAAAGATATCCTTAAGTGTAGAGGCGAGAGTTATGGAGAAAAGGTTGTTGAGAGTATAGATAGGATTGAGCTGTTAGACATAAGTTTTAATTATAATACTTTCCCAAACAATAATCATTCATGTGAAGCGAGTAGCTCGAATCAAGAACAAGAGACGATTGTAGAGGATAGGGAGTTTGATACGGCACAAGTTAGAGTCGAAAATGTAATTGATTCGTTTAGTGCTAAATTCTCAAAAGGGAATATGTATGCAGTAACTGGGCCGAATGGAGCAGGTAAGTCTACCATTATTAGTCTGATAATGGGGCTTTACATTCATGAATATGATGGGGAAATAAAATATGATGATGTATGTATTCGTGAAATAGATATGGTTACAACTAGAAAAAGATTAATTGGATTCGCAGAACAAGAGCCATTACTAATTAATGACAGCATTAGATATAACCTTGATTATAATGATAACGCTAACATAAACGGAATTGATTTATTGAAGAATAATGATAATATGTGTGCGGATAGCAGAACGGTTTCGCTGGATGAATGTATAAAAATCTTGAATATGGAGAGCTTCATTGACCAAAATAGCTTTTCATTCATCATTAACGAAATGAATACCAATATATCTGGAGGCGAAAAACAAAAAATATCCATTTTAAAAGTACTATATAAAAATCCTGAAGTGATGATTTTCGATGAACCAACCTCAGCTTTAGATATGAATACCACTAGGAAGTTCATTAACTATTTACAGAAAATAAAGACCGATAAAATTATCATCATTGTAACACATGACGAATATGTTAAAGGTTGTTGTGATGAGATTGTGCAAATATGACCACTAGTTAGTCATATACAGAAAAGAGACGTCAGTAAATGTTGATAGAGTTTTGATGCATGATGCATTAATAGTCGTTCTTTCCACGGTCGGAGATTTCGCAGAAATATTTGTTGAGGAAAACCGCAAGAATTGGATAACCGTAAAAAACGGTATAATTGATACAGCCTTATCCAGAGTGGACTATAAGTGTGGGTCTGCGAATAGTCACTGGATTTAATGCTATATATACTTATACGAATGATTTGACGCGGGATAGTCTTATTGCAATGACAAAAGAGGCTGCCGCCGCAGTAAGCAAAAATTCCAGCTCTCGCATTTTCGCAAAAGGTTTTCAAGTCCTAGACTTTGATAAAGAGCATTTAACCGTAATCTTTTGTGATGCAATTATCAAGAAACATGCTGTGGATTTATTAAAGGAGTATAGCAATGCTGCCGTGAATTACAGTAATTCAATCAGTGAAGTTTCAAGTTCGTGTATCTTCTCCACCTAAAATATTTTAATTGCTAATTCAGATGATGTGTGGACACACAAAACGAGGTGCTATACAGGAATCCCTCTACTCGCTGTGGCTTCAACCAATACAGAAAAATAAACAGAAGCGTCAAAAACTGGTGCACATGTGAGAATTGGGTTTTATGATAATGTTGACTTATCTGAGTTTAGCAGAAGTGCCGCAGAAACAGCTGTGACAAAGTTGAAAGCTAGTTTTTACCCTACAGGTAAAATGGCGTTATCGGAAATGCTTTTGGCGGCATTCTTTTTCATGAGGTCTGCGGCAATAGTCTCGAAGTTTCCTGCGTATCACAAGATAAATCTCGGTTTTGTAGCATGATGGACAAGAAAATTGCAAACGAAAAGGTTACGGCTATTGGTGACGGAACTATTTCTAATAAGTGGGGTTCTATAAATATTGACGATGAAGGACAAAAGACTTATACCGTAAGTGATCAATAATCTCATGGATTTAAAAATATCATGCAACATGAGATAATATCCCTACAAAATACTTTTAATGTTAACAAACAACTTTGTCAACATTAGAACAGTGGGGAGATGATAGTTTGACTACTATGAAAGCATCAAAACATGAAATCCTTAAGTCCTAGTGGCAAAAAAATGATTAAGGAGCAAAGTGAAAGTGGTCTATCAATTAGAGAATGGTGTAGAGGGAATAATATTTCACATGGTAAATTCTACTATTGGCAAAGAGTCATTCGAGAAGAAGCTTTAATTAAAGCTGGAACATTAGCTGTTACAGGACAAACTCAATTCGTAGAAGTAAAACCAAACATCACTGAATTTAAACCTAATAATCAAGGTACTTGTGCTATCCTTGGTTCAAATGGAAATGAAATTGAAGTTCTAAATGGAGCAGATCCAAATACATTATGAGAAGTGCTTAATTTAATCAGAAATCTATGAGAATAAAATTTCCCGACAATATAAAGATATACATTGCCTGTGGGAAGACTGATATGAGAAAATCAATAGATGGTCTTTCAGCAATAGTATCTTAAAACTTTAAACTAAATCCATTTGAAAATGTATTATTCCTTTTTTGTGGAGGAAAAAGGGATAGAATGAAATCAATACTTTGGGAAGGAAACGGATTTCTGCTTTTATACAAACGACTTGAAAATGGTGTTTTTCAGTGGCCTAAAACTACAGAAGAGGTTAGAGAAATTACTACTCAGCAATATAGATGGTTAATAGAAGGATTGACAATTGATCAGAAAAAGGTAATTCAAAAAATAGATAATAAAATGATAATATAAATGCTTGAAACCACCATAAAACATATAGGTTCAAGCGTTTTTTGTTGTTTTTGACTCTTGAAAATGGTATAATATATTTAAAGATAATTTACAAGAAAGGCTAAATTCCAATGAATGAAAACTCTTTAATAAGAACACTTCAAGATACAATTGAATCCCAAAATAAAACCATAGAAGGCATTAGAGAAGAGTTAAAAAAGGCTAATGAAAACATGGAATATTTAATAAAAAAGCTCCATGGAAGAAAGACAGAAAAAACTTCTGCTATAGACGGTCAGCTAGTAATTAGTGATATAGAACTAGGTTTATTTAATGAAGCAGAAAAAGAAATGGATTCATCTGTACTTGAACCAGTTCCCTTTGAGGAGCCAATTAAAAGAACACGTAAGGGTTACAAGAGAAAAAATCTATTTAAAGACTTACCTAACCAAGATCAGGTATTCAAATTAGAAACTAGCCAACAAGTATGTCCAATAGATGGAAATAGACTTTCAGTTGTAGGAAATAAATTCATAAGATCAGAAATTAAATATATACCAGCAGAAATATCTGTAGTTAATATATACCAAAGTAGAGGAACCCTATCTAATTGGATCATAGAAACATCAGAAGAATGGTTAAATCCTGTGGTAGAAAAACTACTGAAGGATAAATACTTACATGCTGATGAAACTCCAGTCCAAGTATTAAATGAAGAGGATACGAAAAATACCACAAAATCATATATGTGGATATACTCTACTTCAGTTAATGCTAAACGTGGAATAAGAATATTTAAATATGCACCTGGCAGATCAGGAGATAATGCCAAAGAATTCTTAAAAGGATTTAAAGGATATCTTCACACAGATGGATTTTCAGGTTATGGTAAAGTGAAAGACATCCATCACTGTTTATGCTGGGCACATGTAAGAAGATATTTTACAGATGCTCTCCCTAAGGACATGAAAAGTCCAGAAACGACCTTACCAGCAACAGGAATAGCATATTGTAACCAGTTATTTGACTGGGAAAGAAAATTTAAAGACCTATCTCCAGAAGATAGAAAGAAACAGCGTTTAGAAAAAGAAAAACCAGTGCTAGAGGCCTTTTGGTCATGGGCAGAAAGTGCAATTGAAAAAGTACTTCCTAAATCTAATATTGGGAAGGCTCTTCAATATGCCCTAAATCATAAAGAAAAATTAGAAACCTATTTAGAAGATGGAAACTGTGTTATCTCCAACAATATAGCTGAAAATAGTATAAAACCATTTACAGTAGGAAGAAAAAATTGGCAATTCTGTGGTAGCCCCGAAGGTGCCAAAGCCAGTGCATGTGTATATTCACTAGTTGAAACAGCAAAAGCCAATGGATTAAACCCCTACAAATATTTAGAATTCCTATTATCAAGATTACCAGGATCTAATTTTCAAACAAACCCCAAAATCTTGGAGCTAATGATGCCTTTGGATGAGTTAATTCAAAGAACATGTAAAGTAGAATAAAACACGCTATGGGGAGATGATACAACATCTCCCCATAGCTATCAATACATCTTTTATTGTACACTTACTAAATATTAAGCTACCTTTTAGAAATATAATGCTCCACCAAGGAGGGAATGTCACACTACGACATCATTATTGTCACCTCAAGGCACGTTGAGAGTATAATAATGATGACGTATTGTGGTTCGGAGAAGAAATAATAGGGTTTGGCCACAACATATAGTGGCTGAAGGACAAAAATTGGGTCAAAAATCGGAGAAAAAACACCGTTTTTTGACCCTTAAAAATAGAGCCTTTGACAGATGACATTGAATAATTTAGGTGATAAGATAAAAAGTAAAAGTAGAAAAGCTAGGGTTAAAAATGTGGGGTGAATCTTATGATAATTTATTTATCCATAATTGAATCAGAAGAAGA
>Ga0129309_1001160_pt1 | contig 14684 bp, 10 predicted proteins | sample L1105metagenome_FD_94439 | JGI IMG/M metagenome (GOLD analysis project Ga0129309, IMG submission 94439) | Ring-tailed lemur group fecal microbial communities from Wisconsin, USA - L1105 metagenome | ecosystem: Host-associated > Mammals > Digestive system > Large intestine > Fecal | place: USA...
AAACAGGTAATAAACTTCCTAAAAAGAATTCTAATCCATTCACTGAAGATGTCATCAAAGTTCTAAGCGTATATTTTTCTTTTTCTTCTGCTAAAGTGGCAGCGACCAAATAAATACCTGTCATACAAATATTCATTAAAACACCTATCGCTAAAATATAGCCATTCATATCTAAACCATCAATCGTTCCATATACTATTTTCATAATATAAGTGAAACCTAATGCAAATATTGGCATAATAATAAAGTTTTTAGAAAAAAGTGCTTTTCCTTTCACTTCCATAATGGCCATTAATTTTCTAGTATGAATTTTCATTGTAATTCCCTCCCTGTCACTTCTAAAAAGACTGTTTCCAATGTCGGTTCACAAGAATGAATAGAAACAACTTGATTATTCATAAACCATTGATTTAATCTCCTCATATTTTCATCATTATGAATCAATAAAATTTCCTCATTATTTTCCAATAAAATTTTATACTTCCTTTCCTTATTATAACGTAAACAAATCTCTTGAGGTGTTCCATATTCCACGATTACCCCTTCATTTAATAGTGCTACATGATCACATAATTTCGTTGCTTCTTCCATATTATGAGTCGTTAGAAAAATTGCCATACCATGATTCTTCAACTCAATCAATAATTTATGAATTTCCAATGCAGTAGTTGGATCTAAGCCACTTGTTGGTTCATCTAAAAATAAAACTTTTGGCTGATGTAATATCGCTCTAGCAAGAATCAATCGCTGTTTTTGTCCTCTAGATAATTTCCCAGCAATCTTTTTCTTATGTTCATATAAATCAATCCTTTTTAATAACTCATCAATATATGCATAATCAACTCCTAAAATTTTAGCAAAAAATTTTAAATTATCATAAACACTCATTCGTTCATAAATACCACTGTGATCTGTCACAATTCCTATTTGTTCATAAATACTTTCATCAATATTTTGACATGGAATACCCAGTACATAAGCATCTCCACTTGTCTGTTTTAATTGCCCTGTTAAAATTTTAATAGTTGTTGTTTTTCCAGCACCACTTGGTCCTAAAAATCCTAATATCTCACCCTTATATAATGAAGCATTCACATCTTTTAAAACAAAATCTTTATCAAATTTTTTTGAAATATGCTCCAATGAAATAAATTTATTTTCCATCATATCTTCCTTCCTAAAAACATATTTTTACAATATACAGTCCATACAACTTACTTTAAGTATATCTTTTCAAAAAATAAAAGCAATATATACCGCATTCATCGAACGATAAAGCAGACTTTTTCATTCAATACATATATAATTAAAAACAAAGAAATAAAAGACAAAATACAATAAAAATGATTAAAAAAACAATTATTTTTATCAACATTCCTTGTGCGTAAAAAAGCCTACCTTTTTGCAATATTTCAAATGATATAACGTTTCATCCTGTCTATTAAAAATAAACGAGCCTTCTTACTATTTCAATTTATCTAAAAAAAGTGCATATTAAATTCAAATTATTATTTCTTGTTGAAAAACATATACGTATATGTTAATATATTAACGCAATTATATACGTACAAGAAAATATCATATATGAGGAGAAAAAAAGTGGGTAAATATGTTAATGAAGCAAAAGAACTATTAAAATGCATTGGTGGAAAAGAAAATATAGAAAATGTATCACATTGTGTAACAAGAATGCGTTTTGTTTTACACGATCCAAATAAAGCAAACATAAAAGCGATTGAAAATATTCCCTGTACAAAAGGAACATTTACTCAATCTGGTCAATTTCAAGTCATTATCGGTAATGAAGTACAACTATTTTATAATGACTTTATAGCTGTAAGTGGTATTAGCGAAATCAAAAAAGAAACGTCAAAAGATTCATCTTCAAAACAACAAACAAAATTACAAAAATTAATGAGTGATATAGGAGAAATATTTGCACCTTTGATCCCTGCTTTAATTTGCGGAGGTCTTGTCTTAGGACTTAGCAATTATATGGATTCTGTTGCCATTTTGGAAAATGGTACAAAGACGCTAGTTGAAACTTCAATGGTTTTCTCTAGTATCAATCAACTTTTAAAATTAATAGGTGAAGCAGTTTTTCAGTTTTTACCTGTTGCTATTGTATGGTCTATAACTAAGAAAATGAAAACAACACAGATCTTAGGAATTATTTTGGGATTGACTCTCATTTCTCCACAATTATCAAATATAACAGTAACAGATATATCATTTTCAAATTTTGAATTTATCAATTATCAAGGACAAGTGATACCGGCTATCCTATCAGGATTTATATTAGTTTATTTGGAACGCTTTTGGAGAAAAATTTCTCCAGAATCCATCAGTATAATCATTGTTCCATTATTATCATTAGTTCCTGCTGTCCTTATTATTCATACTTTGATTGGTCCAGTTGGCTATATTATAGGTGATTGGCTTTCCCATATGATTTGGCAATGTTTAACTTTTCAATTTAATTGGCTTATTGCTGGTATCTTTGGTTTTATTTATGCAATTTTGGTTATTACTGGCTTACATCATTTTACAATCCCTATTGATGTGCAATTAGCTTCATCTTTTGGTGGAACTATATTATGGCCTATACTTGCTTTATCAAATATTGCTCAAGGTTCAGCAGTATTAGCAATGATTGTATTACAAAGAAAAAATGAAAAAGCAAAACAAATTTCTATTCCTGCCTGCATTTCATGTTATTTAGGAGTGAGTGAACCAGCATTATTTGGTGTTAATTTAAAATACAAATTTCCGTTTATTTGTGGTTTGTTTGGCTCAGCGATTGCAGCCATGATTGCAGTTTCAACAGGTACAACAGCTACTTCCATTGGTGTAGGTGGTATTCCGGGCATTTTATCTATTTTACCTCAATACGTATTTTGCTTTTTATTAGCAATGTTTGCAGCCATCAGCATACCTTTTGTTTTGACTCTAATCGTTGGTAAAAGAAAATTGAGCGATGAAGATATTTATGGTAAAGATCATGAAGTGATAAAAAAAGAAAAAATATATCAAAATTTAACATCGCCAATAGAAGGAAAAATTATTTTATTAGAAGATGTTGAAGATCAAGTTTTTTCACAAAAATTAATGGGAGATGGCTATGCTGTTGACATAACAAATAATACTGTTGTTAGTCCTTTTGATGGAGAAGTTGTCATGACTTTTCCCACAAATCATGCATATGGATTAAAAAGAGACGATGGATTAGAAATTTTAATTCATTTAGGTATGGATACTGTCCAATTAAACGGTGCAGGATTTGAATGTTTAGTTGAAAAAGGAGATAAAATTAAAAAAGGTGATATGATTGCGAAAATAGATTTAAATTATATTAAAGAACAGGGAAAATCACTTATATCACCAGTTATTGTTACATCAGGTCAAAAAATAAAAATAATACAAACACATGAAAAAATATTATTAAATGAAGAAATTTTAGAAATTAATGAGGAGACAAAATATGTTTAAAAATAAAGTGATATATCAAATATACCCTAAATCTTTTGCTGATTCAAATCATGATGGTTTAGGTGATTTACAGGGAATTATACAGCATTTAGATTATTTACAATATTTAGGTATAGATTATATTTGGATGACACCATTCTTTGTTTCACCACAAAATGATAATGGTTATGATGTAGAAAACTATTATGAAATAGATCCAAGATTTGGAACAATGGCAGATTTAGATGAACTTGTTAAACAAGCTAAAAAAAGAAATATTGGACTCATGTTTGATATGGTCTTCAATCATACTTCAACGAATCATGAATGGTTTCAAAAAGCATTAGCTGGTAATCAAAAATATAAAGATTATTATTTTTTTAAAAAACCTGTTGAGGGAAAAATGCCAACAAACTGGGAATCTAAATTCGGTGGTCCAGTATGGGAATATGTAGAAAAATTTGATGAATATTATTTGCATTTATTCGATAAAACACAGGCTGACTTAAATTGGGAAAATCCTGAAGTACGTAATGAATTAGCTAAAATTCTTAATTTTTGGATCAATAAAGGTATTAAAGGATTTAGATTTGATGTCATCAATCTTATTAGTAAAGATGCTTTTGAAAACGATTTTGAAGGAATTGGCAAAAGATTTTATACTGATGGCAGTAAAGTTAATGAATATTTGCATGAATTAAATCAAAAAACATTTGGCAGATTTCAAGATATAGTAACGGTTGGCGAAATGTCTGCTACAACGATTGATAATTGTGCAAATTATACCAATCCTGCTCATAAAGAATTAGATATGACTTTCAATTTTCATCATCTAAAAGTTGATTATAAAAACAAAGAAAAATGGACAGTTATGCCTTTTGATTTTAAGGAACTTAAACAATTATTTCATAGCTGGCAACTTGGTATGCAAGAAAAAAAAGGCTGGAACGCTTTATTTTGGAACTGTCACGATCAGCCACGAAGTGTTTCCCGCTTTGGAAATGATAAAAATTATCATTCTCTTTCAGCAAAAATGCTTGCAACTGCTATTCACTTACAAAGAGGTACACCATATATTTATCAAGGTGAAGAAATTGGCATGACAAATGCTTATTTTACTGATATTAATCAATATCGTGATATTGAAAGCATTAATTATTATCATATATTAAAAAAACAGGGTAAAACAGAAAATGAAATTCATGATATTTTACAAGCTAAATCTCGTGATAATGCCAGAACCCCAATGCAATGGAATGAACAAGGTGGTTTTTCTACTGTGACACCATGGATTGAAATGAATCCTAACTATAAAACAATTAATGTAGAAGATCAAATCAATGATTCCAATTCAATATTACAATATTACCGCCAATTAATACAGTTAAGAAAGCAATATAAAATCATAAGTGAAGGAATTTATCTTCCATATTTAGAAGATCATCCTGAAATATTTGCATATAAAAGACAATATCAAAGTGAAGAACTCATTATTATTAATCACTTTTATGACACCGAAACAACAATAGAAATGAATGATATAAATAATTATGAAGTAATCCTTCATAATTATCCTGCTTATCAATTAGAAAATCCTTTAAAAATCAGACCATATGAAAGTCTTGTATTGTATAAAAAGCAATAGTTACTATTGCTTTTTATACATAATTATCCACTATGAAAATCATGAGTTCATTTTATTAAAAGCTACTGGCATATCTACTTTAAAAAAATAATGTTTATGTGTAATAGGATGAATAAAACCAAATTTATATGCGTGTAATGCTAATCTATGAATAATATTCGTTTTTGCTCCATATTTTTTATCACCAGTAATAGGATGATCAATATTTGCTAATTGTGCTCTAATTTGATTTTTTCTACCAGTATCTAACTGAATATCCAATAATGAAAAATACTTTGTTTCTTTAATGACTTGATAATGAGTGATTGCTAATTTTCCTTTTTCTTTTGAAGTCACATAAACCATTTGACCTTTATTTTCTGCTAAATAATTTTTCAATGTTCCTTGTTTTTTTACCATTTTTCCTTCTACAATAGCAATATATCCTCTATCACTGACTATTTCATTCCAATGAGCTTGCAATTCATTCCTTATTTTCTCATTTTTACAAAACATCAACACACCAGATGTTTCTCTATCCAAACGATGAACAATAAACACTTTATTTCTTTTATTCTGCTTCTTTAAATACTCACTAACTAAATGATAAGCTGTTTTTTCTTTTTCTTTTCCATCTGACATACTTAATAAACCCGAAGGTTTATTAATGACAATAAATTCATGATCTTCAAAAATAATATCTAATGATGTAGATTCCTTCTTTTGAATCTCTATCACATCATTAACTTTTAATAAATAATCATATTGACTAATCTGCTTATCATTAACATAAACCTGTTTAAACTTTAATAGATTTTTAGCATTTCTTTTATTATATGTCTGTAATAAAAAATCCATTAAAATCATTTCCTTCTTTACAATCATTTTCTCCTCCTAAAGAAAAATGCAAAGAACACTTTGCATTTTACATATAAGTTATACGTTGTGTATTCAATAAAACCAATATAGTTTCTAAATAATATATAACAATTGCCAACCACCAAGGCATAATAGAAATGACAGCTAACAATACAACTAATAAACTTACAAAAATTCCAATAAATGTATTTTGAATATTAATCGATTTTTGTTTTCTTGTAATATTAAACAAATCAATAATAGTATCGTAATTAGAATCAGCTAACATAATATCACTATTTCTGATAACTTTATCATTATGTACTCCTCCTCGAGAAATACCTACAGATGCTTTTTGTAATAAAGCAACATCCTTATCACAATCACCAATATAGGCGACTGGTCCAGCAATCATTGCTTTATCCATAATATCTAATTTTTCTTCTACTGTTAAATTGTTATAAATCAAATACTGATCATTTTCCAAATCGGTTGGTCCATCATTAAAAATAATGAGCGATTTATGAATCTTAGATAGTTTTTCAAATAAATCCATTTCTTCATCTGTTGTTTCAATACCATCAAAACGATCATAAATAATAGTTACACACGTATTTAAATCATCTAAACCACTATTTTCTTTAATAGCAATCTTTTTAGTTAAAGCTTTCGCAACACCAGCAATCAAACTATATGAAGCCCCTTGTTTATAAACAGAACTTCCTGCCATTGTCAACATAATGACACCTAAATACACTGATTTCATATTTTCAGATAAATGCAATAATGGTGCAACTGTACAACATAATATACCAACTAAAATTAAAGCTAAAGTATATCCTAAAGAAACCTTTTCAATAATTTCTTCAGTTTTTGATTTATTGATAGGTGCATTCATTGCAATATTTAATACAGTATTCATAGCTGAATCTTCATATAAAGCAGTTGTTTTAATTTGAACATTTCCTTCATTGACAACTGTTCCACTATAAACCTCTTGACCGATTTGAGAATCAACAAGTACATCACTGCCATCAATAGCATAAACGTCTAATTTAGCTTGACCTTTTATAATTTTTCCACCAAGCGGTATTGATTCACCTTCATTAACAATAACAATATCACCAATATCAAAATCTGTTAATGGTATCATTTCTTCTTGTTGATGTCTTAAACGTCTTCCTAATCTTTCTTTATTTACTAAATTATCAATTTTCACCATCGTACTATGAGAAACTTTAGAAATAACAAATTGTCCTACCTGATAAAGAATAGCTACCAATATAGCTTCTATAAATGCTCTATATGCCCAGCCACCAAGACAGGCTAATAAGATAATAATATGTTCACTTACAAACTGCTTTAAACGTATATCTTTTATTGCATTTCTAATGATTTCTTCACTACATACCATCAAAGCAATCAAATAGCCAAAATAAGTTAAAAATGTCGTATCATTTCTTGTTACTAAACCAATAGCAAAACCAACAAACAAGATAGCGATTCTAATATATTTTTGAATATATTTTTCATTAAAAATATCTTGTGATTTAAACGGTTTTTTCCATTGTTCAACATGAATATTAGGATTGACATTTCTTACAATTCGAGAAATACGTTTTAACACATTTCTATGAGAAGTTGTCAATGTCAGCATTTTATTTTGAAAATCCAAATTTATATTTTCATAAACACTATATTTAGAAAGAATTTCTCTAATCTCATTAGCATCTTCTTCATTTTCTAAATTTTCAAACATAAAAAACTGTTCTATTTTGGTTTCGGAAGAAACATATTCTCTTTTTTTCTTATTTACTATTTCTTTTAAAACATAGTCTAAATCTGATTCATCTAAAAATGTTTGCACATTATCTGGTCTAGCACAATTAAAAGAAATAGAATCTTTCATAATTTTAATATGTGAAACTTCTTGCATTTCGTTTAATCTGATCGTTAATTTATTGATGTCTTCACTTTTAATTTGATCAATATAAAATATGCGTTCCATAATTTCACCCCTTTATTTGCTTATGATAACATACTTTTGTTAAAATTCAAAACTATTCTACAATTCCTAAGCTCAATTCATCAAAAAGATGATTTCTTATTTTTTACTTGTTTTCTTATTTTTAATCAAAGTAAAATTTTGTCTAAATTCTATATCAGTACATGATAAGTCAAATTCAGCTCCATATATTTTGTAGTTGATTTGAAGATTCCCATTATCACGAATAACACAATCATAGACTTCGCCTTTTTTAAATAATTCTCTTTTTTCTTTACCGATGATTATATCCATTGTTTTTATACAACGACAAAAACATCTCTTACCCATATTTGCGATAATGGTCACCACCTTTTTTCACATTATACCATAAAAAAGAACTATTAGTTTAATTCTTAGAAAACTCTAATAGTTCTAAACCTTTATTTTTATCACTTGCCCAGCGAACACCCCAATCATTAGTAAATAATAACAATGGCTGTCCTTTTAAATCCTGAACTTTTTTTGTATCTGATGATAAATTTAATGATTTTAAATCTGTTCCCTCTTTTACCCATCTAATATATTGATAAGGCAAAGGAGATTTGTTTATTTCTACATTATATTCATTTTTTAAACGATGTTCCAATACTTCAAACTGTAAAACACCTACAACACCAACAATGATTTCTTCCATACCTCCACCTAATTCAGTAAAGATTTGGATTGCTCCTTCTTTAGCAATTTGTTCAACACCCTTTACAAATTGCTTTCTTTTCATAGTATCTTTATTTCTAATCATTGCAAAATGTTCAGGTGCAAATGTAGGAATACCTTCAAAAGCAAAATGCTTTTTACCGGTTGTTATGGTATCACCAATAGAAAAAATACCCGGATCAAAAATACCGATAACATCACCTGCATAAGCCTCTAACACTTCACTGCGTTCATCAGCCATCAATTGTTTTGATTGATTAAGTTTTATTTTCTTTTTGCCTTGATAATGGTAAACTTCCATACCTCTTTCAAATTTTCCTGAACATATTCTAAAAAATGCCATTCTATCTCTATGTCTAGCATTCATATTGGCTTGAATTTTAAATACAAATGCAGAAAAATCTTCCTGATATGGATCAATAACTTCATTACCAGCCATTCTTGGTGTTGGTGGCATTGTCATATATAAGAAATGCTTTAAAAATGGTTCAATTCCAAAATTTGTAAGTGCTGAGCCAAAACAAACTGGTGATAGTTTTCCACCACGTACTTTTTCTAAATCAAAAGCATTCCCTGCCATATCCAATAATTCAATATCTTCTTGTAACTTATCATACAATTCATCTTCGATAATTTCTTTTAGCTTTTCATCAGTAGCGTCTAATATTTCTGTTTTCACTTCTTTTCTACCGCCATCTACCGGAATAAAACGAATAACCTGCTGATCATCTCGTTCATAAACTCCTGCAAACCTTTTGCCTGAACCAATAGGCCAATTAACAGGACAGGTATCAATTCCCAATTCCTGTTCAATATCTTCCATAAGTTCGTATGGATCTTTTGCTTCTCTATCCATTTTATTAATAAAAGTAAAAATAGGAATATGTCGCATCGTACAAACTTTAAATAATTTTCTTGTTTGATCTTCAACGCCTTTACTGGCATCAATAACCATGACCGCACAATCAGCCGCCATTAATGTACGATAAGTATCTTCTGAGAAATCTTGATGTCCCGGTGTATCAAGAATATTGATACAATAACCCTGATAATTAAATTGCAAAACTGAAGAAGTTACCGAAATACCTCTTTGTTTTTCAATTTCCATCCAATCACTTGTTGCGTGTCTGCTATTTTTCTTTCCTTTAACAACACCAGCTTGCTGAATTGCTCCTCCATATAACAAGAATTTTTCTGTTAAAGTTGTTTTACCAGCATCTGGATGGGAAATAATCGCAAATGTTCTTCTTTTTTCTATTTGTTGTCTTAAATTTTCCATAAAATTCTCCCTGTAAAATCATAATGATATTATTTATTTTGTCAAGAAGAAGCTAGAAAACAAAATCACCATTTTCAAAGATTTTAACCCTAGACCCATCTTCTAAAATACCTTCAATTAATAAATCTTCTGTTCCCATCATAAAGTCTACATGAGTCAATGAGTCATTAACACCTTTTTGCATTAATTCTTCTTTACTCATGTCAACTCCACCTTTAATACATTCAGCAAAGCCTTTCCCTAATGCCATATGACAAGAAGCATTTTCATCAAACAAAGTACTATAAAATAATGTCTTTAATTCATTGATTGGTGAATGATAAGGAATCAAAGCCACTTCTCCTAAACTTTGACTACCTTCATCAGTTTCAATAATTCCTCTTAAAATCTCATATCCTTTTTTAGCCCCATAGTCAATCACTTTACCATCTTTAAATCGTAAATAAAATTCATCAACAATATGTCCACCATAACTAAGTGGCAAAGAACTAAAAACAATACCTTCTACATCATCTTTATTAGGTGAAGTAAAAATTTCTTCTGTAGGAATATTTGGGAAATTATATACACCATTTTTTAAATAACTTCCTCCACCAGCAAATAAATAATCTGGATTTAAACCAATAGTAATCTCTGTACCCTTACTATTTTTATAATATAGTTTCTTAATATTTAAATCATTTAAATATTTGACTCTTTTTTCAAATGATTCTCTGTGTTGTTTCCAAATCACATTAGGATCATTTTCATCATCAATTTTACACGCTTTAAAAATAGCATTCCATAAAGCATTAACTGCCTCACTATCCGACATATCAGGATAAACCTTATTTGCCCATTGTTTTGTTGCCCCACCAACGATACACCAAGAATTTGTCATATTATCCGATAATTCATAATATTTATCAAAAGCCTGATGAGTTGCTTTTTGCCAATTGGCAATTTTTATAGGATCGATTCCTGATAATAATTCAGGATTTGAATCATCTATATAAAGAAAGCAGGCATTTTCTCTAGCATAATCATTTTTAAAACTGGCAAGCCATGCTGGGACTTTATTAAATTCTTCAGTTGGTAAATAATGATATTTCATACGTGTAATTTCATCATCACTATAAGATACAACAACTTCCTTTGCACCTATTTCATAGGCTTGTTTTGTCACTTCTCTAATCAATTCATAACTTTCAATAGAACCTGAAATAACGACTATTTGTCCAGTTTGAACATTTAATCCTGACTGAACAATTAATGAAGCATATTTTTTTAATTTATTTTTTAAACTCATTTTTCCACCTCTAATTTATTTAATTCATCTTTCGCTTCTTTTGATCCTTCTTTGATCGCTTTTAAATAATATTCTTTGGCTAAAATTAAATCTTGTTGAACACCATCACCATAATGATACATATATCCTAGCATAAAACTGGCCGGTGAATAATGAAATAGACTGGCGTGTTTAAAATAATCAAATGCTAAATGTTTATCCTCTTTATTATTGATACCATAAAAATACCATCTTCCCAAATGATACAACCCTTCAACATTTTGCTTGCTTCCAGCATAAGCTAAATATCGATAAGCCAAATCATAATCTTGAGCTACATAAATACCTTTTTCTAAATATAAGGCATATTTTATCATTGCTGGAATATATTCTAACTCAGCCGCCTTTTTTAAATAGTCTATCATTTCATTCGTACCAATTTCAATACCTTCTTCTCCATATAGAACAAGCTGATATAAAGATTGACAATCATTATCTATCGAAACAGCCAGCTTGAAATAAGAAATTGCTTTTTTATGATCATGTTTTTCGCTTTTATAAAACATCCCCAAATAATAAGCAGCCGGTGAATATTGATTGGCAATATCTTCTAAATACGTTATCGCCTGATCTTTATCTTGTCTTACACCTTTTCCTTCAAAATAACATACACCTAAATAATAATAACCCTGTATATCATTACATGAGGCAGCTTTTTGATAATATTCAAAAGCCTTTTTTAAATCTTTTTTCACACCTAAACCTATTTCATAAAAATAAGCTATCGCTAACATAGATTGAGAATCATTATTTTCACTTGCTTTTTGATACCAATAAAAACTCTTTTGATAATGATCTTCTATTTCTCTATGTATCTCATAAAAATATCCTAAACAATATTGTCCATGAGCATAATTCATTTGAGCAACTTTCGTATAATATTCTAAAGCTTTTTGACTATCTTTTTTTACACCGTTACCAAACTCATAACAAGTCGCCAGTGCAACTATAGCTATTTCTAAATCTAAATCAGCAGCTTTTTGATAGTTTTCAAAAGCTTTTTCTTTATTTTGAATACAGCCAAGTCCTAAATCATAAAACCTTCCTAACTTATAAAAGGCAATGCTATTATCTTGAAGCACTGCTTTTTCATAACAATCAAATGCTTTCTTATAATCCTGATCGACACCTTCACCATATTCATAACATTCACCAAGAGCACATAAAGCATCATTATAGCCATATTTAGCCGCTTCACTAAAATAATAAATCGCCTGTTCTATATTTTCTTCTACACCTAAACCATGCTGTAGACAATATCCAATCGAAAATAACGAACGGGGAAAATTTTCTTTTTCTCCTAAACGATATAAAGCGAATGCTTTTCGATAATCTTGTTTTACTCCCATACCAAATTCATAAAAATAAGCAAGATTACACGAAGCAACAACATTTCCTAAATCACTAGCCAATTGATAATAATGAGCAGCCATTTCTAAATTGACATCAAAACCATAACCTTTTTCATACATATATCCTAAAATACATAAACAGTCTGAATCATTAACTTCTTCTCCTAAACTAAAACATTCAATCGCTTTTTCATAATTTTTTAAATCATAATAGTATAAACCAACTTGATACAAATCCTCATTTGAAATATTTTCAGGCTGAATATTTTCATATTCTTTATCATCAATCAATGCACATAAATCTATACCTATTATATTATGCGATAAATCCTCTATAAGATACTGTTCATAATCTAAATAATTTTCATCAGACACATCCATAATCAATTTAAGCTGTTCAATATGATTTTCTAAATCCTCAATTTGATTATTTTCACAAAAAACAGAAATTATTCTTATATATGACAATGTTTGTTTATAGTCATCTTTTTTTACTCTTATAATTGTTTCATTTTCATAACTTTCTATGATTTCATCTAAATAATAATGATGAAAAAAAGGAACATATGATAATATTCTTTCTTTTATCGACATTAACACACCTCCAAATGAAAATAAGCAGATAACTCTGCTTATTGGTCATTATTGATAATTTTACTAATTTCTTCAGAAAATTTACCCATAATGACGGTTATTTTTCCAGTTGACTGGATAATCCCGCTCGCTCCCAGAACTTTTAGAGTATTGACTTTTATAATTTCATCTTTTTCTACAAAAAAAGTAATTTTACTTCCATTAGCAACACTTTCTTTAATGTTTTCTTTTCCTCCTAAAGCATTGATTAAAGCTTCTATATCAACAGGAATATCTTTTATAGTCACTTCTTTTGGTTTTTTATTTTTTAATACTTTAGCAAAAATAAACCATACAGCAAATACGATGATAAGTGCAATAATAATATAAATGAAATAACTTGACATTTTAATCCTCCATTATTTTTGTTTATAAATTCAATTTGTATTATAATATATTTATAGTATACTATATCTTGTCATTAAAAACTATAAAAAGATAAGGAGGTTTTTTATGAAAAAATTCAGCGATTCACAACTTCATTGGCCTTTAGCTATTGTTATTGTTACATTATGTCTTATCAGTTGTGTAACTCTTAAATTAGCAACTCCTTATTTTACAGTTATAGGAGCTTCTAGTATTTGGCTAAAACAATTTATATTTTATATACTTGGTGGTGCATTAATTTATTTTATCAGCAAATATGGAAATGATCATATTTATGCTGGAATGTGGATCTTTTATGGTATTTTAATTGTCTTTCTTATAGGTTTATTAATTGAAAGATTCGCAAAATATAGATTAGGAGGAATGCATATCATTCCTTTTGCTAGTGATGTCAATGGTGCAACTTCGTGGTATAATTTTCCGGGATTTTCATTTCAACCTAGTGAATTTATGAAAATTGTAATGATTATCTGTATGTCAAAAACAATTTCTTTACATAATGAAAAAAATCCAATTCATGATTTTGAAAATGATTTAAAATTAATTGGAAAAGTGGCTGCTATTGCTTTACCACCAATGATTTTAACTTATCTACAAAATGATGCTGGTGTTACATTAATTATGGCTGCTTCGGTAGTATTTATTCTTTTTGCTTCTGGTATTCAAAAAGGCTGGTATATTTTTGGTGTGAGTCTGATTGTTTTCATTATTTTAGTTTTTGTTTATTTATTCATATTTCATCCAGAAATATTTACGAAAATCATAACAGGACATAAACTGGATCGTATATATGGCTGGCTTGATCCAGAGGGAACATACAAAAATGAAGGTTTCCAATTATATAATGCTATGATGGCTTATGGAACAGCGGGCTTATTTGGTCATGGCTTTCATACAGTTATCATTTCTTTACAGGAAGCACAAACTGATTTTATCTTTTCAGTTATTACTTTAGGATATGGTTTTGTTGGAGCATTTATTACCTTTATTCTTATCTTAGGGTTAGATTTCTGTGTGCTTAATATTGGTTTGAAAGCTACCCATCAAAGTGACAG
>Ga0129309_1001162_pt1 | contig 14656 bp, 6 predicted proteins | sample L1105metagenome_FD_94439 | JGI IMG/M metagenome (GOLD analysis project Ga0129309, IMG submission 94439) | Ring-tailed lemur group fecal microbial communities from Wisconsin, USA - L1105 metagenome | ecosystem: Host-associated > Mammals > Digestive system > Large intestine > Fecal | place: USA...
CATGTTGATGAAGAAAGATGAAAAAGCAGAACAACAACAGGATAACAATAAGGTCTCAGGAACAATTACAGATAAATCTGGAGAACCTATTATCGGTGCTAACGTCGTTATAAAAGGAACAACTAACGGAACTATTACAGATATAGATGGTAATTATACGTTAAATGTTCCTGTTTCTGCCATCTTACAGATTTCCTATATCGGATATTTGACACAAGATGTTCCTGTAAATGGGAAACAACAAATCAATATCCGTTTAGTAGAAGATACGCAACAATTAGACGAGGTGGTAGTGGTTGGCTACGGTACACAGAAAAAAGGGGAATTAACTTCATCTATTTCCAGCATAAAAAGTGAAACATTCATTCAAGGTTCAGTGCAAGACGCAGCCCAGTTGCTTCAAGGAAAGGTTGCGGGACTTGGCATTGTCATGCCAAATGGTGATCCGACGTCTTCATCCCAAATTGTATTGCGTGGTATCGGCTCACTAAAAGGAGACCGGGTGCCATTAGTTATTGTCGATGGAGTTCCGGGTGATATGAGCACTGTTGCACCAGAAGATATCGAAAGCATAGATGTTATAAAAGACGGCTCAGCCGCCGCTATTTATGGAACTAGAGGAAATAATGGTGTTATTTTCATCACCACAAAAAAAGTGAAAGGAGAGATACCTGTAACTATTGATATTCAAGCTTATGTCACTACCCAGCAAATCAAAAAAAGATTAGATATGATGGATGCCGATCAATACCGTCAATTAGTAAAACAAGGGAAACCCGGCGCTATTGATTATGGTTACGATACAGATTGGCTAGACCAGATATTAAGGACTCCTATTTCTTACGTAACTAATGCCAGTCTACGCGGAGGTAATCGCAACTCTAATTATATCGCAAACATAAACTATAAGTCTGGCCAAGGCATTATCAAACGCTCAGACAATAGAGTATTAACCACACGATTGGAAATCAACCACTCTATGTGGGATAACTTATTGAAGTTTAATTTAAACATCATGGGTAAAGAACAAAGATATACAGCCTTAGGAGATGGCAAAAGCTTCAATGGGGAAATTTACCGAAATGCATTAATCAATATTCCAACTGAACGTCCGAAAGACGATAACGGAAACTGGATTGAACATCCGACAATGAACGGATATATGAATCCGGTAGCTGCGCTATATGAAAGTAATGGCGAGAATAAAAGTACCCAATTACGTACATTCGGAACCGTTACATTGACTCCCATGGATGAATTTTTCGTAAAAGCATTAGTGTCGAGAACCTCTTATAATCAAACCCGCGGATATGCTGAAACTAAAAAACACATATCAACTGTCCGTAATGGCAAAAACGGGTTTGCTTCTCGTGGAACAACAGCTTCTATCGATAATCTGTTAGAGATCACAGCCCAATACAAAAATAATTTTGGTGCTCATAATTTTACTGGTTTAGCGGGTTATTCTTATCAAGACAATACCTATGAAAATTATTGGATGCAAAACTGGGATTTTCCATCCGATCAATATAGCTATAATAATATGGGGGCTGGAGCTGCCTTAAAAAGAGGAGAAGTTGAGGAAAAGTCTGAAAAAAACAAGTCTAAGTTAATCGGTGTATTTGCTCGTATCAACTATAGTTTCAATGATCGTTATTTAGCATCTGTCAGTATCCGTCATGAAGGAGCTACACAATTCGGAGCTAATTATAAATGGGGAAATTTTCCTGCCGTATCCGTAGGTTGGAATATACATAATGAGGAATTCATGAGCTCCTTACGTTTTATCAGTAGTTTGAAAGCTCGTTTAGGTTTTGGTGTAACGGGTTCCATTCCTGAAGATCCATATATGTCATTAAGCCGCTTGACCAGCGATAAGAATCTCTATACTGGTTCTGGCTGGCTCCCTTCATTAAAACCTTCAAGTAACGCAAATCCAAACCTGCGTTGGGAAAAAAAAGAAGAGTGGAACTTAGGAGTAGACTTCGGCGTTCTTGATAACCGTATCAGTGGATCTATAGACCTTTATAAACGCACGACAAAAGATATGCTATGGAACTATCAAGTAGCCACTCCTCCTTATTTATATCAGGAAATCCTCGCAAACGCAGGAACTATGCAAAATAAAGGACTAGAGATACACCTCAGTGCGATCCCAGTACAAACAAAAGAATTCTCATGGACAACTAGCTTTAATTATTCGACCAACAAAAATAAGTTGGTTGCCCTATCAAACGAGGAATTCCAATTAAAATCCGGTTATATAGAAGATGGCTGGACTGGCGAACCTATCCAACAATATACCCATCGAATATTTGAAGGGGGTGAGGTTGGTAATTTCTACGGTTTTAAAACTATTGATATAGATAGCGAAGGACGTTGGATTATTGAAGATAAAAACGGTAATCCAAAACCGATCTCAGAGCAACAAGCAGAAGATAAAAAAATTATTGGAAATGGCCTGCCCAAACACCTATTAAGCTGGGATAACAGTTTTACCTTCAAAAATTTCGACTTAGGTATAACTATGCGAGGTGCATTCGACTATGACATCCTCAACTACCCCCGCATGTTTTATGAATGTCCTGTAAACTTGACCCGGGGAAATTTGCTTGCCACAGCTTATGAACCGAAGTACGGAAAGACTGTACTAAACGACCAACAGGAACTTCAATATGTTAGCTATTTCATCGAAAGAGGAAACTTTTGGAAAATTGATAATATCACCATTGGTTATACCTTAAAACTTAAGAATGATTATTTAAAAAGGATACGTATATACGCAACCGGTAATAACCTATTCACATTTACAGGATACAGTGGATTAGACCCTGAGGTTAATACGCAAGGACTTAATCCCGGATGTGATGAATTAGGCCGTTACCCTTCTACACGTTCCTTTACTTTAGGCGCAATGTTTACTTTTTAAAATAAATAAACTCATGAATACAATTAAAAAACATATAAATATCTTATTATTAGGTTGCTGTTCATTGAACTTTATTTCCTGCACAGACCTAACCGAAGAAATCTTCTCTGACATTACTGAAGATAGTTATAAATATGAAGCTGGAGACGCAACTAAAGTGGTTGGTGCCGCTTATACCAATCTTCAAGATTGGGGATATTGCGGTTCCGGACAAGCTCCAATGCTGAGTCAAGAAATATGTACCGATGCCGCAGTGTTCCCCGCTAATGGTTCCGGTTGGGATGATGGAGGTGTATTTCGTAGAATGCATCAACATTCATGGAACTCCGAACAATTACAAGTGAATCGTTTATGGGAAGTTTGCTATTCCGGAATTATCTTGGCAAACCGGGCTATCAGCATTATCAACCAAGATGATTTTCCTTTTGCCGCAAATGAAAACAAGGCTGCCATGATCGCTGAATCTCGAGCATTACGTGCTTTCTATTACTGGTACATCATGGATAATTTTGGAGATGCTCCTTTAGTCACGGAACCCACCTCGGAATTACCTGTAAAAACATCCCGGAAGGATCTTTATGATTTTATAGTCAAAGAACTAAAAGAGTCTTTCAGCGATCTCCCAACAGAGAAAAATGAATCTAATTATGGAAGATTCACATTATGGGGAGCTAAAGCCCTCCTCGCTAACGTATATTTGAACGCAGAAGTATATACAAGTGATCCCCAATGGAATGCTTGTATTCAAGAGTGTGATGATATCATTAATTCAGGTAAATACAGTTTAGACATTAATTATAGCGATCCATTTAAGGCACACAATGAAAACTCATTAGAAAATATATTAGTCATTCCTTATGATGAAATATTTGCCACTGGATTTAACTATCATTTAGCCGCCTTACACGGAGCAAACCAAAAAACGTATGATCTAGTTGGAAGCCCTTGGGGAGCTGGGGCCTATAAAGGAATACCTCAATTCATCGACACCTATGATCCAGATGACGAACGTTTAAATGCGACTTGGCTAGGAGGTCCCCAATACGCATCTGATGGGACACCTCTCACAGGCTCTTATGACTTAATGGGACAACCGCTTATCTTCGTCAACAAAATGCCCAACGGAATTTTCACTGGTGAGGCAGAAGGATATCGCTGGTTAAAATATGAGGTTGAGATGGGAGCCAGAAGTGAACTAAATAATGATTTGGTCTTATTCAGACTTACGCAAGTCCATATGATGAAAGCAGAATGCCTTTTACGTACTGGGAAAGCAGATCAAGCAGCGTCTATTGTAAGTATGGTCAGAAAAAGAGCTTTTAAAGAACATCCTGAAAAAGCAATTGTCTCAGGAGCGCAATTACAAGAAAAATCCTGTTACAAATACGGTACGGTAGAAAACTATGTATTAACTTCGCAAAATCAAGTTTATCCGGAAAAATTCGGACGTTTCTATGATGAACTAGGTTGGGAATTCGCTGGAGAATCTTATCGCCGGAGAGATATGATACGTTTCGGTCATTTCACAAAAGCTAAATGGTTATCTCATGAGCCGAATGGAGATTATAAAACGGTATTTCCCTTACCTCAAAAAGTTGTAGATACCAATCCGAATCTAGAACAAAATCCGAATTATCAATAATAACATAGAGGGTATGTCTCTGCGACATACCCTCCTTTAATCTCAATTTCTAAAGCTATATGAAGCAATACCTTTTACTCGCCGCATCTGCCTTTCTTTTGCAAGGGTGCCAGACCTCTAAAGAAGACATAAATGAACAGCCTTTGAAGATGATCGAACAGATCGATTTCTCTCATGTGAAAATCAATGATAACTTTTGGTCACCCAGACTCAGTAAACATGTCTCGGCGACCTTGCCTGTCTGTATCGATCAAATAGAGAATCAAACCGGACGTATCCGTAATTTCGAGAATGCAGCGAAAGGGGAAGGAGAGCATTCCGGCATTTTCTTTGATGATTCCGATGTATATAAAGCGTTAGAAGGTATGGCTTATAGCCTAATCAACAATCCGGATCCCGAGCTGGAGAAGAAAGCGGATGAATGGATTGATAAATTCGCTGCCGCCCAACAACCGGATGGCTACATCAATACCTTCTATACACTCACCGGATTGGATAAACGGTGGACCAATATGGACAAGCATGAGATGTACTGTGCCGGACATATGATTGAGGCTGGAGTGGCGTATTATCAAGCTACCGGAAAGCGCAAGTTATTAGACGTATGTATCCGCATGACAGATCATATGATGAGCCAATTCGGTCCGGGAAAAAGACATTGGGTACCGGGACATGAGGAAATAGAACTGGCGCTTGTCAAGCTTTATCAAACCACCCAAGAGCAGAAATATCTGGATTTCGCTTATTGGCTGCTGGAGGAACGTGGACACGGTCACGGCACTATGGGTGATGAAGGTAAATGGGACCCGGTTTACTATCAAGATATCGTTCCCGTCCGGCAACTTACCGATATCTCCGGGCATGCGGTACGATGTATGTATTTGTATTGCGGTATGGCCGATGTGGCTGCCTTGAAGAATGATACGGGATATATAGCCGCCATGGATCGTCTATGGGATGATGTGGTACACCGCAATATGTATATCACCGGGGGAATCGGTTCATCCCATGATAACGAAGGGTTTACGGAGGATTACGATTTACCGAACCTAGATGCTTATTGCGAGACTTGCGCTTCTGTCGGAATGGTGCTTTGGAACCAACGTATGAACCAACTTACCGGAGACTCTAAATACATCGACGTACTGGAACGTTCTTTATATAACGGTGCGCTTGCCGGTATCTCCTTGGGTGGAGACCGTTTCTTCTATGTCAATCCGCTGGAATCTAAGGGTGATCACCATAGACAAGAATGGTATGGTTGCGCTTGTTGCCCAAGTCAGCTTTCACGCTTCTTGCCTTCTATCGGAAATTATATCTACGCCTCCTCCGATGATGCGTTATGGGTAAATCTATATATCGGAAATACGGGGCAAATACGGATAGGAGAGACGGATATCCTATTAACACAAGAAACGAACTATCCGTGGGATGGATCAGTAAAACTAACAATTTCTACTTCTCAGCCTTTGGAGAAAGAGATACGCCTCCGCATTCCTGATTGGTGCAAAACCTATGATTTAAGTATCAATGGCAAGAGAATAAACGTGCCTAAGGAAAAAGGCTATGCGGTAATCAAGGATTGGAAATCGCAAGATGTAATCGCTCTAGATATGGATATGCCCGTGGAAATTGTCGCGGCAGATCCGCATGTCAAGGAAAATTTCGACAAACGGGCGATTCAACGAGGGCCACTTGTATACTGCATGGAAGAAATAGACAACCCGGAATATTTCGATCAAATCCAGTTGAGCCCAAGTACAACATTCCAGACAGCCTTCGTTTCCGATATATTGAATGGGATAAAAACAATTAAAACAAACGGTAGGGCACAATCCGCTACCTTCATTCCCTATTACGCGTGGGATAACCGTAAAGCAGGAAAAATGAGGGTATGGATCCCCTATAACGAATAACTAAAAAAGCATCAAAATGAAGTATTTATTAACGATAACATTATCAAGCCTAATCTCAATTACCTCCTTTTCTGCCACTTTATCAGGAAATGAAGGTTCTATCAACATTAATTATCCGAACAATCGTTATCCATTAGCCTCTAAGCCTTATATAGAGTTGCCTATTGGGGATGTTAAACCTGCAGGTTGGCTAAAAATCCAAATGGAACGAATGTGTACGGGAATGACCGGCCATCTGGATTCTATCTATACGAAAGTAATGGGACCGCGTAACGGTTGGTTAGGCGGAGATGGAGACGTATGGGAACGAGGCCCATACTGGATAGATGGCTTACTACCTTTGGCTTACATCATGAATGATGAGGCCTTGATCCGAAAAGTAAAGCCTTGGGTTGAATGGACATTGGCCTCTCAAAAGCCTAACGGATATTTCGGGCCAGATACAGACAGAGACTATGAACCCGGCTTACAACGGGATAACGCACAAGATTGGTGGCCCAAAATGGTTATGCTCAAAGTTCTGCAACAATATTATTCCGCTACCAACGATCAAAGAGTTATCTCGTTCCTCACTAATTATTTCAAATACCAGCTTTCTGAACTACCTAAAAGTCCTCTAGGAAAATGGACTTTCTGGGCTGAACAACGAGGAGGGGATAATCTGATGGTCGTATATTGGCTTTATAATATCACGGGTGATCCTTTCCTTCTGGAGTTAGGAGAGTTAATCCATAAACAAACCTTCAATTGGACCGACGTGTTCTTGAACCAAGATCATTTAGCCCGACAAAACAGCCTGCATTGTGTAAATCTCGCCCAAGGATTCAAGGAACCTGTCATTTATTACCAACAGAGCCATAATCCTCAAAATCTGGAAGCGGTTAAGGAAGCTGTACGGAAAATGCGCCATACGATTGGTTTTCCTACAGGATTATGGGCGGGAGATGAACTTTTACGTTTCGGTAACCCGACACAAGGATCAGAACTCTGTACCGCTGTCGAGATGATGTTCTCTCTCGAGAAAATGTTAGAGATAACCGGAGATGTCCAGTGGGCTGATCATTTAGAGAAAGTCGCATACAATGTACTGCCAACGCAGATCAAGGATGACTTTTCCGCACGACAATATTATCAGCAAGTCAATCAAATAGCGATCACTTGCGAAGGACGTAACTTTGTCTCACCACACGAGGACACAGACATTGTTTTCGGAGAATTGAGCGGTTACCCTTGTTGTACCTCCAATCTACATCAAGGCTGGCCTAAATTCACACGACATCTATGGTTTGCCACCGCCGATAATGGTATCGCTTCACTTATCTACGCACCATCGGAAGTGACTGCCCAAGTGGGAAACGGCATCACGGTTAAAATCGCAGAAAAGACCGATTATCCCTTTGAAGAAAAGATCGATTTCAATTTATCGTTCCCTAGCAAAAAAGACAAGAAAGCCTTTTTCCCTTTTCACTTGCGTATTCCCGCTTGGTGTAATAATCCCGTGATTACGATAAATGGCGAGGCTGTCTCTATCGCAGCTCACTCTGGCGAAATCGTACGAATCAACCGGGAATGGAAAGATGGCGATCATATCCAGCTAGAGCTACCCATGCGTATATCCACAAGCAATTGGTATGACGATGCGGTTGTCATCGAACGAGGCCCATTATTGTATTCCCTAAAGATGGATGAGAAATGGGAACGCAAGGTTGATCAACGCCCGGAGTCTTCACATAAAGGAGAATGGTATTATGAGGTCACCTCTACTTCACCATGGAATTATTCCCTGATTCGCAAATATCTGAAAGAAAAAGAACTAGAGAAAAATTTCGTCGTTAGAAAGGCAGAGAACATCGCCCCTTACCCATGGAACCTAGAGAATGCCCCTATCACGATCAAAACAAAGGGACGGATCTTACCTTCATGGAAAATGTTCAAAGGTTCCGCCGGCCCCGTAAATTTCTTCATGCAAGCCAACGAACCGATGGGTGATGAAGAGACGATCGAGTTAATTCCTTATGGCTGTACCACTTTACGTATAACCGAGTTCCCGGTACGATAAAATAATGTGCCAATATGTTCATATGTGCCAATATGCCAATGCTTATTTTACACAAATAGTATTCGCATTGGCACATTGCCTACATTGGCACATTATTTCAATTCTTCTTCATCGTATAATCCTTCACCCCCAAGGAATCATACGCCTGCAAAAGCGCCTCGTCATTATCGGAAATCATTAACAACTTATCATTCTCCTTTAATTCCGTATTTCCTTTCGGGATAAAATAGCGGCCTTCCCGTTTCACCATTACCGCCAAGGTATGATCGGGTAAAGTCAACTGCATCAATTTATTTCCATGGGATAATACCGCCGGGGTAATATCGATCTCGCTCATAGCGCTCTTGATCTCCTCGGGAAGCTCAATGCCAAACTCATCCTTTCGTTCCGGCTCATCCACCATATCCAGCCATTTTGCGGCTTGAGTAACCGTGGTTCCTTGAATCAGCAAAGAAAGAATCGTGATAAAGAATACGATATTAAAGAACATACCGGCATGCTCGATCCCGGCGATCATCGGGTAAGTAGCGAAAATAATAGGAACCGCCCCGCGTAATCCCACCCATGAGATATACAGTTTACCTTTGAAGGAGAAATTCTTATAAGGTATCAAGCAAAGGAACACGCTAATCGGACGGGCGATCAAGATCATAAAGACTCCCACCATAACACCTACACCCGTCACCGGTAATAACTCATGCGGGTTCACTAGCAAGCCTAACGTAAGGAACATCACGATCTGCCACAACCAAGCGAAACCGTCAAAGAACGTCCCCATACTTTTCTTGTGAACAATCTTAGCGTTACCAACCACCAAACCAGCGATATATACCGCTAAATAGCCATTACCTTTACATAAGGTCGTAGCGGCGAAGGTGAAGAAAGCCGTAGCCAATAAAAGGATCGGATACAAAGACTCGTTATCTATATCGATCTTATTGATAATCAACACAGCCAGTCTTCCCAATAAGAAACCGGCGATAGCTCCCACCGATAATTGAATGACCAAAGATAGCCCGGCCTCCCAAATATTCATACCTCCGCTTTGTATGTAAGCGATCAGAAGCAAGGTAAGCATATAAGCCATCGGGTCATTACTACCACTCTCCAGCTCCAAGGTAGGACGCAGACGCTCTTTCAAATAAACCCCTTTACTGCGCAAGATGGAGAAAACCGAGGCTGAGTCCGTAGAGGACATGACCGCCGCCAGCAATAAAGATTCCGGGAAAGTCAACGTAACATATTTGCCAAATAAACCAAATAACCAATAGATAAACCCGCCCGTGATAAAAGTCGTGGCCAGCACCCCGAGCGTAGCCAATACCACACCTTGCGAGGCGATAGGCTTGACCTCCGCCACTTTCGTATCCATACCACCCGAGAACAAGATGATACTCAACGCCAACATGCCGATAAATTGGGCCACATTCGGATCGCTGAACTGGATGCCCAGACCATCGCTGCCAAACAACATTCCCACACCAAGGAACAACAACAAAGCGGGTAAGCCGAAACGATAACCGGCCTTACCTGCGAATATACTAAAAAACAGGATCACCGAGGCTATTAATAGCACTTGCTCAGGATTTTGAAACATACGCAAAACGGGTTTTATGATTAGTGATTTGATACTTTGTCACAAAGTTCGTAAACTTTTTGCAATTATAATCACACAAAAAGAAGAAATCCGGTCCCAAATTTACAGGAAGACCAGATTTATTCTTTCTATAGAAAAACAAATCTTTCTTACAAATTGTTCGAGAATTTTTCTATCTCGCATAGAATCATTACTTTTGGCAAACATACATATCCGCTTTATGAACAAAAAACATCTATTTGCGCTGTTGTTCACATTACTCGTATGGACGAGCTGTAACAACCAACAACATTTTATTACCGACGCCGCTTACCGAGCTGAGGTTGAGAACGATTTCCAAGCGAAACAGGCCGCTCTGCCTAACGGAAACCTTTTCGCAGTATTTAACGATCAAATGACTCCCGAAGAGAGGGAGGCGTTAACCTTCATGTACGCCTATATGCCGATTGGAGACATCACGGACTATAGTGGCGATTTCTATTTGAAAAACATCCGTTCCTCTTTCCAAGCACGGAATGAGATGCCTTGGGGCGATAGCATCCCAGAGGATATCTTCCGCCATTTCGTATTGCCGGTACGAATCAACAATGAGAATCTGGATGAAAGCCGCATGGTTTTCTTTGATGAGTTGAAAGACCGGGTGAAGGATCTCTCGTTGTACGACGCCGTACTGGAAGTGAATCACTGGTGTCATGAGAAGGTTATCTATACTCCTTCCGATGGGCGCACAAGTTCCCCTTTGGCATCCGTGAAGACCGCCTACGGTCGTTGCGGCGAGGAGTCTACCTTCACGGTAGCCGCTTTACGTTCCGTGGGTATCCCCGCGCGTCAGGTATATACGCCTCGCTGGGCGCATACGGATGATAACCACGCATGGGTAGAAGCTTGGGTGAATGGTAAATGGTATTTCTTCGGCGCTTGCGAGCCCGAACCGGTATTGAATCTGGGTTGGTTCAACGGCCCTGCTTACCGGGGTATGTTGATGCATACGAAAGTATTCGGTAAATACAATGGCCCGGAGGATGTCATGGAACGTACCGATGGGTATACCGAGATCAACGTGATCGATAATTACGCACCTTCGGCTAAAGCTGTTATCGCGGTTACGGATGCCAATGGCAAGCCGGTAAAGGACGCTTTGGTAGAATTCAAGATTTATAACTATGCCGAGTTTAACAGTGTAGCCCGCAAGAAGACGGACGCAGATGGCAAATGCTCATTATCCGCCGGAAAAGGGGATATGCTGGTATGGGCCAGCAAAGACGGCAAGTTCGGCTACAGCAAGGTCTCTTTCGGCAAGGACGGAGAGGTTACGATCGCCTTGAATAAGAAACCGGGAGATGTGGAGACGATCGCCCTAGATATCGTACCACCGGTAGACGGCTCTATCCCCGCAGAAGTTACACCGGAGCAAAAGGAGGCGAACGCCAAACGTTTATTGGAAGAAGACGCTATCCGTAATAAATATGTAGCTACTTTCTATACGGAAGAGAAAGCAGAGGCTTTAGCGAAAGAATTGGGTATCGACCCGATGAAGACGGAGGATTTCATGATCGGTAGCCGTGGTAACTGGATGGAGATCGAGAAGTTCTTACGGGAGACTCCCGCCGAGAAGCGTGTGCAAGCGATGGCTTTATTGGATGTCGTATCCGCTAAGGATCTACGTGATACACCTGCGTCTGTCTTTGCGGACCATTTAAACAATACGCCGGCCGTTCAAAGCGAATGGTTCAATGAATATATCATGAATCCTCGTGTGGCCAATGAGTTCCTGACTCCTTATAAGAGTTTCTTCGCTGCAAACATTGAGCCTTCCCTTGCGAAACAAGCCGTAGAGAATCCACAGGCATTGGTGGATTGGGTGAAGAATAACGTCTCCATTAACGACGCGCTAAACGCACAACGTATTCCGATCATGCCGATGGGTGTATGGAAATCCCGTATCGCTGATAAGGGCTCCCGTAATATCTTCTTCGTGGCCGTGGCTCGTAGCTTAGGTATTCCGGCACGTATCGAGCCGGTAGCCCGCAAGATCCAGTACTTCAAGGACAACGCTTGGGTAGACGTCGATTTCGAGGCTGCCGTACAGACGACCGCTAAACAAGGCAAGGTAATCGCTTCTTACCAACCAATCAAGGCGCTGCAAGACCCGAAATATTACAGTCACTTCACGATCGCCAAGGTTTTGCCGAACGGTACTTTACAGACCTTGAATTTCGAGAGAGGCGGTAATGTGGATATGGGCTTGGGAGATACTTGGAGCGGATTACTGAAGAAACCGTTATCCATGGATGAAGGTAATTATATGTTAGTGACCGGTACTCGTATGGCAAACGGTAGCGTATTGGCCGAGATCGAGTTTTTCAATGTGGAGGCGGACAAGACCACCCCGATCCAATTGGAAATGCGTGAAAGCAAGGACGAGATACAGGTGATCGGTAATTTCAACTCCGAGAATAAGTTCAAACGTGCGGACAACGGTGAGGAGACCAGCCTGCTAGCTACTACCGGACGTGGCTACTATATCGTAGCGCTTCTAGGCTCCCGCCAAGAACCGACAAACCATGCGATGCGTGATATCGCCGCCGTGAAGAAGGAACTAGAAGATTGGGGACGAGGCATCGTGCTTCTCTTCCCTGACGAGAAGGGCTATAAGAACTTCGATCCGAAAGAGTTCGGCGATTTACCGGGCACGATCACATACGGTCTGGATATCGACGGGGCGATCCAAAAGGAGATGGCTACAGCGATGAAATTGCAAAACGCCAATACCTTGCCGATCTTCTTGATCGCCGATACGTTCAATCGTGTCGTATTTGTCTCTCAAGGCTATACAATTGGCTTGGGCGAGCAGTTAATGAAAGTCATACATAAGCTATAACAGATCGTTTCACAAGTGTGATCTGATCTTTTCACCCATGTGAAAAGATCAGATCACGGCTGTGAAACGTTCTTTTCACCTATGTGAAAAGATCTATACGACAGGAGACACTCATTTCTTCTACCACAAACCGATCAGACTTCCTCCCTAGATTCGTTTTAATTCCCTTATTTTTCCCGTTCTTCCCAATCGGGGATTCATCTCTCAAAAAAATAATATCTTTGATTAAACCTTTTTACGAAAGGGGAGTCTAAACTTGCGTTTAGTTATATATTTTGGAGTAACGAATGTAAATTATCAGTAAATACCATACGAGAACATGATGACAAAGAGAGCGAAATGGGGAGTTACGGCGGCTATCTTATTAATGATAGCGGGAATGATCGCTTACCCTCAATTGAAAAACAAGTTCAAGGCATCCCAAGATGCCGCTTCCGTCGTACCCACATCGGGCACGAGCCTGCGAAACCAGACACTTAACATCAATGCCGAGGTATTGAAATACCAATCATTAACCGATAAGATCATGAGTACCGGAAGTACCCTTCCGGACGAAGAGGTGGATTTGGCTTTCGAGTCCTCCGGTAAGGTGGTAGCCATCTATTTCACGGAAGGTAGCCACGTAAAGGCGGGCGATCTGTTGGCTAAAATCAATGACAAGCCGCTGCAAGCCCAGCTAAAGAAGCTGGAAGCCCAAGTTCCTTTAGCCAAGGATCGTGTCTATCGCCAACGTACCTTGCTGGAGAAAGACGCCGTCAGCCAAGAAGCCTACGAGCAAGTAGCCACCGAATACGAGAAGCTAATGGCAGATATCGAGCTGGTCAAAGCGAATATCGCCCAGACAGAGCTTCGGGCTCCTTTCGACGGGATCATCGGACTTCGCTCCGTGAGTGAGGGCGCGTACGTTACTTCCTCCTCTTCCGTAATTGCGAAGTTGACCAAGATATCCCCGTTGAAAATCGAGTTTTCCATTCCCGAGAGCTACGCGGCCGAGGTACAAGACGGAACCCCGATCCTGTTCCGCATGGAGAAAAACGGTATGATGCAGAACTATAAGGCGACCGTTTACGCCGTGGAAAGCAAGGTCGACATGGCGACCCGTACCTTGAAAGTACGTGCCACTTACCCGAATCCGGGCGAGAATATCTTACCCGGCCGTTATACCTCCGTCGAGATCAGCAAGCGGGAGATCAAGGACGCTTTAGCCATCCCCAGCGAGGCCGTTATCCCCGAGATGGGAAAAGACATCGTTTACTTATATAAGAACGGCGTGGCCGAGCCTCAAGAGATCACGATCGGTATACGAACCGAGAGCCGTGTACAGGTATTGCAAGGGTTGAATGTGGGCGATACGCTGATCACGTCCGGCGTGATGCAGTTACGTACCGGCATGAAAGTTTCTATTGATAACTTGACTGAATAAGGAGAAGAACGATGGCAAATATTTCAGAAACCAGTATAAACCGGCCCGTACTCTCGACAGTGATGATGCTGGTCATCCTCCTGTTCGGCTTTATCGGTTACCGGTTCCTTGGCGTCCGGGAGTTCCCGAGCGTAGACCAGCCGATTATCTCGGTCAACGTATCTTATCCCGGAGCGAACGCCGACGTGATCATGAACCAGATCACCGAG
>Ga0129309_1001163_pt1 | contig 14622 bp, 10 predicted proteins | sample L1105metagenome_FD_94439 | JGI IMG/M metagenome (GOLD analysis project Ga0129309, IMG submission 94439) | Ring-tailed lemur group fecal microbial communities from Wisconsin, USA - L1105 metagenome | ecosystem: Host-associated > Mammals > Digestive system > Large intestine > Fecal | place: USA...
GAACAAAGGGCTTTGCCCGCATCTGAAATACCACGCGTTTGACGCGTGGATGTTTATTGAAAAAATACGGCGCCGTACTTTACGGGGGCGGGGCGGTTCCTGTATACTGAAAAAAACGGCAGAGCGGAAAGGAGCGGCGGCAGTGGACATCAAGGCATTGGCACAGACATATGAAGCATATATCGTGGAGCGCCGCAGGTATTACCACGCCAACCCAGAGCTGTCCGGGCAGGAGGCGCAAACCAGGCGGCAGATCCGAAAAGACTTGGAGGCAATGGGCATTACGGAGATCACGGAGCTGCGGGACTGCTTCGGCATGACCGCCATGCTCCGGGGCGGCCGGCCCGGCAGGACCGTTGCCCTGCGGGCGGATATTGACGCGCTTCCGGTGCGGGAGGCTTCGGGGCTGCCCTTTGCCTCTACAAACGGCTGTATGCACGCCTGCGGCCATGACAGCCACATCGCCATGCTGCTGGGCGCGGCGCGGATACTCCAGGATGTGCGGACGGAGCTGGCCGGCAATGTGAAGCTCATTTTCCAGCCGGCGGAGGAGATTGCCGCCGGAGCGGGGTGGATGCTGCGGGAGCATGCCCTGGAGGGAGTGGACGCCCTGTACGGCGCCCATATTTGGGGCACACTGGACGCGCCTTTGGTGGATGTTTCCCCGGGTAACCGCATGGCTTGCAGCCACCGCTTTACCATCCGGGTGGAGGGCCGGTCGGCCCATGGCTCCGCGCCCCACTTGGGGCTGGACCCCATCATGGTGGCCTGCACCATTGCCACTAGCCTGCAGCAGTGCGTCTCCCGGATGAATGACCCGCTGAATCCCCTGGTGCTGACCATCGCCTCCATCCACAGCGGCAACTGCTGGAACGTGATTCCCGGAGAAGCCGTCATGGAGGGTACGGTGCGGACCTTTTTGAAGGGGGACCAGGTGGAGCATCAGATGCGGCGGATCGTTGCCTCCACTGCGGAGGCCTTTGGTACCGCCGCCCAGCTGGAATACGAGTATAAGACGCCGCCGGTCATCAACGAGGCCCCGCAACTCAACCGCATTGCCCGGGAGGCTGTGGTGAAGCTCTATGGGGAGGAGGCGGTGGGCTGCCTGCCGCCGCTGATGAGCAGCGAGGATTTTTCCATTCTGGGGACCCAGGTGCCCAGCTTTTTCGCCTTTGTGGGCGGGCGGAACCGGGAAAAGGGCATTGTCTACACCAACCACCATGAGGCCTACACCGTGGATGAGGATGTGCTGCAAAGGGGCGCTGCCGTCATGGCGCAGTTCGCGGCGGACTATCTGGCCGAGACCGTGTTTTAACAGACGAAAAAAGCCGCCGGAGAGAAAGGTCTCTCCGGCGGCTTTCGAGCGTCTGCTTACAGAACGTCTTTGCGGTTGGTCATGGCCTCCAGCACCTGGTAGCGGTCCATGTTGAAGGCCTTGGTCATTTGAAGGGCCTCCTCCATGTCCAGGTCCACAATGCGGCCGTCCTGGGTGGCAACGATGCGGTTGCCCCGGCTTTCGGCCAGGACCTTCACCGCCTCATAGCCCATGCGGCTGGCGGTCTCCCGGTCCCGGGCGGAGGGGGAACCGCCCCGCTGGATGTGGCCCAGCACCGTGACACGGGGGTCGATGCCTACCTCGTCGTGGATGCGCTTGGCGATATCCATGGCGCTGGCGACGCCCTCGGCCACCACGATCATGTAATGGGTGGTGCCGGCCAGGCGGGCACGGCGGATTTTTTCCACGATGTCCCGGTCAAAGTCCAGCTCCCGCTCCGGAATGAGGACGGCGGTGGCGCCCACGGCAATGCCCACGTACAGGGCAAGATAGCCGGCATGGCGGCCCATGACCTCCACCACGGAGCAGCGCTCGTGGGACTGCATGGTGTCCCGCAGCTTGTCGATGCACTCCACGGCGGTGTTGCAGGCGGTGTCAAAGCCGATGGTATAATGGGAGCAGCCAATGTCGTTGTCGATGGTGGCGGGCACGCCGACCACCTGCAGGTGCTGGCCGGACTCCGCCGCCTGGCGGCTGAGGGCCAGAGCGCCCCGGAAGGTGCCGTCGCCGCCGATGGCCACGATGCCGTCCAGCCCCAGCAGCTTGCAGGTGGCCAGCGCCTTGGCCCGGCCGGAGGGAACCATAAATTCCTCACTGCGGGCAGTGTACAGCATGGTGCCGCCTTTGTTGATGATGTGGCTGACGCTGGAAGCGTTCATGTGGATGAAATCGCTGTTGATGAGGCCGTTCCAGCCTCTGCGGATGCCGATGCAGTCGATGCCGCGGCCCACCGCGGACCGCACCACCGCACGGACGGCCGCGTTCATGCCGGGAGCGTCGCCGCCGCTGGTCAGAACGCCGATGCGCTTGATCTGATTTTCCATGATGTACCTCCATCCTTCTACTGGTCTCCCCGTTGAAAAAACCGCCTGCGCAAAGCTGCCAAGCCGCAAAGCGGTAGGGGGATCTGTTCGGTTAACCGATTACTTTCGACTATACAATTCGGGGCGCGGAATGTCAAGATGCTTCTTTGAGAAAGAGAAAACTTGTCGAAAACGATTAACTCCGGTCGAAACAGGCATTCAGCATTACAAAATCAGCCAAGCGGCCAGTGGGATATTATATCAACAAAAAACAACAAAAGAAAACATAGAATCAAAAAAACGAACAAACAATCATCGGCGAAACTGAAAACTTTATGAAAAAAGACAGATACACTGTTGAAAAATGTCCAAAATTGTTGTAATATTTGAATGTCCGCAAAAACTGGAAAATAAAATGGACAACACCGCACAGGAACCGCCGGCTGACTGCCGCGAAACGGCGGCGTGTCTGGCGGCACAGGGCGCGGGAGGGGAATTTCCGCGTCACACTTACGATAAAGGAGATACGGATATGGTACGCATGGACAATGATATGCCCTTCCTGCTGCAGTACGAAAACGTGGCGTGGTATGACAATGGCAAGGTCCGCATTTTGGACCGCCGGGTCTATCCCACGGAGGTACGCTTTGTGGAGTGCACGGATTACCGGGAGGTGGCCCAGGCCATTACCGACATGGTGACTCAGAGCGCCGGCCCTTACACCGCCGTGGGCATGGGCATGGCCCTGGCCGCCTGGCAGGTGCGGGACAAGGCGGAGGCGGAGCAGGTGGCCTTTTTGAAGCAGGCTTCCTATGACCTGTCCCACGCCCGGCCCACCACCGCCAACCGCTACGGCCAGATTACCAACCGCTGCGTGGATGTGGCGGCCCAGGCCCTGGCCGAGGGAAAAGACCCCATCAGCGCCATCGTGGAAAACACGGTGGAGTCCCTGAACCGCCGGTACAGCACCATGCAGATTGTGGGCGACCGGCTGGCGGAGCTCATCCCCAACAACGGCACCATTTTGACCCAGTGCTTCGGCGAGACCATCATCGGTACCGTTATGCGTGCCGCCCGCAAGCAGAACAAGGACTTCCGGGTGTTCTGCGCGGAGACCCGGCCCTATCTCCAGGGCGCCCGGCTGACCTCCAGCTGCTTTGCCCAGATGGGCTTTGACACCACCGTCATCACCGACAACATGGTGGCCTACTCCATGGAGCGGGAGCACATCGACGTGTTCACCTCCGCGGCGGACTCCATTGCCCGGGACGGCCACATTGCCAACAAGATCGGCACCTTCCAGATCGCCATTTTGGCCAAGTACTTCGGGGTGCCCTACTATGTGACCGGCATCCCCGACCGGGATAAAAAGAGCAAGGACGACATCGTCATCGAGATGCGGGACCCCAGCCAGGTCCTCTCCTACCGGGGCATTCCCAACACCGTGCCCCAGGTGAAGGCCATTTATCCCTCCTTCGATGTGGTGCCGCCCCATCTGATCTCCGGCGTGGTCACGGACAAGGGCGTGTATGTGCCCTATGTGCTGGACCAGTACTTTGACACGGAAGCAAAGGTGTTCTATTGAGATTTTCCCCCACTGTGAAATGATTAGGAGGAACTGGATATGTTGATGCAGGAAGAAAGAGAACTGGTCGTTGAATACGGCAAGAAAATGAGCGCCGCCCGGCTGAGCACCGGCACCAGCGGCAATATCAGCATTTATAACGCGGAAAAGGGCCTCATGGCCATCAGCCCCTCCGGCATGGATTATTTCTCCACCCAGCCCGAGGATGTGGTCATCACGGACCTGGAGGCCAATATTGTGGACGGCGCCCGCAAGCCCTCCAGCGAATGGGGCCTGCACACCACATTTTATAAGCACAAGCCCGAGGCCCGGGCGGTGGTCCATACCCACTCCATGTACTGCACCACCTTCGCCGTGCTGGGCCAGCCCATCCGGGCCGTCCACTATGTCATTGGCGATACCGGCGTGGCCACGGTGCCCTGCGCGCCCTACTATCCCTTCGGCACGCTGGAGCTGGCGGAGGCCGCCATCAAGGTCTGCGGCGAAAGCAACGCCGTGCTGCTGGGCAACCACGGCCTGGTGACCTGCGGCAAGGACATCAAGAGCGCTTATGGTCTGGCCTGCAACATGGAGTATATCGCGGAGCTCCAGTACCGGGCCATGTGCATCGGCAAGCCCAACATCCTCTCCGACGAGGAGATGGCGGATGTTATGGAGCGTTTCAAGAGCTACGGCCAGCCGGGCGCCAAAAAGACCGGCTATTGATGATAGCAGAAAAAGAGCCTCCGAGGCTATTGGTCGGCATCTGCAAGACAGCATTCGAAAATGCCCGGAGAAGCGCAGACTTCTTCGGGCGTTTTTCTGTGCGCATAGTAGACTTTTGCACATGCTGCTGATATAGTTTGTTCTATAAAAGAGTGAGATGAACTGGGAACTGAGGAGGTTTCTGATGAAGCGATATCGCAGGTGGATTGCTTTACTTATTTTCATCTTCATTTGTGCTGGCGGGGTATGGCTTACTTTGCAGATTACAGCGGAGTATCCTGCTCTTGGAGAGCCGGTCTCCTATCCTGTCAATGAAGTTGAAGGTTTTGAGTTGACCGTCGAAAATCCGTCGTGGTCGCCCTTTAAAGGCTATACCATTCGTTGGGCTGTCACAGCGAATTCCAAAGAGACCTATACATTTTTTGCCGACGGAACCGGCTTTGAGTTTCTGGAATGTTGTATTGATGGGCAATGGTATCGTTTAGACAATTCGCAGGATGCTGTTCCTTATAATAGTCTGGAGTTTCCGATGGGCGGAGAAGATAGCGGCACATTACAGGGTAGTATCGTCCAGAAATACGATGATTACGGCACGCGTCTGGACGCAGGAACCTATCGTGTAGTATTAGAAATGAGAGCAAAAGACGGGACACCGCATTATTTAGCGGCTGAATTTGGCGTCGAGTAAATAAGCGGGAAAGTAGTTCACAGTTTGTCGAGGTGATGTAAGATCCTTTGGGAACAAAAAGACACACAATGCTTCCCCCCGTTGGAAGTATCGCATGTCCTGGATTGCTTCATTTGTCCCGCCAGCAAACTTGAAAATCAGACATAAACAGATCCTCCGTATGATCCAGGCCATACGGAGGATCAACTGTTTTACGGATAGCCCCATGGCCGTGGGGGCCTCTTGCCAGGCGTCAGACCTGGGGGTGCTTGTGCCAGGTGAGCATCCGGACAATGGAGGTGACCATGGAGGCGCCCACGGCGATGGCCGCGGCGGTGGAGGCGGTCTGCAGCCCCACCTGGGAAAACATGGGGAAATTTTTGTCCAGCAGGTAGTCCATGGTGTAGTACAGTCCGCCGCCGGGCACCAGGGGAATAATGCCGATGACCAAAAAAATGGTGGCGGGGGCTTTCAGCAGCCGGGCAAGCAGCTCCGCCAGGGCGGATACCACGATGGTGGACACAAAGCACCGCACCGCGTCGGATCCCAAGGGCTCCGCCAGCAGGTATACTCCCCAGGAAACGGCGCCGATGGCGCTGCACAGGAAAATGAACAGGGGCTTGCGCACCTGAAAAATGAAGCAGAAGCTCATGCAGCCCAAAAAGGCGTAGAGACAAGGCAAAAACCGCATATCAGACCACCCCTAGAAGCAGCCGTGCCACACCCACGGGAATGGCGATGCCCAGCGCCAGCGCCATGGAGATGATGAGCACTTCGGCAAATTTGGTCAGCGCCGTCAAAAAGTCGCCGGCCAGCACATCCCGGATCACATTGGTGATGGCAATGCCGGGCACCAGCAACATGATGGCGCCGATGACGATCTTGTCCATGTGCACCGGCACACCCAGATAGACCAGCGCCAGCGGCGGCAGCACCATGGCCATGCTGGCGCAGACGTAGGTGAAGAAAATATTGGTGTTCATCCGGCTTAGGGAGCTGGAGGCCGCCTTGACGGCCACGCCGCAGGCAAAGGCGAAAAAGGCGTCCAGGGGAACACCGCCCCAGAACAGCGTGAAAAACACCGCCACAAAGCCATGGGCCAGATAGCTGCCCCACTGGGGATAGCCGGAGGCCGCGGCAATGACCCGGAGCTGCGCCAGCGCCTGGTCAGGCGGGGGCGTTTCCCGGCAGACCTGGCGGCACAGGCTGTTCAGCCGCTCCAGCTTGTCCAGGTTGATAAAGGAGGAGCGGATGCGGATGGCTTTCGTATAGTTGTGGCCATCGTCCAGAATGTTCAAAATAACGCTGGCGGGAATGGCGAACACTTCCGTGTCCGTGTAGCCGTAAGCGGCCATGAGGCGGTTGATGGAATCCTCCACCCGGTAGATTTCAGCGCCGTTTTGGATGAGCTGCCGGCCTATTTCGCAGCAGAAATTTAAAAACTGTTCCGTGTTCTCTGTCTTCATGGCAGATACGCTCCTGTTTTGCTGCCGCACCGGGCGGCGTGTCACGCCGACTATTATACTGTGCCATGCGAAAAAGTCAATGCATTTTCATGAAACATGAAGAAAGAGACTGACGGTATGAAAGAAGGTGCCGGCGCGAAAGCGCCGGCACCGGTGACTGTCAAAAAAGACGAAAACCTGGGATAACGGGAAGGAAGATAGTTACGAAAGAAACCCAGGAGGGGTGTCTTTTGTTTTAAATCTAAGTTTTTTCGAACTTTATAAAGTTCGAAAAAACTTGCTCAGCCTGTCGAAAAAACTTTTTCGACAGGCTGAAGTGCCGGTGTGAAAGCGCCGGCACCGGACGGATGGGGAAACCTCACAGCAGGGTGTCCAGAGCCTGCTTGAAATCGGCGATCACATCCTCGGGGTCCTCCAGACCGATGCTGATGCGCACCAGGCCCTCGGAGATGTTGGAGGCGGCCAGTTCCTCGGGGGTATAGGTGGAGTGGGTCATGGAGGCCGCGTGCTCCACCAGGGTCTCGGCACCGCCCAGGGACACGGCGATGGTGCACAGCTCCAGCTTGTTCAAAGCGGCGGCGGTGGCGGCGCGGTCGGCCTTCAGCTCAATGGAGACCATGCCGCCGAAATCCTTCATCTGCTTTTTGGCGATGTCGTGGCCGGGGAAGTCCTCAAAGCCGGGATAATAGACTTTGTCCACGGCGGGATGGCTGCGGAAGAACTCCGCCACCTTCCGGGCGTTGGCACAGTGGCGGTCCATGCGGATGTCCAGGGTCTTCAGGCCCCGGGCGATGAGGAAGGCGTCAAAGGGGCTCATGACGGCGCCGGTCATGTCCTTCAGGCCGGTGGAACGGCAGGTTTCGATGAATTCCCGGGTGCCCACGATGAAGCCGGCGATGACGTCGCTGTGGCCGTTAATGTACTTGGTGGCGCTGTGGACCACGATGTCGGCGCCCAATTCCAGGGGCCGCTGCAGGTAGGGAGAACAGAAGGTGTTGTCCGTCACCACCTGAATGGCGGGGTTATAGGCGTGGGCAGTCTCCGCCACGGCCTGGATGTCCACCAGCTTCAAGGTGGGGTTGCAGGGCGTCTCAAAATAGACCACCTTCGTCTTGGGGGTCAGGGCTTTTTTCACGTTCTCCACGTCGGACATATCCACCAGGGTGACCTTGACGCCGAACTTGGTCAGACCGTGGGTCAGCAGGGTGAAGGTGCAGCCGTACAGGGTCTCATCGGCCACGATCTCGTCACCGGCTTCCACCAGGCTCCAAAGGGTGGCGGACACGGCGCCCATGCCGGAGGCGGTGGCAAGAGCAGCTTCGCCGCCCTCCAGGGCCGCCAGCTTTTCCTCTACCTGCAGCAGGGAGGGGTTGGACAGGCGGGTGTAAATGTAGCCGCTCTCCTGGCCAGCGAAACGGGCGCCGCCCTGCTCCACCGTGTCAAAGGCGAAGGTGGAGGTCTGGTAAATGGGGGTGGAGAGGGCGCCGGCGCTGTTTTTCTCCTTGCCGGCGTGGATCTGGCGGGTGGCGAAACCCGCGTCTTGCAAATGCTTCATGGGAAAGGGCCTTCTTTCTGTTAAAATAATGTATCGAAAATGCTGATAGCAAACTATAATTATATGTTATATAAAAATGTCAGACAGCGTCAACCCACCATTCTACTTCCTGAAAAATTTGTAAAAACAGCCAGCGGACTGCGGAACTGGAAATAAGGATTCTGTGAAAATCTGCCAGATACTTTTAAGGCTTGTCCGCCGCAAACATGGAAAACAGCGCACAGAGAGGCCCGCGGCATAGCCGCGGGCCGTTTTGCCTCATACCATTTTGCGTGCAATGAGCACATCCATGCAGTGCTGGTGGGGGATGCCGCTGCTGTCGCAGTCGAAGATCCGCTCCTCCAGCTGTTCCACCTTCCAGTCGGCATAGCAGGAGAGCAGCTCTCCCGAGGACCAGAAGTCCTCGCCCTCCTCCCAGTCCGGCGGCACCGGCAAAAAGGGCTTGTCCACGAATACGTTCAGCACGTGGATACCGCCCACGGCGGTGTGGGCCTTGTAGCCCTCCAGTACCCGGCGGCGCTCCGCACGGGGGATGTACTGGAGGACGCCGCTGGAAAAGACGATGTCGAAGGTGCTCTCCGGCTGGTAGTTCAGCAGGTCTGCCTGAAAAAAATCCACCTCTGTCCGGTGGAGCTCTGCCAGCTGCCGCCCCTTTTCGATGCCGCTGGCAGTCACGTCAAAGGCAGAGACCGTGTAGCCGTTCCGGGCGAAAAACACCGCCGCCTGCCCCTCGCCGCAGCCCACGTCCAGCAGCCGCAGGGGCCGCACCGGCGGCATGAGCCGCAGCACCTCGTAGCAGCCACTCCAGACATCGTTGCCCCAGTAATAGGCCGGGTCCCGGTATTTGCTCTCGTACTGGGAGGTACGGAGCTTTTCCGATCGGTAGCCCAGCAGGGCATCGATCCTGACGGAAAAGGCCGCCGCCAGACGGGGCAGCAGCTCGATATCCGGGTAAGACTGACAGTTTTCCCATTTGGAAACAGACTGGGGCGAAACGCCCAGCTGTCCCGCCAGCTGCTCCTGGGTCAGTCCCCGGGACTTCCGCAGGCGCAGCAGATTCTGTGCAAAATCATGGTTCATATGGTTCCCTCCCACCAGCAGTATACCGTATTTTTCCGCCGGAGGACATCACTTTTTCCGGGAGTTTTTTTGCTGCCCCAACCGGGTGTTGCAAAGGCGCGTCCGCCCCGGGCAGCAGCCCGGGGCGGACGCGCTTTCAAAAGAGAGTGTGGAAAAATCAATCCTCGGCCATCTTGCGGTACTTGGCGTACCGGGCCTTCACGTCGGCGATCTCCTTGTTGTACAGAGCCTCGGCCTTCTCGGGGAAGTTGTTCTTCAGAGAGGCGAAGCGGTTCTCACCCATGAGGAAGTCCATAAGCTTGCCGGTGTCGGGCTCGGGAGAATCCAGCTGGAAGGGATTCTTGCCCTCGGCCACCCGGCGGGGGTCATAGCGGTACAGGTGCCAGTAGCCGCACTCCACGGCCTTCTTCATCTCGTCCTGAGAGCAGCCCATGCCGGCCTTGATGTGCTGTTCCAGGCAGGGGCAGTAGCAGATAACGATGGCGGGGCCGGGATAGGCCTCGGCCTCCCGCAGGGCCTTCAGGGTCTGGGCCTGGTCATAGCCCATGGCCACCTGGGCCACATACACGTAGCCGTAGCTCATGAGGATGGCGCCCAGGTCCTTCTTGGCCACCTGCTTGCCACCGGCGGCGAACTTGGCCGTAGCGGAGGTAGGAGTGGCCTTGGAGGACTGTCCGCCGGTGTTGGAGTACACCTCGGTGTCCAGCACCAGCAGGTTCACATCCCGGTTCTGGGCCATGACGTGGTCAATGCCGCCGAAGCCGATGTCGTAGGCCCAGCCGTCGCCGCCGATGGCCCAGATGGACTTCTTGGAGAGGTATTCCTTGTTCTCCAGGATGTACTTGACGTCCTCGGTCTGCTCTGCGGATTCCAGAGCGGCGATGAGGGCGTCGGACACGGCCCGGGACTTCTCGCCGTCGTTCCAGTTGTTCTGGTAATCATCGATGGCCAGAACGGCGATGCCGGCTTCCTTGATGCTGTCCAGACGGATGAGCAGCTCCTTGCGGATGGCGTCCTGGGCGTGGAAGAAGCCGTAGGCGAACTCGGCGTTGTCCTCAAACAGGGAGTGCTCCCAGGCGGGGCCGCGGCCCTGGCTGTCCTTGCAGTAGGGCAGAATGGGGGCGCCGCCGGAAATGGCGGAGGAGCAGCCCGCGGCGTTGCCGGCGTACATACGGTCGCCCACCATCTGGCTCAGCAGCTTGATGTACGTGGTCTCGGCGCAGCCGGCGCAGGCGGCGGAGAACTGGAAGTAGGGCTTGGCGAACTGCATGTTCTTGACGGTCTTGCTGTTGATGACGTCCTTTTTCAGGTAGGCGTCGTTCATGGCCACCTTGTCGAAGTTCTCCTGCTCGGGCTTCATCTCCTCAAAGGGCGTCATGACCAGGGCATCGGCCATCTTCTCGTTCTTGTTGGCGGGGCAGGCGGTCAGGCACACGCCACAGCCCAGGCAGTCATAGGGAGAGATCTGCATCCGGAAGGAGTAGGCGGGAGCGTCCTTGCCCAGACCCTTGGCGGGCACAGTGACGAAGGAGGCGGGCACCTGGGCCTTTTCCTCTTCGGTCAGCAGCACGGGGCGGATGGCGGCGTGGGGGCAGCACATAGCGCAGCGGTTGCACTGGATGCAGCTCTCGGCGTTCCACTTGGGGACCTTGGTGGCGACGCCCCGCTTGGAGAAGGCGGAGGTGCCGTTCTCCCAGGTGCCGTCCAGCACGCCGTGCTTCTTGAACACGGACACAGGCAGCTTGTCGCCCTGCTGGTGGTCCATGGGGATGACGATCTCCTTGACGAAGTCGGAAGCACCCTGGGGCACAGCCACGGGGGTATCCTGGGCGTCGGCCCAGGAGGCGGGGATCTCCACCTTCACGGCGGCGCTGATACCGGCGTCCACGGCGGCGTTGTTCTTATCCACGATGGCCTGGCCGGCCTTCTTGAAATAGGAGTTGTAGTTGTTCTTCTTCATGTCCTCCACGGCCATGTCCAGGGGAATGACCTTGGTCAGAGCAAAGAAAGCGGCCTGCAGGATGTTGTTGGTGCGGTTGGCGCCCAGTCCCACGGAGAGGGCGATCTTGGAAGCGTCGATGATGTAGAAGTTGGCGTGCTTCCGGGCCAGGTCGCGCTTCATCTTGCCGGTGAGGCGGTCCTCCAGCTCCTCCACGCTCCAGGGGCAGTTCAAAAGGAAGGTGCCGCCCTCCTTCAAATCCTCGGTGGTGTCGTACTTGGCCACATAGGTGGGGGCGTGGACCGCCACGAAATCGGCGGAGGACACCAGGTAGGTGGAGCGGATGGGCGTATCGCCGAAGCGCAGGTGGCTCTGGGTCAGACCGCCGGACTTCATGGAGTCGTAGGAGAAGTATGCCTGAGCATACTTGTTGGCCACCAGGCCGATGGTGGAAATGGCGTTCTTGTTGGCGCCCACGGTGCCGTCGCCGCCCAGGCCCCAGATCTTGCAGGAGACCTCACCGGGATGGTTGAACTCCACTTCCTTGTACTCCAGGGAGGTGTGGGTCACGTCGTCATTGATGCCGATGGTGAAGCTGTTCTTGGGATTTTCCAGCTTCAGGTTGTCATAGACGGCGATGAGTTGGCCGGGAGTGGTGTCCTTGGAGGAAAGACCGTAGCGGCCGCCCACCACGCGGATGTCGCCGCGGCCCGCCTGGTTCAGGGCGGTGACCACATCCAGATACACGGGCTCGCCCACGGAGCCGGTCTCCTTGGAGCGGTCCAGCACGGCGATCTTCTTGCAGGTGGCGGGGATAGCGGCGGCAAAGTGCTTCACGGAGAAGGGACGGTACAGGTGGATCTGCACCAGGCCCACCTTGCGGCCCTGGGCGTTCAGGTAGTCCACCGTCTCCTTCACAGCCTCGGAGGCGGAGCACATGACCACGATGACCTCCTCCGCGTCGGGAGCGCCGTAATAGTTGAACAGCTTGTAGTCCCGGCCGGTGAGCTTGTTGATCTCGTCCATGTAGTGCTGGACGGTGTCGGGCACCGAGGCGGCCTTTTCGTTGGCGCCCTCCTTGCACTGGAAATAGATGTCGGGGTTGACGTTGTTGCCCCGGTTGGTGGGGTGCTCGGGATTCAGGGAATGGCTGCGGAACTCCTTCAGTGCCTCCTGGTCGATGAGGCCCCGCAGGTCCTCGTAGTCCAGCGCTTCGATGCGCTGCATCTCGTGGGAGGTGCGAAAGCCATCAAAGCAGTGCATGAAGGCGTACTTGGCGCTGATGGCGGACAGGTGTGCCACGGCGCCCAGGTCCATGGCCTCCTGGGGGCAGGAGGACATCAGCATGGCGTAGCCGGTAGTGCGGCAGGTCATGAAGTCGGTGTGGTCACCGAAAATGGAGTGGTGGTTGGAGGTGACCACCCGGGAGGCCACGTGCATGACGCTGGGCAGGAACTGGCCGCCCATGGCATACATGGCGGGGATCATCAGCATCAGGCCCTGGGAGGAGGTGAAGGTGGTGGTCAGCGCGCCGGCCTGCAAAGAGCCGTGGCAGGTGCCTGCGGCGCCGGCCTCGGACTGCATCTGGATGACGTCCACGGTGGAGCCGAACAGGTTCTTCCGGCCCTTGGCGGACCATTCATCCACCTTTTCCGCCATGGGGGAAGAGGGCGTGATGGGGTAAATGGCCGCGACTTCCGTAAAGGCGTAAGCCACGTGAGCAGCAGCCGTATTACCGTCCATGACAACGATTTTCTTGCTCATGTTTCATTTCCTTTCTGAAATCATAGTTCAGCCGGCGCGGCGGCTGGCAAGGAGAGAGGAAGTACGTGATGACTGGTAGTTTCCATTATGCGGAATAAGATTCCATAAAAATGTGATAAAAATATTCACAAGCTGCCAGTCTTGTGGTATACTCATCATAGACTTTCCCTTGCTATTTGTCAAGTATTTGTCAAGCAACTTTGAAAAATGAGCATTTTGCACGAAAGGAAGAGGAAATTATGGCGAAAGAGCAAGTATCCAGTATCCTCCGTGCCTTACAGATCCTGGAGTGTTTCATGGACAGAGAGACCGAATGGACGCTGAAGGAGCTGGTGGATCATCTGGATCTGCCTACCACCACAGTATACCGCCAGGTATCCACCCTGGCGGACCGTCAGTACCTGGTGCAGGACCCTGTCCGCAAAAGCTACCGGGTGGGGCCCCGGCTGATGCTGCTGGCCAGCGCTATCCTGGGCCAGTCGGACCTGCGCCGGGTGGCGCGCCCGGAGCTGGAGCATCTCAGTGACACGGTGCAGGAGACCATCAACCTCAGCGTGCTGCTGGAGCACGACATCTTCTATCTGGATAAGGTGGAGACCCACCGGTCCATCGTCTGCAACACCCAGATCGGCGGCCGGGCACCGGCCTACGCCACCAGCAGCGGCAAGGTCATGCTGGCGGGGCAGAAGGCGGAGTACATCGATGACTACTGTGATTGGATGAGCCGGAAGGCGAAGCCCCTGACGGAAAACACCATCACCGATCCGGAAAAGCTGCGGGGCGAGCTGGTCCAGGCCCGGCTGAAGGGCTATGCCATGGATAACGGCGAGATCGAGGCGGGACTCATCTGCGTGGCGGCGCCCATTTACGATATGAACCGGAAAATTTTGGCGGCAGTGAGCATTTCCGGCCCTGACTACCGGATGAAGGAAGATGAGGCCCTTATGATCCGGGAGGTCCGCCAAACGGCGGAAAACATCTCCCGACTGCTGGGCTTCCGGGTGTGAGCAGAATCTGAAAAACAGGAAAGCGGGTGGCCATTCGGCCACCCGCTTTCCTGTATGATATAGAGAAAGGAGAGGGAAAATGTTTGGATCACAAGCGTTCCTGCTTGATGAATTCATCATACAGGCAGAAAAAGCGAAAGTCAACGGCAGAACACCAAGCTTCACAATTTGTTTACAACCCCGGGAAATTTTACGCTTTTGTTCACAAACCGTTCAAAAAATATTACGAATCTGCGCATTGACAGGGGATATGGATTGTGGTAATATTTAGCGTGCTAATTTTTAGTGCACTAAATAAAAAGAAGGGAAGAGCTTATGGTTTGCAGCGACGCGCTGGGACCGGCCCTGGGACGGGCGGCCCATTTGGCCCGGGCCAGTATGGACGCTCGTATGTCCCGGTATGAGATCACGCCGGCCCAGAATCATGTGCTGATGTATCTCTGCCGTCATGGCAGGCAGGCACCCCAGTGTGAAGTGACGGCCCACCTGCGGGTGA
>Ga0129309_1001165_pt1 | contig 14612 bp, 14 predicted proteins | sample L1105metagenome_FD_94439 | JGI IMG/M metagenome (GOLD analysis project Ga0129309, IMG submission 94439) | Ring-tailed lemur group fecal microbial communities from Wisconsin, USA - L1105 metagenome | ecosystem: Host-associated > Mammals > Digestive system > Large intestine > Fecal | place: USA...
AGGCGTAACATGTCCATTGAAAAGGTCCGCGCCTATTTCCGCCCTCTGGGCCGGGAACCGGACATTTTGGAGTTCCCCGTGTCCAGCGCCACGGTGGAGCTGGCCGCCCAGGCCGTGGGCGTGATCCCCGCCCGCATCGCCAAGACCCTGTCCTTTCTGGTGGACGAGGGCTGCGTCCTCATCGTAGCCGCAGGCGACGCCAAGGTGGACAACAGCAAATACAAGGCCATGTTCCACACCAAGGCCAAGATGCTCACCCCGGAACAGGTGTCGGAGTTTACCGGCCACGCCATCGGCGGCGTGTGCCCCTTCGGCAATCCTGAGGGAGTAAAGACTTACCTGGACGTGTCCCTCCAACGGTTCGACACCGTCTTCCCCGCCGCTGGCAGCTCCAACTCCGCCATTGAATTGACCTGCCCCGAGCTGGAGGAGTATTCCCACAGCCTAGGCTGGATCGACGTGTGCAAGGGCTGGCAGGAGTAACAGGCCCATTTGCAAAATCAAGAAGCGCCCCGGTCGTAAGATACGATCGGGGCGCTTTCTACCTTCCTATTATCGGCTCCACAGCAGGACCCCGCCCTCCATGGCTGTCTCAAACTCTGCGGCGGTCAGCGTTTCCAGCCGGTCGTAGTCCCCTGCCAGATAATACACCGCTTCCACCTCCCGGGCCACCTGGACCGCCGTTCCCTTTACTGTATCCAACAAAAGGCCGTTTCCGATGCAGGCGTGGGGCCGCTCCGGCAAAGAGGCCGCCTGGGACTTCAAATTCCAAGTATAGCACAGGACCACCGCATTTTTGCCGTCCACCCTCCGGCTCATACCCCGTACCGCCGCATAATTGTCCCCCTGATAGTACAAGTCGATGACCTCGTCGCTGGCCAGCTTGGCCGTGATCATGCCATCGGTATAGGGAACGGGCCGCTCCACATCTGCCGCCGCCGTAATGCCGAGGAACAACACCACCATTACCAAAACCGTCGCCAGAATGGAACGGCGCTTTTTCTTTAAAAATTTCCGCCTAATTCCCAGTATGGACTGAGCCTGTCTGATGTCCTCATGCCGTTCCTCCGTGGTCACAGGCTCCGATTCCCGCAAACTCGCCAGCAGGGCGGCGCAATCCGGACATCCATCCATGTGCTCCTCCACGGCTTTTTTGCTCTCATCACTGCATACCTCGTCCAGATACAGGGGCAGCAAATCCCGAATGATTTCACATTTCATAAAAAATTCTCCTTCAACTTCAGTCTGGCCCGCTGATAGGTCACCCTGGCCCAACTTTCCGTTTTTCCGAACAGCTGGGCAATCTGTCCAAAGGACAGCTCTCCGAACACCCTCAGGGAGAACACCTCATGGTAGGGTTCCGGCAGAGTGTGGAGCTTCCGATGGAGGGCCATGGAGGCCTCCCGGTCCAGAAGCGCATCCTCCAGGTCCCCAGAATTCGGAAGCTGGTCCAGTTCCGCCACGTCTTCCCGTCTTTTGCTTCGCCGTAGCCAGGAAAGGTATTGATTTTTGCCGATTTGGCACAGCCAGACGTACAGCCGACAGTCCCCGCGAAAGCGATCAATGTGCTGGATGGCCTGAAAAAAGGTCTCCTGGGCCAGTTCTTCCGCCAAGTCCGGGTCCCGGCACAGGGCCAACAGATATTTGTATACCTGCGGAAACAGATCCGTGTACGCCGCTTCCAGGTCCGTCATATCCTCACTCATGTCATCACCTCTCTCTTTCGCTCATAAGACGCAGTCAGAGCGGTTTCGTTACAAAAAATTTCAAAAAAATTTCACTTATTTAATTTGATTGTTTTGGTTGCGATTTTGCCCCGAAAGACCTTGTCGTGCTCCACGAAGAGCAGGGTGGGCTGGTACTCCAAAATCAGCTCCTCGATCTGCATCCGGGAAAAGAGGTCGATGTAGTTCAGCGGCTCGTCCCACATATATAAATGGGCGGACTGGCACAGGCTGGCGGCCAGCAGGACCTTTTTCTTCTGCCCGGCACTGTACTCCCCCATGTCCCGCTCAAAGAGGGCCCGGGAGAAGTCCAGCTTCCGCAGGATGGTCAAAAACTGGGTCAGGTCAATGTCCTCCCCCTCCGCCCAGTCCAGAGGGGTCCCGGTCAGGTGGTCCGCCTTCTGGGGGACGTAGGAAATTTTCAGGCCGGAGGCCAGCCATATGGTACCAGTGTGGTCCACCTTCTCCCCCAGGATGAGCCGGAGCAGGCTGGTCTTGCCGCTGCCGTTGCCCCCATCCAGACACACCCGGTCGCCCTGTTCCACGGTGAAGGAAATGTCCTTACATATGCTCCTGCCGTCAAAGGAGACGGACAGGTCCTTCCCTTCGACCAAGCGGCGGCTGTGGTGGGCCATCGGCGTTAGCTTCAGGCTGTCCGCCCGCTCGACATTCTTCAAAAGCCCCGCCTTCTCCTGGATGGCGCTCTCCTGCCGGGCCTCAATCTGCTTGGAGCGCTTCATCATCTTGGCGGCTTTGTGGCCGATAAACCCCCGGTCAGGGCGCAGGCCGGAGTTTTTGGTGCCGTACTTGGTGCTCTCCACCTTGTCCGACCAGTCGGAGGTCTGCCGGGCGGCCTGCTGGAGCCGACGGATCTCGCCTTGTAATTTCTCGTTCTGGGCCAGCTCCCCCCGATCCCGGGCTTCCTTCTCCCGGAACCAGGTGGAAAAATCTCCACGCTGAAGCTCCGGCCCCGTCTGATTCAGGGCCAGGATGTGGTCCACGCAGCCGTCCAGAAAGGCCCGGTCGTGGGACACCAGCAGGAATCCCCGGCGCTGGGCCCGGAGATAGTTCGCCGCCAGCTCCCGGCCGGGGCCGTCCAAGTGGTTGGTGGGCTCGTCCAGCATGGGCCAGGCCCCTTCCTCCAGAAAGAGTGCGGCCAGCAGGGCCCTGGTCTGCTCCCCGCCGCTGAGGGTGGCGAAGGGCCGCTCCAGCACCTCGTCCTCCAGACCCAGCTTGGACAGCTCGCACTGGAGCTGCCACTCCTCCGCCTCTGGGGCAGCGTCCATCAGCACCTGGAGAGTGAGCCGCTCCGGGGCCCGGACTTTTCTCGGGAAATAACATACCTTCTCGACCTTGGAAACGACCCCTCTCCCCTCCAGACTGCCCTCCAGCAGCCGCAGGAGGGTAGTCTTGCCCCGGCCGTTCCGGCCCACCAGGCCCAGCTTCCAGTTGGTGTCCAGCTGGAGGTTCAGCCCCTCGAACACAGGGGTGTGGTCCCCGTCGTAGGTGAAAGAGAGGTCTTGTATCGTGATTTGTGACATCAATTTATTCTCCCGTCGTGATAAAATTAAAAGCCGCAAGAGGGCAAAGCTCCTCTTGCGGCGGACAGGCAGACCCGGGCATCGGTCTGCGCCGAAGCCCAAGTCCCTATAAAACCGGAAGCGGACCCACATCCCTCACGCAGCCGGCACGACAGACCGGGGCCACAAATCTGTGACCCGGAAACTCCATCATACCGTTCAGCAAGAGGTATTGCGCAATCTGTCCGCCTCCGTCTCTGTTCCAAATCAACTGCATCATAGCATGAGGGGCGTGGATTTGTCAAGGAGGGGCGACCTGATGTTTGAATCGCCTACTGGCGGACGGAAGCAGGATTCCGCCCTGCGGGGCGCCCCCTCCCTAAAGAAACAAAACAGGACCACCCATTTGGGGTGGTCCTGTTGATTTAAGCCCTGGGATGGGCTTTCAAATAGACGTCTTTGATCTTCTGGTTGAGCAGTCTGGAATAGATTTGGGTGGAGGAAATATCGGCGTGGCCCAGCATCTCCTGAATGGAGCGCAGGTCGGCGCCGTTTTCCAGCAGATGGGCGGCGAAGGAGTGGCGCAGAGTGTGGGGGGTAATGTCCTTTTGGATGCCCGCCTTCTCCTGGTAGTATTTGATGAGCTTCCAGAAACCCTGTCGGCTCATCCGCTCACCGCTCATGTTGACGAAGAGAGCTGTCTCGTCCAGGGACTCCACCAACTGGGGCCGGATCGTATGTACATACTCGTTCAGCGCCCGAATCGCCGCCGGGTACAAGGGGATGATCCGCTCCTTCCCCTTGCTGTCACACTTTAATACGCCGCCGGGCAGGTTCAGGTCGTCCACATCCAGGGCGATCAGCTCGCTGACCCGGATGCCGGTGGCGTACAGCAGCTCCAGCATGGCCCGGTCCCGGTAGCCCTTCAGGTCGGTGCACTCGGGCTGCTCCAGGAAGAGCTCCACTTCTTTGCTGGTAAGGATCTGAGGCAGCTTGCGCTCCACCTTGGCCGGGGTAACTCCCCTGGCCGGGTTCTGGTCCATCTGTCCCAGAGAGATCATACCGTTATAGAAGGACTTGATGGAGGCCACGGACCGGGTCACCGTAGCGGGGGACTTTCCCTTCCGGGTCAGAGACTGGGCGTACTCCTCCACGTCGCGGGTCAGCACCTCGGTCAGGGGGATATCCTGCTCCTCCATGGCCTGGGCGAATTGGCGCACGTCCCGGAGATAGGAACTGACCGTATTCGATGAGGCCTGTTTTTCATGTTTCAAATAACCCTCGTAGGCGGACAGCAGATCAGTCACAGCACAACTCTCCCAAATCAAGGTTCTCACAGCACAGCGCGGGCCGCCGCCCGCAGCAGAACGGGGACCACTACATATTCCGCTCCTCCGCAGGCCAGGGTCAGCAGGGCGCACAGCCCCACCCGCAGCCAGTAAGCCGGATGGAAGGGCGAGGGACAGCGCCCCTCTCCCACTCCCCGCCGCAGCAGGCACAGGGAGCCGGACATGCCCCAAAAGCCGGCCAGGAACAGCGCCGGGGCCCACAGCAGAGCCGGCAGTCCAAAGAGGACCAGAGCCGGCACCAGTCCCGCCCCGCCGAACACCCGGCAGAAGCAGCCCACGGAAAAGGCGAAAAAGAATCCCCGGAGACAGAACAGCAGCGGGATTCCCACCGCGCCGATGGCGGTCAGCCCCAGGAGCACCGTCAAGGCCAGCCAGCGCAGCTGCTCCCACAGAGTGGGCCAGAAGTCCCGGACCACCGTCCCCTCCCGGGCCAAGGTCAGATAATCGGCCAAATAGCTGCTCAGTGCCCGGGCGCCCTCTCCCTCGGCCAGCCCAGCGAACAGACAGCCTGCCGCGCCCCCCGTCAAAAACAGAGCGCACAGCAGGACCAGCAGCTTTCCCGACCCAGACGGCAAGTCCCAATCCCGTACCCGTTTTCCCATCGTCCTCACCTCGGTACAGACTATGAGAGGGGGCGTAAAAATAGACTTGCCCGGCGGCGGGGCCGCTTGCTCTTCAACCGTTACCTTAAATATAGACTCATCCGCCATTTTTCGCAAGCCTTTTTCATGAATTTTCCAACTTTTATTATTTCTCGCTACGTGTTATGTAAACAAAGTTATGTAAACTTAGTAAACACTCAAAAGGAAGGCCCCTGCGCTGGCAGGGGCCTTCCTCGCAAATATAGTGTTTTATGTTGTGAGAAATACCAGATGTTGGTGTTTTAAGGCTTAGTGGCAGCCGTCACACTGATTACAGTCCGTATTATCACAATTTGTATACCCCTCTTCCCCCATGCCGGCGGCGATGGCGTTTAGGGCGATGGCGCACTCCAGACGCTTGCGCTCCATTTCGCAGGCGACCTCGTTGGAGCGGCTTATGTCACCGTTGACAAGCAGGTTGGAGGCGGAGCAGCCGCCGGAGCAGTAGAACCGGGCCCAGCACTCCCGGCAGGCAGGGCGGGTGTAGATGTTCTGTTCGGCGAACTTGCCGGAGATATCCATGTCGAAGGAGCCGTCGAACACATTGCCCATCCGGTACTCCTCCTTCCCCACGAACTGGTGGCAGGGGTAAATGTCGCCGTCGGGGGTGATAGCCACGTACTCGCAGCCGGCACCGCAGCCGCGCAGACGCTTGATGACGCAGGGGCCCTGCTTCAGATCCACGTTGAAATGGAAGAAGTTGATGTCCTTCCGATCCATCAGCTCCCGGGCCAGCTTCTCGTACTCGGCCTCCACCTTTTCCAGGTCCTCCGCCTTGATGGCGAAGGGATCGTCGTTGGGGCCACTGCACGGCTCCACGGAGACGTGGCGGAAGCCAAGGTCGCCCATGTGTAGGACATCCTGGCTGAAGTCCAGGTTTTCCCGGGTAAAGGTGCCCCGGACGTAGTAATCCTTGGTGCCCCGGCCGGCCACCAGCTTCTGGAACTTGGGCACGATGACGTCGTAGCTCCCCTTCCCGTTCACAGTGGGACGCATGTGGTCGTTGACCTCCTGACGGCCATCCAGGGACAGGACCACGTTGGACATCTCGCGGTTGATGTACTCGATGTTCTCGTCACTGAGCAGAACGCCGTTGGTTGTGATGGTAAAGCGGAAGCACTTGTCATGCTCTTTTTCCAGAGAGCGGGCATACTCCACGGTCTTCTTCACGGTGTCCATGGCCATGAGAGGCTCGCCGCCGAAGAAGTCCACCTCGATGTTGCGGCGCTTGCCGGACTTGGCTACCACCCAGTCGATGGCCTTCTTGGCGGTGTCGAAGTCCATGGTCATGCGGCAGCCGGTGCCGAAGTCGCCGGTGGAGGCGAAACAGTAGCGGCAGCGCAGGTTGCAGTCGTGGGACACGTGGAGGCACAGGGCCTTGACCACGGCCTGCTTGGGCAGAGCCATGGCCTTGTCCCGGTCGATGTACGCGTCATCAGTGAAAAGCAGACCCTGGTCCTGAAGGGAGCGCAGCTCCTGCCAGGCCTCGGCCAGGTCGGCCCCGTCGTACTGGGGCAGCTTGGCGGCCAGCTCAGCGGGCAGCGCCTCCCCCATCTTGTCCTCCACCAGGGAGAGCAGGTCGTAGCTGAGCTTGTCCAGCACATGGACCGCTCCGCTGTTTACGTCCGCCGCCAGGTACTGGCCCAGGGCGGTAAAGGTATGCACCATACTTAAAATTCCTTTCGTTCTCTATCTTACACCCTTTTCCAGGGGAATCCTGGAAAACATGAAAAAGGGTAGGCTGACGCCTACCCTTTTAAAGATGCGAATTTACTTATTCTCGTTCTCGCACTTCTGGTTGGCAACGGTGCAGGAAGTCTTGCAGGCGGACTGGCAAGAGGTCTGGCACTCGCCGCAGCCGCCCTTGGCGGCGCTGGCCTTCAGGGTGGCCCCGTTCAGAGTCTGGATGTGCTTCATTGGTATCTCCTCCTGATGATTGCAGAGACACGTCTCCGCATAGTTTAGGATTATTATAGCATAAGTTTTTTCCCATTTCAATCATCTTCTGCGTTTTTTCTTTTGTCCCCCGCCCAGCAGTCCGGCGATACCGCCGCCGCACAGGCATGAAGCCAGGATACCTCCTCCCCCCTGCTCCAGCGAGGCAGTGTCATAGGCCAGAAGCCCCGCCGTCAGCAGCAGAAGGAACAGCACCCCGCCCACGCCCAGACCGATCAGCAGCGTGCGGCTGCCCACGGCCCGGGCGGCGTACAGCCCTCCGGCCAGGGCCCCCAGCACGCAGACGGCCAGCACCGCCCCGTCCATCCAGCGCTCCCGGATCATCCCCGCCGACACCAGCACCGCACACAGCAGCAGGGCCAGAATGGCCACCACTCCGGCCAGCACGCCGCCCTTCAGCAGGTCGCACATGGTATTCAGCCAGGTCCCGCCTAAATCCTCCTGACGTCTGTCCCGTTTCTTCATAAAAATACCCTCCCCACGGTTTCTGATAAAACCTATGCGGGGAGGGTGTCAATCATGCTATGCGATTGTACTCCGCTGGCTCACGGCCTCAGACGCTGTCTTCACGCCTCGGCACGCTCGCGGGCGGGTCGATAACTTCTCCGGCTCCGGGCAAACCCGGTTCAGCCTACGGCTGCCCCTGGGCTCTGCCCTGCGCTCCGGCGTTATCTCCCCTGCTCACGGCCTCAGACGCTTATCGTTTACTTCTGGGCCTCGGCCTTGGCGTTCTTGCTGGAGATGGCCCACTTGGCCAGCTCGATGCGGACGCGGTCAGCGCCGGTCTCGATGACAACGGTGGATTCCTTCACGGCGCAGATGGTGCCGGTGATGCCGCCGATGGTGGTAACGTCGTCGCCCACAACCAGGGAGTTGCGCAGGTTCTCCGCTTCCTTCTTCCGCTTGTTCTCGGGGCGGATCATAAAGAAGTACATCAGAGCAAACATCAGAACGAGGATTACGAGGCTTTCGATAGGCATAATAAACAGTTCCTTCCAAAAATGTTCTATCCGCCGCGCTCCGGCGGCGAGACGCATTGGTGTTATTATAACGGGTTTTTCGCCGGTTGACAAGCCTTTTCCTTAATTTGCTCCCTTTTCTTGGAGCGGCCGGTCCAATTTTCCGGAATACTCCCGGCGGAACTCCTCGAAGGTCCCGTTGTCCAGAGCCTCCCGGATGCGGACCATCAGCTCGTTGTAGAAATGGAGGTTGTGAAGGACCGCCAGCCGCATGGCCAGCATCTCCCCGGCAGTGAACAGGTGGCGCAGATAGGCCCGGGAGAAGGAGGAACAGGCGGGGCAGGTACAGGCGGGGTCGATGGGCCGCTGGTCCAGCTTGTACTTCTCGTTTTTGATGTTGATGGTGCCCTCCCAGGTGTACAGCTTGCCGTGGCGGGCGTTGCGGGCGGGCATGACGCAGTCGAAGAAGTCCACGCCCCGCGCCACTGCCTCGATGATGTTGGAGGGGGTGCCCACGCCCATGAGATACCGCGGCTTGTCCTTCGGCATCCGGGGCTCCACGGCGTCGATGATCTCGTACATGACCTCGGTGGGCTCCCCCACCGCCAGACCGCCGATGGCGTAGCCGTCGCAGTCCAGCTTGGCGATCTGGTCCATGTGCCACTGGCGGATATCGGCGTAGGTACCCCCTTGGTTGATGCCGAAGAGCATCTGGCCGGGGTTGACGCAGTCCGGCTGCTCGTTGAGCCGCTTGTGCTCAGCCATACAGCGCTCCAGCCAGCGGACGGTCCGCTCACAGGACTTCTGGACGTAGTCCCGGGGTGAGGGGTTCTCCACGCACTCGTCAAAGGCCATGGCGATGTCGCTGCCCAGATTGGACTGGATCTGCATGGACTCCTCGGGGCCCATAAAGATGCGCTTGCCGTCGATGTGGGAGGCGAAGGTGACGCCCTCCTCCTTGATTTTCCGCAGGCCGGACAGGGAAAACACCTGGAACCCGCCGCTGTCGGTGAGCATGGGGCCCTGCCAGTTCATAAACTTGTGCAGGCCGCCCATCTGGCGCACCACGTCGTCGCCGGGGCGCAGGTGGAGGTGGTAGGTGTTGGACAGTTCGATCTGACAGCCGATGTCCTTCAGGTCGTGGGCAGACACCGCGCCCTTGATGGCCCCCTGGGTGCCCACGTTCATAAACACGGGGGTCTGGGCGGCGCCGTGGGGGCAGGTGAACACGCCCCGGCGGGCGCGGCCCTCTTGCTTCAATACTTCAAACACAAAAAAACTCCTTTTTCGGGGCAGACATATCACAGGGTGTTCCCCGATTCACTTATCGTTCCGAATGCTCTAAAAGCTTCTCCATATCTTCAACCGAGACGTCCATTTTTTGGGATACCTCTTCCATCGTCATTCCCGCATCCAGAAAGCGGTGGATCACCATGCTCATGTCCTCGCCGACCTCTATGATGTGCCCGTCCAGATCATAAAACCGAACAACGCGCTGGCCCCAATCATGCTCGATCACACCGCTCAAATATACAATGTCCGGATACTTTTTCAGCTTATTCAAAAAGCCGTCAAAATCCCGTTCCTCAAAGCAGAGCTCCATGTTGTTGGGCTTACCGTATATCCGCTCCTTTGGTATATGAACAAGCCAGTCAAAATCCTGCTGCAAGGACAGCCCGCAGGTAAAGGAAATATTTCTTCCGTAATCTTGATAGAGTTCCAGTCCAAACAGATCCTCGTAGAATCTTCTGGCCGCATGGATATCCGATACCGATATGACCGTACTGGTATATTTCATAAATACATCCTTTCTGATCTTCTGCGTTCAGGAAATAAACATCGCATCCCCAAAGGAGAAAAATCGGTACTTCTCCCGCACCGCCTCATCGTAGGCGGCCAGGACGTGCTCCCGACCCGCCAGGGCGGACACCAGCATGATAAGGGTGGACTCGGGCAGGTGGAAGTTGGTGACCAGAGCGTCCAGCACCTTAAATTTGTAGCCGGGGTAGATGAAGATGTTGGTCCATTTGGAGCGCTCCTCCATAGTGCCGTCCTCGTTGGCCAGGCTCTCCACGGTGCGGCAGGAGGTGGTGCCCACGCAGACGACCCGGCCGCCGTTTTTCTTGGTCTCGTTGATGACATCCGCGCTCTCCTTGGAGATCATGCAGAACTCGGAGTGCATCTCGTGGTCCAGGATGTCCTCGGCCTTGACGGGCCGGAAGGTGCCCAGACCCACGTGCAAGGTCACGTAGCACACCTTGACCCCCATCTCCTGGATGTGGGCCAGCAGCTCCTTGGTAAAGTGGAGGCCGGCGGTGGGGGCGGCGGCGGAGCCCATCACCTTGGAATAGACGGTCTGGTACCGCTCATTGTCCTGGAGCTCCGCCTTGATGTAGGGCGGCAGGGGCATCTTGCCCAGCTGCTCCAGGATCTCCAGAAAAATACCCTGGTAGTGGAAGCGCACCAGCCGCTTGCCGTCCTCGATCTCCGCCTCCACGGTGGCGGTGAGCAGGGAGCCGTCGCCAAAGATCACTTCGGCCCCGGGCTTCAGCTTCCGGCCCGGGCGGACCAGGCACTCCCACACGTTGTCCCCCTTGTCCGTCAGCAGCAGCACCTCGCAGGCGCCGCCGGTGGGCCGGTGGCCGATGAGCCGGGCGGGCAGCACCCGGGAGTCGTTCAGCACCAGGCAGTCCCCGGGCCGCAGGTACTGGGGCAGGTCATAGAAGTGGTGGTGGCCGATCTGGCCGGTGGTCTTGTCCAGGGTCATCAGGCGGGAGCTGTCCCGCCGCTCCAGAGGAGTCTGCGCGATGAGCTCCTGGGGCAGATAAAAATCAAAATCAGAGGTTTTCAATGTGTCTCGCCTTTCTGTCCGCCGGTCTTACTCCACGTAAGTACCGGGGAAATAAAATTCTATAATTTCGTCATAGGTGAATCCCTGGTTCACCATGGCCCAAGCGCCGTACTGGCTCATACCGATCTGGTGGCCCCAGCCGCCGCCTTGGAACGTATAGGAGCTGCCCGAGACGGTCACGGTACCGCCGCCCTCGTTGGAGCCGCCGTTCCCCTCTTCGGGCTTGGTATCGGGGACAAGGGCGCTGGTCTTTCCGCTGCCCGAGATGGCATATCGATCCTCCCCCACCTGGGACACGGTCCCGCTCCCCGAGATGGCGTACAGGCCGTCCAGACTGGTCAGGGTCCCGGAGCCGTTGACGGCGTAGCCGCCGTCGCCGCTGGGCTTGCTCTCCCCCGGCTTGACCGCTTGGCCGTTGACGGTGAAGTGGATGGATTTCAGGCCAAACAAATTTTTGATATTTGCCTTCGTACTGGTACGGGGAGTAAAGTCATTGCTCTGGCCGTTGGCGTAGTACACCCGCACCTTGATCACGTTGCCCACCTCAGAGTAGGTCAGCTCCATTCGGTCCAGAGAGGTGCCCAGACCGTATCCATAGCTCTGGATTCGCTTAGTCAGCTCCGATGCGGTATAGCGCACCGTCCAGGAGGAATTCGGATTTTTGTCGGCAATGCCGCTCTCATAGGGGTCCACCACGCCGCAGAGGTAGGGGTAATTCTTGATATTGGTGCCCCAGATGTAGTAGGCGCTCTCGCTGGCGCCGCCGTGGCTGGAAGAGTAAAAGGCCTCGATTGGTGTGCCGTTGTACCAGGCGTACTCCCCCGCCGTCTCCTCCACCGCCCGGTCGGTAACGGCGGTGGCCTGGTAGGTAGCGCTGTTGGCGCCCACCCCGTGGTACACCTGGCAGTGGTCGGTGGTACACACGTCGAAGCCGCTGCTCTTGTGGCGGGCGGACTTGATGTTGTTGTAAGCGTAGCTCCGGGCGCACACCGCCTGGACCTTCAGGGCCTCCACGGGCCAGTTGTTGGCCATCTCATAGGGGATGACGCCCTTGATGTAGTCCTCCATGCTGACGACATTGACCACGGTCAGATCTCCGCCGCCGATACGCTCGTACCGGAAACCGCCCTGGTAGCGATAGCCCTTGCACCAGGTGCGGACCTCGTCGGCCCCGGTGACGTCGGGCAGAATGCCAAGAGCCTGGGAGGCTCCTCCGTCAAACTGGAACAGAATCCGGTCCGTCCCCGTCTCGGTGACATTGACGGCGTAGCTGCTGGTGCCCACGATCTCGCCCTGGCCCAGAACGGCCAATTCGCCCTCGGCGCCCTCCCGGCTCACATAGGCCCCCACCCGGACCCGGTAGGTCCCGTCGATCCAGGCCACGAAGCCGCCGTACAGCTCGGCGTCCGCCGCCGCGTCTTTATAGGAGGCGTAGCCGCCGGGGACCTGGACGTGATAGCAGCCGATGGCCTTTCCTCCGTTGTCCGTGTTGGAGTAACTGCTCCCCTTCACCCAGGTGTTCTGCGTTTTGATCACAGTGACCTGAGTCACCTGCTCGTCGGTGCGGGCCAGTTCCACAAAGTCCAGGTCCGTGTCAAAGTAGCCCAGCCGATAGCCCTCGCCATAGCCAGTGTTGTTCTGGAGGTTGGCGTTGACCAGAGCGTCGCTGCCATAGACCAAACCCACCCGGACCATCTTATCTTCCATTTTAGCGGCCCCGGCGGGCAGGGTCATGGGGACGCACAGGGCCAGCGCCAGCAGGCCGGCCGTGATCTTCTTCCATTGTTTTGTCATTTCTGCTCCATTTCTCTCATTTGTCGAAGGGGTCCCCTTACAAGCCGGACCTTAGGCCGCCTCTCTGCGTCTGTTTCAGACGTCGGAAGACACGTTCCTTGTCCGCCGAAGGTATTGACACCTAAATATAAAAGTGATAGGATAAGGTCAAATTCTGCATGATAGAGGTTGCGGCTTACATCAGTAAGTATGGTCAGGGAGCCGGTTCCCGTTCAGCCATGCCCAAAGGGAAAGCCGCCGAAGGGCCCCTTCCGCCGGTAGGAACGGGTTCTGGTCGTCTGGTCAATAGCTTGACGACTGTCATCGGGGAGACCCGATGGAGCGCTGTCTGCTTTTGTGAATATTTTGCCGGCTGCAAAACATTTACAGCTGACATTATAGTACAAAATCAGCCGCTTGAAAAGCCGCTGATTTATTTTTTCCCTTTTCCCCCGCCAAGGGGCATTGACTCATCTATTTTACAGGCGGGTCATAGAATGTGTTGAGAAGATATGGAGGTCGTTTTACATGGAAAAGTACAAAGTAGGTATTATCGGCGGCACCGGCATGGTGGGCCAGCGTTTCGTCACTCTGATGGAGAACCACCCCTGGTTCCAGCTGACGGCCATCGCTGCCAGCCCCCGCTCCGCCGGCAAGACCTATGCCGAGGCCGTGGCCAACCGCTGGGCCATGACGAAGCCTATCCCCGAGGAGTCCAAGAACCTGGTGGTTCTGGACGCCCAGGCCGACGTGGAGAAGATGGCCTCTCTGGTGGACTTTGTCTTCTGCGCCGTGGATATGAAGAAAGAGGAGATCCGCGCTCTGGAGGAGCGGTACGCCAAGGCTGAGTGCCCCGTGGTGTCCAACAACTCCGCCCACCGCTGGACCGACGACGTGCCCATGGTGGTGCCCGAGATGAACCCCGAGCACCTGGACGTCATCCCCGCCCAGCGCGCCCGCCTGGGCACCAAGCGCGGCTTCATCGCGGTAAAATCCAACTGCTCCATTCAGTCCTACGCCCCCGCCCTGCACCCCCTGCTGAAGTACGGCATCGACAAGGTGCTGGTGTGCACCTACCAGGCCATTTCCGGCGCCGGCAAGACCTTTGAGCGCTGGCCCGAGATGATCGACAACGTCATCCCCTACATCGGCGGCGAGGAAGAAAAGAGCGAGCAGGAGCCTCTGAAGGTCTGGGGCCGCGTGGAGAGTGGAAAGATCGTCAAGGCTCAGGGCCCCGCCATCACCGCCCAGTGCCTGCGCGTCCCCGTGTCCGACGGCCACACCGCCGCTGTTTTTGTGAAATTTGCCGGTGAGAAGCCCTCCATCGAGCAGATCAAGGCCGACTGGGCCTCCTTTAAGGGCCGCGCCCAGGAGCTGGACCTCCCCTCCGCCCCCAAGCAGTTCATCCACTACTTCGAGGAGAACGACCGTCCCCAGGCCAAGCTGGACCGTGAGCTGGAGGGCGGCATGGCCGTCTCCATGGGCCGCCTGCGCGAGGATACCCAGTACGACTACAAGTTCGTGGGTCTGAGCCACAACACCCTCCGGGGCGCCGCCGGCGGCGCCGTCCTGCTGGCCGAGCTGCTGTGCGCCGAGGGCTACATCGAGCACAAGTAAAACATACCGTGCGGAACGTAACGAGCGGAGCGCGGGAAACTCGCCTCTCTCTTTACGCTCCACGCTTCAATTTCTGAAAGAAAGGGCTGCTTATCATGAGAACTCCCGTATTCACCGGTGCCTGCACCGCCCTGGCCACCCCCTTTGACCAGAACGGCAACATCAATTACGACGCCTTCGGCAAGCTGATCGACGCTCAGGTCGCCGCCGGCGTGGACGCGG
>Ga0129309_1001166_pt1 | contig 14606 bp, 15 predicted proteins | sample L1105metagenome_FD_94439 | JGI IMG/M metagenome (GOLD analysis project Ga0129309, IMG submission 94439) | Ring-tailed lemur group fecal microbial communities from Wisconsin, USA - L1105 metagenome | ecosystem: Host-associated > Mammals > Digestive system > Large intestine > Fecal | place: USA...
GATATTGTGGAAAATGGTAAAACATTTAAAGAAAATGCTTTAATTAAAGCTCAATATGTTGCTAATGATTTAAATAAGATTGTTTTAGCAGATGACAGTGGTATTGAAATAGATGCATTTGGTAAATTACCGGGTATTTTTTCAGCAAGATTTTTAGGAAAAGATACGCCTTATGAAATAATTAATCAAGTGATTATAGATGCTATAGAAGGAAAAGAGAGAACTTGTCGTTTTGTCTGTGCACTTGCACTTGTTATACCAGAAGAAGAACCAATTTTGATTCAAGAGACATTTGAAGGAGAAATCAATGATAAAATAGCAGGAACAAATGGTTTTGGATATGATCCAATATTTTATTTCCCACCATGTCAAAAAACAAGTGCACAAATGTCTTTGGAAGAAAAAAATCAATATTCCCATAGAGCTAAAGCACTAAAAAAATTATATAATATTTTAAAGGAAAAAGTATAATGAATCATATCGTTTTAGTTCATCCTGCTATACCACAAAATACGGGGAATATTATGCGTACGTGCGTTGCGACAAATACTTCTTTACATATTATAAAGCCGATGTCATTTGAACTTGATGATAAAAAAATGAAACGTGCTGGCTTGGATTATATTAAAGATTTAAATCTCTATGTTTATGAATCATATGAAGATTTTAAAAAACAAAATCCGGGAGAATATCATTTTTTTACTAGATATTCAAAGTTATGTTATACGGATCAGGATTTTAGTGATGTTTCAAAAGAACATTATCTTTTCTTTGGTCATGAACATGATGGCATACCAAAAGAAATATTAAAAGAAAATTTAGACAAATGTTTAAGGATTCCTATGTCTGATAAAGTAAGAAGTTTAAATCTTTCTAATTGTGCAGCAATTTGTATTTATGAAGTTTTAAGACAGCAAGATTATCCTCAATTAAGTAAAGTAGAAATACAAAAGGGAGAAGACTTCTTATATGAGTTATAGTAAAAAAGATATACTGACTAGTATATCTTTCATGATTTTTATTATAAGTTTTGCTATTGTTTTTACTGTGTTTTTTAAACCATTATATTATAGTGATATATCGCGTTTACAAATAGATGCTCTATCAGGCTTATCAGTTGAAACGATAAAAGAAAACTATGATATATTAATTCATTATCAATCTATCTTTTATCAAGGACCACTAGTGTTTAAAGATTTTATTATGTCTAATGGTGGCAAAATCCATTTTGAAGAAGTCAAAATCATATTTGAAATCATTCAGGTATTAATGATTATTTCTTTGTTTTCTTCAATTGTTTTAATATATCAGCAATATCAACAAAAAGAATTTAGATTTTTAAAGTTAACAGCTATTATAACTGTCGTTGTACCATGTATTATTGGCTCATTAGCAGCCATAGATTTTAATCAGGCATTTATTATGTTTCATAAAATAGTTTTTAGAAATGATTACTGGTTATTTGATGTTGCAACAGATCCAATCATTACAATCTTGCCAGAAGCCTTTTTTATGCATTGTTTGATGATGATCATTGCTGTTGTCATTATACTGGTTGTGATTTGTTATCTCATTTATAAAAAGATAAGAAAAAACTATATTATTCATTATATTGATGAATAATATAGTTTTCTTCTTTATTGTATGATCGATAATATAATGTTTTTATAATCATAAAAATAAAAATAAAGCTAAAAAATATTCCCATTATCAATAAATAATCATTTTTATAGAGATAAAAAAGAAAATAAGATATGATAATAATGATAAGAATACACAAATAATAATAAAAAGGTATATGACTTGTCATAAGTTTAGCTTTTTTCATCATTTTCATTAATTGAGTTCTATCAATGAGTTGAATATCATTACGATATGCAAGTGAAAAGGCGGCATTAGTAAAATATGAGTTGGTAATGACTAGTGCTTTATCTAAATGATAAAAAGATTGTCCTGCTTTGGCTTGCTGTATCGCTTCTACACCAATATTTCTTTGGTATCTTTTACATTGAAAGCCATAAGATAAATGATTTTTTTTAGCTAAAATATCAATACCAAAATCACCACTATGAGCTGTCATTTTTACCTGTTTATAGCCATTTTTAATAAGTAATTTTTTTATTAATTGTTCAAATTCAATACCATTTAAACGATCTATTTTCTTTTCGTCGATTTGATAAAAGAAAATAGTTTTCAAAAAAGTTGTGATTGTATGTAAGATGATTTTTAAGAACCAATATGGATATAAAAGACATATTTTATACAATAGCTTCATACAACTCACCCCTTTGAGATTATAGCATAATAGGAGTTTATATGAAAAAAATAATTTTAACATTTATATCACTTGTTTTTATAATTGCCATATGTTTCTTTGGATATTATGGGTATCAGGGACATCAGTTATATCAAAAGACAATAACGGATCAATCATTAGCTACCAGAGTACAACAATTAAAAGCAAAAGAAGATTATGTTACTTTAAAACAGATTTCTAAAACTTATCAAGAAGCTGTTATTGAAAGTGAAGATAAAAGATTTTATAGTCATGGACCTGTCGATTATTATGGACTAGCAAGAGCTATGTTTACAAATTTAACAACAATGTCTTTTAAAGAAGGTGGTTCTACTATCACTCAACAGCTTGCTAAAAACTTATGTCTTTCTTTTGAAAAAAATCTTACACGTAAATTTGCGGAAGTATTTATAGCAATGGATTTAGAAAATGATTATAGTAAAGATGAAATATTAGAAATGTATTTAAATATCACATATTTAGGAGAAGGAAATTATGGGATTCAGGCAGCTAGTCAGTACTATTATCATATAGATGCTATTGACTTAGATGAAGAACAATCTCAAATATTAGTAAAAACATTGAAAAAACCCAGTGTTTACAATCCATCTAAAAAATAAAAGCAGCTTATGCTGCTTTTTTTGACAAACATTCCTGACATATACCTGTCATCTTTATATGAATGGTTTTAATTTTATGTTTATTTATTTTCTGTAATTGATTTTTTATAGTATCTTCATTATTTTCAATATCATATATCTTACCACAATTATCACATATAAAATGCATATGTGGCTCAATTTTTCCATCAAATCGAACCATTGGACCACCTAAATCTAACCTGTTGATCTGTTTGGTTTGATATAACTGATTTAAATTACGATAAACAGTACCTAAGCTTAGATTAGGATAATCTATTTTTAAATCTTGATAAATCATTTCTGCAGTAGGATGATCATGACGATTTTTTAAATTAGAAAGTATGAGTTCACGCTGTTTAGAATATCTAATTTTTGTTTCTTTCATAATGCCCTCCTATTAGTAATGATTACTAATTATATTATATATTAAATGCAAAAAAGGTGTCAATCTATAAAAATAAATATAAAAGAAAAAAGCAGATGATACCAGATAAAATGCCATGGAAAAGTCTCATAAAAAAGTATTTTTTAAAAGAATATGGTATATCTTCTAAAAGATTATCAGCCTGCATCATCACACTTAAACCGCTAAATGAAAGAAAGAATGATACAAATGGCAAAGAACGTGAAACAAGATGCAATGAACCACTGCTAAATTCCATGATTCCTTTAATAACATCAATAAATATATCGCATATTAAAACTTCTTCTAAAAATGAGCCAATAAATTGAAATATAAGCATATATCCTAAAATAAATACAAAAGCATATAAACTGGAAATAACGCTTTTTTTAAATGCTTTGACAAATGATAAATGTGGCTTTTTCATTACTTGAATGGCATCTGTTAAAGTAATATATTGTTTTTCATGTTTATAAAACAAAGCAAACAGTAAACTTGGTATTAAATGTGAAATAAACAGTATAAAACTATGTGGTGTTTTTAATGACACAAAAATAAAAGATATTGAGCTAAAAGAAGCAATATGAAGCAAATGCTGTAATTCATCAAGATCAATATAGGATAATTCATATGCTTCTTTGATTAATTTAATATTTGTGGGATAACCACAAAAAAAGGACACAAAATATAATGAAGACATCATAGGAGTTAAAGAAAATAAATAATAAAAAGGTCTTTGGATAAAATAACTGAAAATATCTAAAATCCCTAAATTTAAGCATAAAGAAGTTAATATCATAAATGGCAAAAGAGAGGGCAATAAATTTTGAAATACTATTTCTATAACTTCTCTTGAAACTTTGACGATTGTAAACATATGAAAGAATGAAAATATTGTTAAGAATGTTACTAAAATCAAAGTAAAAAAATAATTATATCTTTTCATAGTTGCTCCTAATTGATAAAATACAAAAAGAGGTGTAATGAATGAAAGCAATACTTGTAATGACAAGCGATAATCAATTTTATATAGATGAATTAACATCATTGTGTCTAGCTTGTATGATAGAAGTCAAAGACATCGTTATTCAAAAGATAGATACAGTTCATATAGCAACGTATATTGGTAAAGGAAAAGTCTATGAAATAAAAAATATGATTACTGATGAAATAGTTATATTTGATAATGAACTTTCTCCTTTGCAAGTAAGAAATTTAACAGATATTTTAAATACAGAAGTTACAGATCGCAGTGATTTAATATTACGAATATTTGAAAAAAGAGCGAAAACTAAAGAAGCAAAATTGCAAGTTGAAATAGCTAGAAATCAATATCTCTTACCTAGACTTGCCGGGATGCAAGAACATTTATCACATCAGCAAGGAGGTTCTGGTTTTAGAGGTCGTGGTGAAAAACAAATAGAATTAGATAGACGTATTATTGCTAGAAAATTATCTAAAGCAAGAAAAGAATTGGCTCAAATCGTCAAACAGCGACAAATTCAAAGACAGCGAAGGAAAAATAATGATGTTCCTGTTATTGCTTTAGTTGGTTATACAAATAGTGGAAAATCAACTTTAATGAATGTATTTTGTAAAGAAAATCATAAAAAAGTTTTTCAAAAAGATATGTTGTTTGCAACCTTAGAAACAGCAACCAGACAAATAAAAATCAAAAATCATACTTGTTTATTAACAGATACAGTAGGTTTTATCGAAAGATTGCCTCATCATCTTATACAGGCATTTCGTTCTACATTGGAAGAAGTAAAAGAAGCAGATGTTCTGTTACATATTATTGATACAAGTTTTGAAGATTATATGATGCAAATCCAAACAACTAATGAGGTTTTAAAATCATTAGGTGTTGAAAATACACCAATGATATACGTGTATAATAAAATAGATTTAAATCAATATGCTTTTATTCAACCACAATCTCCTTATGTTTTTATTTCTGCCAAAAATCAAATTGGTTTAGATTTATTAGAAGATGAAATTTCTCATCTTCTCTTTAAAGAATATGAAATATTTGAGTTTTCTATACCATATGAAAAGGGAGAAATTTATAAAAATATTAATCAGCATTGTTTAGTGATTGATACACAGTATTTAGAAGATTCAATTTATTTAAAAGTAGAAGCAAAAAATCAGGAAGTTCAACAATATTTATCATATATATTAAAAAATTAAACATCAAAAAACCATTATTTATTTTGTCATAAATTTTAAGATGAAAATGTGTATTTAATAAAAAAAACAGAAAGATTTTTTATAATATTTTATTGTTATATGAAAGTAAATCTTTGCTGGAACTTTGATAATGATGATATTAACTGCAAGATTATAGGTAGTATTTGTTTTATTATGATTTTGTGATTTTTTAGATGGAATGAGTTTTTTTAAAGTATATATTTTATAATAGATTATGATATATAAAATTTAAAATATTTATTATCAAAAAAACAGCTTGTTTTTAAGCTGTTATTTTTGATATATTTTTTTAAATTGAAATTTGTCTTCACAAGTTAAACGAATACCTAATTTTCTTAAAGTACTATTATCAACTTCAGATAAAATAACCGAAGAATGTGCTTCACAAAGTTGTAATTGAGGAATGCTTTGTAAAGCCTTTTTAGCATTTTCATTATGATTTGCTGAAATAGATAATGCCAGTAAAACTTCATCAGTATGTAATCGTGGATTTTTATTTTTTAATATAGTTGTTTTTAATGCTGATACTGGTTCAATGACTTCAGGTTCAATCAATAATACTTCATCATCGATTCCTGCTAAATATTTTAAAGCATTGATCAAACAGGCTGATGCACAACCAAGCAATGAAGAAGTTTTTCCCGTAATGATCTGTCCATCATTCAATTCCATTGCAAACCCCGGTTCACCTGTTTTGTTTTCAATTTCTAAAGCATAAGTAGCACATTTTCGATCATTTGGTTTTAAATCAAGTGATAACATAATCGCTTCAATTTTAGAAATAGCATTTTTATCTACTAAGCCACGTTTATGATCTAGTTTTGTTTGATAATATCTTCTAATAATTTCTTCTTTGCTGGCATCTTTACAGACTTCATCATCAATTATACAATTACCAGCCATATTGACTCCCATATCTGTTGGTGATTGATATGGACAAGCTGACATGATCTTTTTAAAAGTCGATTCCAATACTGGGAAAATTTCAACATCTCTATTATAATTGATTGTTGTTTTTCCATAAGCTTCTAGGTGGAAAGGATCAATCATATTAACATCATTTAAATCAGCAGTTGCTGCTTCATAAGCAAGATTAACAGGATGTTTCAAAGGAATATTCCAAATAGGGAATGTTTCAAACTTTGCATATCCAGCTTTAATGCCATGAACATAATCATGATATAATTGTGAAAGACAAGTTGCCATTTTTCCACTTCCCGGACCGGGAGCTGTTACTACCACTAATGGCTTTGTTGTTTCTATATAGTCATTTTTTCCAAAGCCTTTTTCAGAAACGATTTTTTCAACATCATTTGGATAACCATCAATTGGATAATGTCTAAAAACTTTGATTCCTAAAGATTCTAATTTCTTTTGGAAAATAATAGCGTGTGGTTGATTTTCAAATCTTGTAATTGTTACACTGCCTACATATAAGCCAATATTTTGAAATGCATCAATTAATCTTAAAACTTCTAAATCATAAGTGATACCAATATCACCACGCATTTTGTTATTTTCAATATCATTGGCATTAATAACAATAATAATTTCTGCGTCTTGTTTTAAAGCAAGTAACATTTTTAACTTACTATCCGGCTGAAAACCGGGAAGCACACGTGAGGCATGATGGTCATCAAATAATTTACCACCAAATTCTAAATATAATTTGTTATCAAATTGTTGAATACGTTCTCTAATATGTTTTGATTGTAATTCTATATATTTTTCATTACTAAATCCTATATTTTTCATTCATTTTCACCCTGTTTTCTATTATATAGAAAACAAAAAATTTTTAAATAAAATAATAATTATTTCTCATTATTGAAGAAAATACAAATTATATTAATAATAAAAAAGGCTGTTAAAAGTAGTTGTCATAATATAAAAGTGACGATATAAAATTTGAATTATTTATATATTTAGTTTAATGTTGAAAGTTTTTCAAAAAGAAAATGATATATCAAAAAATATAATAAAAATAGATAATAAAATGATAAAAAGGATTTTTAATGTTATGTCTTTTTTATAATAATGATTTCACGTTGTTGAAGAAAAGAGTATATTTTGTTAGAATGGTATCATTAAAGGGGGATTTTTTATGAATCTTAAAAATAGAAGCTTTTTAACATTAAAAGATTATTCAAAAGAAGAAATTAGATATTTGTTAGATTTAGCTCATCAATTAAAAAAAGATAAAAAAGCGGGAAAGATTGGAAAACATTTAGAAGGAAAAAATGTTGTTTTAATATTTGAAAAAACATCTACAAGAACACGCTGTTCATTTGAGGTGGCGGCTTTAGATGAAGGCGGTCATGTTACATTTTTAAGTAATTCACAAATGGGGAAAAAAGAATCAATTGAAGATACTGCCAAAGTTTTAGGAAGAATGTATGATGGTATTGAATTTAGAGGATTTAAACAGGAAACGGTTGAAGATTTAGCGAAATATTCAGGTGTACCTGTATGGAATGGTTTAACAGATGTTGATCATCCAACACAGACATTGGCTGATTTTTTAACAATTGAAGAACATTTAGATAAACCATTAGAAGATGTTAAATTTGTTTTTACTGGTGATATTAGAAATAATGTTTGTTATGGATTAATGTATGGTGCAGTGAAAATGGGAATGCATTTTGTTTGTCTTGGACCAAAATCATTGACAATCGATCCAGAGGTGTTGGCATATTGTCAAGAAGAAGCTAAAAAATCTGGTGGAAAAATTGAAGTATTAGATGATGTTGAAAAAGCAGTTAAAGATGCTGATGTTATTTATACTGATATTTGGGTAAGTATGGGTGAAGATGAAAGTTTATATAAACCTAGAGTAGAAATGTTATCACCATATAAAGTGACACAGGAAATGATGAAAAAAACTGGAAAAGAGACAACTTTATTTATGCATTGTTTGCCTTCATTCCATGATTTTGAAACAGAAGTGGCAAAAGCAAAACATGAAGATGGTATAGATATTAGAGAAGTTGAAGATGAAGTGTTTAGATCAAAAAATTCTGTAGTCTTTGATGAAGCTGAAAATAGAATGCATACAATTAAGGCAGTTATGGTTGCAACAATTGGAAAAGATATTTAAGCTGTAAAAAATATTGATTAAAAGTACAAATTTTATATTAATAATTTTTTCTTGAAATTAAATAAAATTATCGAACGATAATAAAATTTGTTGACTTGTTAAAAAAGGCAGTTATAATAAGATTATAGTTTAGAAAATACAGAGAGGGGATAATTTAATGAAATTAAAAAAGATTTTAGCTATGCTTGCTGTATCTAGCATGTTAGTAGCTTGTGGTGGCTCTGGTGATTCTAGTGACAACGAAGCTTTTAAAATCGGTTGTTCTGGACCATTAACTGGAGATGCTGCTGTTTATGGTAATGCAGTTAAAAATGCTGCTGAATTAGCAGTTGAAGAAATTAATGAAAAAGATGGTATTCAATTAGAATTTAAAATGGAAGATGATCAGGCTGATCCTGAAAAATCACCAACTGCTTATGGTACTTTAAAAGATTGGGGAATGCAAATCGGTTTAGCAACAGTTACTTCTGGTGCTGGTGCTGCAGTATCACAAAACTATGCTGATGATACAACATTTGCTCTTACACCTTCTGCTTCATCACCAACAGTTATTTACAAAGATGCTGATTATACAGATTCATTTGAATATGTATATCAAATGTGCTTTACAGATCCTAACCAAGGGGTTGCTTCTGCTGACTATATTAAAGCACATACTGATTTAGGTACTAAAGTTGCTGTTATTTATAAGAGTGATGATAACTATTCAACAGGTATCTATCAAAAATTTGTTGCTGAAGCAAAAGAAATCGGATTAGAAGTTGTATCTGAAACATCTTTTGATAATTCAAGTGCTACTGATTTTAATGTACAATTAAAAGATGCACAGGCAAAAGGTGCTGATATTGTTTACTTACCAATTTATTATCAACCAGCTTCATTGATTTTAACACAAGCAAATAAAATGGGATATGCACCATCATTCTTTGGTGTTGATGGTATGGATGGAATTTTATCATTAGAAGGTTTTGATAAAAAATTAGCTGAAGGTGTTTACTTATTAACTCCATTCTCAGCAGATTCAACAGATGAATTGACAGCTAATTTTGTTAAAAAATATGAAGATAAATATGGAGAAACTCCAAACCAATTTGCTGCTGATGCATATGATTGTATCTATGCAATTTACAATGCTTTGACTGAAGGAAAAGCAACACCTGATATGAGTAATTCAGAAATTGCTGATATTTTGATTGAACAATTTACTTCTATGGAATTTAATGGTATAACAGGTTCTAATGTCACATGGTCTAAAAATGGTGAAGTAAGTAAAAGTCCAAAAGCTGTAGTCATTAAAGATGGTGTTTATGTAGGTGTTGAAGACTAATCTAAATTGAGGTTAATAGAGGTTAGCAACTTGTTTGTTAACCTTTTCTTTTAATAAAATTTTCGGGATATATTTAATATTTATAGGGGAGGATTATTTATGGGATTTTTATCGTATTTAATCACAGGTTTAGGATTAGGCAGTGTATATGCGATTATTGCTTTAGGTTATACTATGGTTTATGGTATCGCAAAAATGCTTAATTTTGCCCATGGCGATGTTATTATGGTTGGGGCATATGCTGCTTTTTTTGCTGTAGGAAATTTTAATATGCCAGCTATTTTAACAATATTTGTTTCAATACTTGTTTGTACTGTTCTAGGTGTATTGATTGAAAGACTAGCATATAAACCACTTAGACAGGCTTCATCATTATCAGTGCTTATTACGGCTATTGGTGTCAGCTATTTTTTACAAAATGGTGCACAAATTTTATGGGGAACTGATACAAAAATATTTCCTACATTGATTGATTTGGGAAATATCAATTTATTTAATGATCAACTACAAATTTCACTTTTAACAATTGTGACAATAATTGTTTGTATTATTATTATGATTGTCCTTACTTTGTTTATCAATAAAACGAAAATAGGAAAGTCTATGCGTGCCTGTTCAGAAGATAAAGTGACTTCACAATTAATGGGAATCAATGTTGATACAACAATTTCTATTACATTTGCGATTGGCTCAGGACTAGCAGCCATAGCATCTATTTTATTATGTTCTACATATCCTGCAGTTAATCCAACTTTAGGATCTATGCCCGGAATCAAGGCATTCACAGCTGCAGTATTTGGAGGAATTGGTTCAATTCCCGGAGCTTTTGTAGGGGGCTTATTATTAGGAATATTTGAAACTCTTGCTAAGGCTTACATTTCTTCACAAATGTCAGATGCCATCGTGTTTTTAGTATTGATTGTAGTATTGCTTATTAAACCAACTGGTTTATTAGGTAAAAAAATAAGTGAGAAAGTGTAGGTGATAAAAGTGGATAAATTAAAAACTGCCTTTCTAGGAAAAAATAAAAATCGTTCAATATGTATTGGTATTGTTATACTTGCTTATATCATTATTGAATTAATGATGTTTACTGGTTCGTTAAAAAGTATCTTTATTAATTTATTAGTACCAGTAACAAGCTATATTATTGTAGCACTTGCTTTGAATTTGGTTGTTGGTGTTTCAGGTGAATTAAGTTTGGGGCACGCTGGATTTATGAGTATTGGTGCATTTACAGGTGTTGTGGTTGCTAATGTCACAGCGACTATGATACCTAATGATACGATAAGATTAATTATTGCTATTATTATTGGAGCGATAGTAGCTGCTTTCTTTGGCTTGCTTATCAGTATACCAGTTTTGAAATTGGAAGGTGACTATTTAGCAATCGTTACACTTGCCTTTGGACAAATTATTAAAAGTTTGATTAATAATACTTTTTTAGGATATGATTCTGCTGGTTTTCATTTTAGTTTCATTACAAATGATATTCAATTGGAAACAGGAGGAAAAATGCTGATTAATGGACCGATTGGGGCAACAGCAACAGATCGTATTTCAACATTTACTATTGGTATTATTTTGGTAATTATTACGTTGTTTATTATTTTTAATTTTATGAACAGTAAATATGGACGTAATGTTATGGCAACACGTGATGATAGAATTGCTGCACAATCAGTAGGTATTGATATTGTTAAAACTAAGACAATTGCTTTTGTTATTTCTGCTGGAATTGCTGGAGCGGCAGGTGTTTTATATGGTTTGAACTTTTCAACATTAGTACCAGCAAAATTTGATTTCAATCAATCTATTTTAATATTAGTTTATGTTGTTTTAGGTGGTTTAGGAAATATGTTAGGTACAATTATTTCTACTACGGTTTTAGTTTTATTACCTGAATTATTAAGATTCTTAGCAGATTATCGTATGTTGATTTATGCTGTTGTTTTAATTGTTATTATGATTGTGACTAATAATCCTAAGATTACTGAATTTTTAAAGAAATTTTTAAAAAGAAAAAACATAGAAGGAGATCAAAATAATGGCTAATGATAGATATGTATTGAAAACAGAAAATTTAGGTATTGATTTTGGTGGTCTTACTGCTGTTAATAATTTTAATATTGAAATGAAATATCATGATATTTATGGATTGATTGGACCAAATGGGGCTGGTAAAACAACAATATTTAATTTACTTACGAAAGTATATAATCCAACTCGTGGAAAAATTTATTTGGATGGGCAAGAAATTACAAATGAATCGATTGTATCTGTCAATAAATTAGGTATTGCTAGAACTTTTCAAAATATACGTTTATTTAAGGATTTAACGGTTTTAGATAATGTAAAAATAGGATTAAATCAAGCTATGAAATACAGCTTGATAGAAAGTATTTTAAAACTTCCACGTTATCGTAAAGAGGAAAAAGAAGTTGAAAAAAAAGCACTTCATTTATTGGAAGTTTTAGGATTAGATGAGTTTGTTGATGTTAAAGCGAAAAATTTACCTTATGGTAAACAAAGAAAATTGGAAATTGCCAGAGCTTTAGCGACTTCACCTAAACTTTTGTTGTTAGATGAGCCAGCAGCAGGAATGAATCCAACTGAAACAGCAGAATTAATGGAAATTATTCAATTAATTAGAGAAAAATTTGATATTTCTATTTTATTGATTGAACATGATATGAAGTTTGTTATGGGAATATGTGAAAAAATTACTGTCTTGAATTTTGGTCAAATTTTAGCAACTGGAACTCCAGATGAAATAAAAAATAATTCAGAAGTTATCGCTGCATATTTAGGTAGCGATGAGGAGGCATAATATGTTATTAAAAGTAGAAAATATAAATGTATATTATGGTGTTATTCAGGCTATTAAAAATGTTAATTTTGAAGTTAATGAAGGGGAAGTTGTTGCTTTAATTGGAGCTAATGGGGCAGGTAAGACTTCTATTATGAAGACAATTAGTGGTGTTATTCATACTCGTGGTGGCTCTATTCAATTCGATGGTCAGGAAATTTCAAAATTATCTGCACATAAAATTCCCGGACTTGGTTTAGTTCAAGTTCCTGAAGGACGACGTGTATTTACACAAATGACAGTGCTTGAAAATCTGGAAATGGGAGCATATCTTAGAAAAGATAAAGCAGAAATTCAAAAAGATTTAGAAAGGGTTTATCATCATTTTCCTCGTTTAAAAGAAAGAAAAAATCAATTAGCAGGAACTTTATCTGGTGGTGAACAACAGATGCTGGCAATGGGGAGAGCTCTTATGGCAAAACCAAAATTATTATTGCTTGATGAACCTTCAATGGGATTATCACCAATTTTAGTTAATGAAATATTTGATATAATTAAAAAAATCAATGCTGAAGGGGTTACTGTACTTTTGGTTGAACAGAATGCTAATAAAGCACTTTCTATCGCTAATAGGGCATATGTTTTGGAAACAGGAAATATTACTGTTTCTGGTGATGCTAAAGAAGTAGCAAGCAACCCTAGAGTAAAAGAAGCATATTTAGGATAAGGAATCTCAACTTGATTCCTTTTTTTGATATAATAATTTAAAGTAAATTAAAATTGTGATATGATTATAGTAGGTGATAGACATGGAAGGTAAAACTTATGTTCTTTCTGACATTCATGGTAATTTTGAAGTATTTAAGAGAATGTTAGAAAAAATACAATTTAATGAAAACGATAAGCTTTATATATTGGGTGATATTTGTGATCGTGGACCAGATAGCCTTGCGATATATTTTTATATTCAAAAATTTAAAAATATAACTTTATTAAAAGGAAATCATGAATATATGATGCAAGAAGCTTTAAAAGAAGCAGTTGCTCATAATGATTTTGATTATCCAAGTTTGGAATTTAAATTATGGTCTCATAATGGTGGAGAAAAAACGATTGAAAATGTTCGTGAATATCTTCATAAAAGTGGATTGAATCATTTAGACTATACTGTTGTTAGAAGTGCCTTCTTAAAGAATATGTATACATATTTAGAAAAATTACCTTTATTTTTAGAAATAACAGTTAATGATAAAGATTATGTTCTTGTTCATGCAGGAATTGATCCAGAAGCAAGTTTGAATGAACAGGAAGAAGATACATTACTTTGGATAAGAGATTATTTCTTTTTAAGTGAATGTGATCCACATAAAACATATATCTTTGGACATACACCACTTTGTTTTATTAACCGTGATGGTGGTTTTGATGTATGGTATGATGATGAATTTGGTAATAAAATAGGGATTGATGGTGGATTAGCTGTTGGTATGAGGGGACAGTTAAATTGCTTATGTTTAGAAGATGGGCAGGTTTATGTTGTGAAAATGACGGAGGTATATGATAATGAGGAGCGCCTTCTATAATTTAATAAATTTTATTAATACGACAGAGATTAATGATGTTTATTCAAATGCTGCTAAGATCATTTTAGAGAATATTACAAAGATACCGGGATATACAATTACAGATGTGGCGAATTTATGCTATGTATCTACAGCAACAATTTCCAGACTTTGCAGAAAACTGAATTATGAAAGTTTTGCTGATTTTAAAATGGATGTGACTATGAATCTGAGATATTTTAATAAGGATTCAGTAA
>Ga0129309_1001169_pt1 | contig 14576 bp, 14 predicted proteins | sample L1105metagenome_FD_94439 | JGI IMG/M metagenome (GOLD analysis project Ga0129309, IMG submission 94439) | Ring-tailed lemur group fecal microbial communities from Wisconsin, USA - L1105 metagenome | ecosystem: Host-associated > Mammals > Digestive system > Large intestine > Fecal | place: USA...
GAAAAACAACGCAGGCGATCCGTGACGCGGGGATGAAACCGGGCATCTGGTTTGAGATTGAAAATGTCGGCCATGCGTCAGAGGCGTTTCATCAGACGGACCATCTGCTGAAAAGGGACGGCGCGGTTTTGACCACAAGCCGGAGACGCTTCTGGGATATGTCTGATCCGTGGGTAAAAGATTATCTGAGGGAACGGGTGATCGGCACGCTTAAGAAGTACGGCTTTGAGTATATGAAGATCGATTACAATGATACGATCGGGATCGGATGCGACCATGCGGATTCCCCCGGTGAAGGACTCAGGAAAAACATGGAAGAGGTCATGGCTTTTCTTGAGGAGATAAAACGGGAGGTACCGGGCATCATTCTCGAAAACTGCGCTTCCGGCGGACACAGGCTGGAGCCGGGCTTTATGGGGGCAACGGCCATGGCATCCTTTTCGGATGCGCATGAATGTGTGGAGATCCCGGTTATCGCGGCGAATCTTCACCGCGCGATCCTGCCGCGCCAGAGCCAGATCTGGGCGGTGATCAGGGAGAGCGACAGCCTGAAACGTATCGCGTATTCTGTTGCCTCCACATTCTTAGGGAGAATGTGTCTTTCCGGGGACGTGACGAATCTGAGCGAAGAGCAGTGGAACGTGATCGAGCGGGGAATAGCGTTTTACAGGAAAATAGCGCCCGTCATCAGGCACGGCAAAACGTACCATTTAAGCAGCCAGATCGAGCGCATCCGCCATCCGGAGGGATGGCAGGGCATCGTGCGCGTGGGCAGCGAAGGAGACGCGTATGCGCTGATCCACATTTTCGGCGGGGAATATCCGCAGGAGATCGGGCTGGAGCTTCCGCAGGGAACCCCGCAGGATATAAAAGAAATTTATTCAGATACAGAGGAAACGGTACGGATCGAAAACGGAAGGCTGTATTACCGTCCGTCTGAAAACTGGAAGGCGGTCGCTGTATATTTGGGAACTGTTTAGCCGGGCAGCAATCATGCAGGGAACCGGGAAGCTGCCATATTCAGGGAAAAGAATAAGCCGGGTCAATTTTTGAAGGACCGGACAATTTTGAAGAATTGTCCGGTCCTTCTTTGCGTTGCCATGCATATGAAAAAAAGATCCGGTGGACCTTTTTTGAGTCAGCATTGAAAAACATATGGAAAATTGTGCAGGTTACACAAAATCATATGGTCGATTTTTGGAAGACAATATGAAAGTTTCCGCCAAATGTCGTGTTTATTTTCAGGCTGTTTTACTATAATTTCTACAGATTCAAGGTTACGAGATGCAGGAGTTTCCGGTATTGCGACGGCGAAATGCTGATTTTTCCTCGGGAAGGAGTGATAAGCCCCTCTTGTTTCAGAGAAAGAATCTGTCTTTCCACAGTACGCGGACTTACGCCAAGGAAAGTGGAGATCATTTCGTGCGTTTCATTGATTTTAATGGAACCTGTAAAATCTGCCGGCTGTGAAGTACGTTCCACATTGAAACGTTCCAACAGGTATTTGGCAAGATTGATTTTGGATTCGCTGGTTTGGCAGTTGGCGGCAAAAGCGGCTGTATAGTGCAGCCGGGTCGTAAGATTTCTCATTATAAAAATAGTAAAGAGAGGATAGTGCTTAAGCCAGTCCCGAAACATTTCATTATCCATTTCGGCAACAATTACTTTGTAACATGCTTTTACGGTTGCGATATTGCGGAGACTGCCAAGTACACTTTCAGAAACGCCGATACAGTCTCCGCCGGTAAGCTTCAGAGTGATGTTTTCAGTGCCGTTATCAAGCTGGTTTATTACATTACATATGCCGTCCAGAATAATGTAAATATTTTGAAAGGGGCGGTCTTTGATAACGAGTTCTTCTCCTGCTTCAAATTGCCTGATCAAGAGTTTTCTGATTTCCGAAGGAGGAACATCAGTAAACCAGTTGCTGAGTCTGGGATAGTATTTATCGTAATTGCCCAAGATAAGCACCTCCTGTAATTTTAGTATTACTATATCATGAAAAAAATAAGAAAGAAAGGAAAATGGTGAAAAATGAGTTTAGTAATCCCTACCCCACACATTGAAGCAAAGAAAGGCGACTTCGCAAAAACAGTACTGATGCCGGGAGATCCGCTGCGGGCAAAATTTATAGCAGAAACATATCTGGAGGATGTGCGCGTGGTGAATCAGGTCAGAGGCATGAGCGGTTTTACCGGAAACTATAAAGGAAAAGAAGTATCCATTATGGCAAGCGGCATGGGGATGCCGTCCATGGGGATTTATTCTTATGAATTGTTCCATGGTTATGATGTGGAAAATATTATCCGGATCGGAACGGCATGCTCCATGTCCGAAAAATTGAATGTAAAGGACATTGTGATTGCCATGGGAGCATGTACAGACACAAATTTCGCAAGCCAGTTCCGTCTGCCGGGAAGTTTTGCGCCGATCGCATCATATGAATTGCTGCGCAAGGCGGTGGCTGAAGCGGAAAAGAGAGAAGGGCTGCATTTTGAAGTGGGAAATGTTTATTCACATGATGCTTTTTATGATGAGTCCGGTTCTACGATGACATGGGCGAAGATGGGGACGCTGGCAGTGGAGATGGAGACAGCGGCGCTTTATATGACAGCCGCAAGAGCCGGTAAGAATGCTCTGGCTATTTGTACGATCTCAGACAGTATCGTGACGGGAGAAGAAACGACATCGGCAGAACGGCAGACTACATTCAATACGATGATGGAGATTGCGCTTGAGATCGCATGATTTCAGGTAATCTCTGTACAGGCAGGGAGGAAGTGAACAGGTAAATGCTTATAAAAAATGTGAGAATAGAAAATGCAGAGGGAGTTTCTGATCTGAGGATAGAAAACGGGTATATCTGTGAGATCACGCAGAATGCAAAAGCAGGAGACGGCGAGGAGGTGATAGACGGACAGGGAGGCCTGCTGCTCCCGCCCTTTGTAGATTCCCATGTGCATCTGGATACATGTCTTAGCCTTGACGCAACCGGACCGAATGAATCGGGAACCCTGTTCGAAGGAATCCGTATATGGAGCGCATACCGTAAAACCCTTGATAAAGAAGAGGTTCAGGAACGGGCCATGCGGACAGTCGGATTGTACCGTGACAGAGGCGTGCAGTATATCAGGTCACATGTGGATATATCAAATGACCTGACTGCGTTTAAAGCTTTGCTGGAACTAAAAGAACGCGTATCGGATCAGATGGAGATACAACTGGTTGCATTTCCGCAGGACGGTGTGTTCTCTTCAGAACAGGTGAAAAGGAATCTGGAAGAAGCGCTCAGTATGGGCGCGGATGTTGCAGGGGGAATACCGCACTTTGAATTTACCCGGGAACATGGGGAAAAGAGCATTCATTTCATTGTGGAACTGGCAAAGAAATACGGCCGGCTTGTAGATATGCATTGCGATGAGATTGATGATGAACAGTCGCGCTTTCTGGAAGTACTGGCAGCAAAAGCGTATGAATCCGGTCTTGGGGAGCGGGTTTCTGCAAGCCATACCACGGCGATGCATTCCTATAACGGAGCATACTGTGATAAGCTTTTCCGGATACTGAGGATGAGCGGCATCAATATCATTGCAAATCCGCTTGTAAATGTAAACCTGCAGGGCAGATTTGATTCCTATCCCAGGAGACGGGGAATCACCAGAATAAAAGAGCTTCTGCAAAATGAGATTAATGTTTCTTTGGGACATGACGATATTTATGATCCTTTTTATCCGATGGGAGACGGGAATATGGTAGAGGTGTTATCCATGGGGCTGCATCTGTGCCATATGATGGGATATCATGAACTGAACGAGGCATGGCGGATGATCACTTACAATGGGGCAAAAACACTGCATCTGGATCAGAGGGATTACGGTATTCAGGCTGGAAAGCCGGCCAACTTTAATATATTCCGGGCAGACAGCTTTTTTGACGTACTGCGTTCGGACCGTGAGATCATTCATTCTGTGCGCAAGGGCGTGCGTATCGGAGGAAAAGCCCGGAAAGAAGGTACGGAAAAATGAAAACCGGAAGAGAACGGGTGGTCAAATATGCATGGATCCTTCTGGCGGTAAATATCCTGGGAATTGGAATTGCCTGTTTTTTAAAAAGCGGGCTGGGATGCGATCCCATTGCCCTGCTGAGCGACGGGATATCGTCAGCGCTGTCAAGCAGCTTTGGAACAGCCTGTTTTATCTACAACGCGGTAACGATCGCTCTGGCATTTCTGTTCGCGGGAAAGCTTCTGGGTACGGGGACGGTTGTCTATGGTCTGCTGTCAGGATTCCTGATTGATTTTTACTGTATGGTTTTTGAAAAGCTTTCCGTCTCAGTATCAGGAATTGCCGGGAGTCTGTTATTTTTTTGCGCAGGAGAGATACTTATGTCAACCGCATTCGCAATGTTGATGAACCTGAATCTGGGAATGACGGCGCTGGATGCGCTTCTTACGCAGATGGCAGATAAGACGGGAACCACTTACGCGGTATGGAAAATAGTAATGGATGCATTATTTGTCCTTACCGGAGTGCTGCTTGGAGGAACTTTTGGAATCGGAACGGTCATTTCCGTGGCGGTAACGGGAATACTGGTTTCCAAAATTGGAAGGTTTGTAAAGAGTTTTGCAAAATAGAGGTAATGAAGATTTACGATCAGATTACAAGGAGGGAATGACATGAAAGTCAGAAAACAGCTTGCCGGTATTTTGCTGTTGGCATCAGTGCTTTTTTCAATGACAGGATGCAAAGCGCCGGAGAAAACAGAAGATACTGCCCTGAATCCGGACTACCGGGTGGCAATGATCACAAACAGCGGGGATATCACGGACCAGTCTTTTAACCAGACGACGTATGAGGCATGCGCGGAATATTGTGAGAAGAATGCGATCGCTTTTACATACAAAAAGCCGGACGGTGATACAGACTATGCGCGTGCTGCCATGATTGATGTTGCAGTGGCAGAAGGCTATAACATTATTGTTATGCCAGGGTATATTTTTGCGCCGGTTTTGATCGAAGCGACGTGGAAATATCCGGATGTGAAGTTTATTTCACTGGATATGACGGAGAGCAATATTATTGCAGCGGCGGTAGGCGAAAAATATTATGACGATCCGGATGCATATGAGGTCTCGGATTATTACAATACGGAAAATACATACTGTGCCGTATACCGGGAGGAGATACCGGGATACATGGCTGGATATGCGGCAGTGAAGATGGGATATAAAAAGCTGGGCTATCTTGGAGGACAGGCCGTGCCATCTGTTATGCGCTTCGGCTACGGTTTCATACAGGGAATAAACGATGCGGCAGAAGAACTGGGGATAGAGGACGAGGTATCTGTAGAGTACGCATACGGCGGACAGTTCTATGGTTCAACAGAGATTACAGCGGCGATGGATACATGGTGCAGTAAGGGTACGGAAGTTATTTTCTCCTGCGGCGGCGGTATTTTTACTTCTGCGGCCGAGGCGGCGGCAAAAACAGGTGCAAAGCTGATCGGCGTGGACAGCGACCAGGCGCCCACGATCGACGTATATGGAGAAGGAATGACGATCACGTCAGCCATGAAGGGACTGGGGGCTACCGTACGGGCAATGCTGGATTCCATTATTTTTACGGATACATGGGAGGAGCATGTGGGATTGATTGAAAATCTCGGCCTTGTTTCCGGAACAGAGCCGGAATTAAACTATGTGGGGCTTCCTGAGGAATCTACCCGGTGGAACGAAAACTTTACGGTGGAGGACTATTACGAACTGGTAAGAAAAATTTATGATGAGGAACTTATTATAGACAGTTCTATTGACGAGATGCCCGAAACGGCTGTTGAGGTAAATGTACGGGAAGGTTCGATCATGTAAGGAGGGAGCATACGAATGGGAGAATATGCGATTGAAATGCTGAATATTACCAAGAGATTTCCTGGTATTACGGCAAACGACAATATTACATTGCAACTGAAAAAGGGGGAGATCCATGCGCTCCTTGGAGAAAACGGGGCTGGCAAATCTACACTGATGAGCGTACTCTTCGGACTGTATCAGCCGGAAGAAGGAGAGATCCGTAAGGATGGAAAGAAAGTAACCATCAAAGACCCGAATGACGCGAATGCATTGGGGATCGGAATGGTACATCAGCATTTTAAGCTGGTGGAATGCTTTTCTGTTCTGGATAACATCATTTTGGGAATGGAACCGGCCAGGAGCGGATTTCTGAAAAAAGAAGAGGCGCGGGAAAAGGTTATGCGGCTTTCTGAGCGCTATCATCTGCAGGTAGACCCGGATGCGCTGGTGGAGGATATTACAGTCGGCATGCAGCAGAGAACGGAAATTTTGAAGATGCTTTACAGGGATAATGAGATTCTGATCTTTGATGAACCGACCGCCGTATTAACCGTGCAGGAGATTGAGGAACTGATGCAGATCATGAAGGGACTTGCAAAAGAAGGAAAGAGTATCCTGTTTATTTCGCATAAACTTAACGAGATCATGGAGGTGGCTGACAGGTGCAGCGTACTCCGCAAGGGAAAATATGTGGGAACGGTGGAGACAAAAAATACGACGGCAGAAAAACTTTCGGCAATGATGGTCGGGCGAAATGTGAGCTTCAAGGTTGACAAAAAACCGGCTGTTCCCGGGGAAGTGGTATTAGATGTAAAAAATATGTCTGTCGCCGGGGCAAAGAAAAAGGATGCGGTTCATGATGTGAGCTTTCAGGTGCGCCGGGGAGAAATCCTGTGCGTGACCGGGATCGACGGTAACGGACAGACCGAGCTGATCTACGGTCTGTCCGGGCTGGAGCCGTTAAAGAGCGGAAGTATTTTTATGAATGGCAGGGATCTGACGAAAGAATCTATCCGCCGCAAATCAGCTCTTGGAATGAGCCATATTCCGGAGGACAGGCATAAACACGGCCTGGTTTTGGATTATTCCCTGGAGGATAATATGATTCTCCAGAATTATTACAAGCCAGAGTTTACCGGGAAAGGCGGTGTTTTAAAAAGAAAAGAGATACGGGAGTATTCCGACCGCCTGATCGAACAGTTTGATGTGCGTTCCGGACAGGGTTCCAGCACGGTGGTACGCGCCATGTCGGGAGGAAATCAGCAGAAAGCGATCATTGCACGTGAGATCGACCGTGACCCGGATCTTCTGATCGCGGTTCAGCCTACGCGGGGCGTTGACATCGGTGCGATCGAATTTATCCACAGACAGTTGATCGAACAGAGAGATGCGGGGAAGGCAGTGCTTCTGGTCAGTCTTGAACTGGATGAGGTTATGGATGTGCCGGACCGGATTCTGGTTATGTATGAAGGCGAAATAGTGGGGCAATTTATGCCCGGGGAAGTGACAATGGAAGAACTGGGGCTTTATATGACCGGTGCTAAGAGACAGGAGGTGTAAACATTATGAATACAAAGAGAGAAAAAAGAAGTATTTGGGAACGTCCGGGAGTTCAGACGGTAGCGGCATCATTAGTATGTGTTCTTCTTGGACTGCTGGCAGGATATATCGTATTGCTGATGATCAACCCGTCCGGTGCGGGCAAAGCGCTTGCCGCGATCTTGAAAAATTTCCTGTTTTTCACACGTCCGGCAGTCGCGCTGGAATATTTTGGGAGTACTTTAGTAAAGACGGCCCCGTTGTTGATGTGTACTTTATCTATTTTCTTTTCCTATAAAGTCGGTTTATTTAATATCGGGGCATCCGGACAATATACCGTAGGCGCCGGGATCAGCCTGTATCTTGCGCTGGCGTTTCATATGCCGTGGTATGTCTGCATGATCGCTGCCATGATCGGCGGCGGCATCCTGGGCGGTCTCACAGGTATTCTGAAAGCATACAGGAATGTAAATGAGGTTATCGCAGGAATTATGCTGAACTGGATCAGCCTTTACAGCGTTAATACTCTTCTGACAAAGGTGAAAGAATCAAGTACTACATATACGCTGGCGCTGCATACGAACAGCCCGCAGGCGCTGATACCGGCCATGGGACTCAACCATTTGTTTTCGGATAACAAATATGTGACGATAGCGATTGTGCTTGTCGTACTTATTGCAGTTCTGGTATGGTTCGTGATGGAGAAAACCAGATTGGGATACGAGCTGAAAGCCACAGGGCTGAATAAGAATGCTGCGAAATATGCGGGGATGAAAGAGAAGAGAAACATGATCCTTACTATGGTAATTTCCGGCTGCCTTGCAGGTCTCGGTTCCACATTCCTCTATCTGTCCGGGATTGAGCAGTGGTCCTGTGCGCAGACGGCAGTGCCTGCTATGGGATTTAATGGAATTGCGGCAGCGTTCCTGGGCGGACTGAACCCGATCGGAGGGATCTTTTCATCGTTCTTTATCCAGCATATTACGAGCGGCGGTTCGTATGTAGATAAAATGGTGTACTGTTCCCAGATTTCGGACTTAATTTCTTCCATCATTATTTATTTCTGCAGCTTTACGCTGCTGTTTAAACACTGCCTGAACCGCGTATTTGTGAAAAACAGGAAAGGAGGCGCAAAATAATGGGACTTTTATTACAGTATACATTAATTTATGCATCGGTTTTGATGCTGGTAGCTCTCGGAGGCTGTTTTTCCGAGCACAGCGGAGTGATTAATCTGGGACTGGAAGGAATTATGGTCATGGGGGCGTTAGGCGGGGCGCTGATAATGAAATATATGGCATCCCTGCCTGCGGCAGCAATGATCCTTGCGGTTCTGGCAGGCAGTATCTTGTTTGGCGTGCTGTATTCTCTGCTTCTTGCCGTGGCGGCAGTGAATTTTAAGGCAAACCAGACACTGGTAGGAACGGGGATGAATCTGTTAGGGACTGCGGCGGCTACGGTATTGGTAAAGGCTCTCAATATGGCGGAAAACTCAAGAAACGTTTCTTCTTCTATTCAGTATATTCATCAGAGAAAAGCGTTTTGTGCGCTTAAGATCGGAAATTTTGAGCTGAGCTGGTTTATGATCCTGGCATTTGTGCTGCTGATCGTTTCGCACATTGTGCTTTATAAAACAAGATTCGGGCTTCGCCTTCGCGCCTGTGGCGAACATCCGCAGGCAGCGGCATCCGTTGGTATTGATGTGTTTAACATGCGCTATGCAGGCGTACTGATCTCAGGACTTTTAGGCGGTCTTGGCGGGATTGTCTATATTACCGCGGGCGTCAGTGAATGGAAATTTGAAAACGGAGTAGCAGGCTTTGGATTTCTTGCGTTGGCTGTTATGATCTTCGGCCAGTGGGAACCGAAACTGATCGGTCTGACTGCGCTGCTGTTCGGTATGTTCCGCGCGCTGTCCAACATTTATTCCGGTTTTGATTTTCTGGAGGCATTGCATATTCCGGGGGCAATTTACAATATGCTGCCATATATCATTTCCCTTCTCGTCCTGACTCTGTTTTCAAAGAACTCCAGAGCGCCTAAGGCAGAAGGAATCCCATATGATAAAGGGCAGCGCTAAAAACGATAACAAGGGAAAACGAATATAAGGAGGATTAAACTATGTACAGTAAATTAATGACATGTCTTGCAAGCGTGAGAGAAAAAACGGATTTTAAACCGGAAACAGGGATTGTGCTCGGATCCGGGTTGGGAGATTATGCGGACAGCATAAAAGTGGAAACAACGGTAGATTATTCGGATATAGAAGGATTTCCGGTATCTACGGTAAAGGGACATAAAGGACGGTTTGTGTTCGGGTATGTTGAAAATATTCCTGTGGTCATCATGCAGGGAAGGATACATTACTATGAGGGATATCCGATGTCTGATGTGGTGCTTCCCATAAGACTGATGGGACTTCTGGGAGCAAAAAAAATCTTTCTGACAAATGCAGCCGGCGGAGTGAACACAACTTTTAAACCGGGTACCTTTATGATGATCACAGACCATATCCTGTATGGAGTGCCGAACCCGCTGATCGGGCCGAATCCGGACGATCTGGGAGAACGTTTCCCGGATGTGACGGAGATTTATACGAAAGAACTCCGTGAAGTGGTGCGAATATCCGCGCAGGAGTGTGGAATTGAACTTCGGGAGGGGACTTATATGCAGTTTACGGGACCTTCCTATGAGACACCGGCAGAGGTAAGAATGGCGCGGACTGCGGGGGCGGATGCAGTGGGAATGAGCACTGCCTGTGAAGCTGTTGCTGCCGGACATATGGGGCTTAAGGTATGCGGGATCTCCTGCATTACGAATCATGCAGCAGGAATAACGGATGCAAAGCTGAGCCATAAAGAAGTGCAGGAAATAGCAGACAGGGTGTCTGCGGATTTTAAAAGACTGGTGACAGGCGTGATTGTTAATATGCACGCGGCTGAAAAGGAGACGAAAGAATGAAAAAATATAAACGCGTATTTACAGTGGTTGTGGACTCACTCGGTGTGGGCGCATTGCCGGACGCAGCGGATTATGGAGATGCAGGGACGGATACTCTCGGCCATATTTCGCAGGCAGTGGATCAATTTAGCATACCCAATCTTCAAAGATTGGGTATGGCGAATCTGCACGGTCTGAAACAGGTGGAGGCAGTGGAAAAACCTCTTGGGTATTACGCATACCTGAACGAAGCAAGTACCGGTAAGGATACGATGACCGGACATTGGGAAATGATGGGACTCCATATCACAAAGCCGTTTAAGACTTTTACGGAAAACGGTTTTCCCGGAGAACTGCTGGATGAACTGTCTGAGAGAACAGGCCGTGTGATCATCGGTAATAAAAGTGCCAGTGGAACAGAAATTCTGGATGAACTGGCGGAGGAAGAGATTGCAACGGGTCATATGATTGTTTACACATCGGCTGATTCTGTTTTGCAGATCTGCGGAAATGAGGAAACCTTTGGTCTGGAAGAACTGTACCGCTGCTGTGAAATCGCACGTGAGATTACAATGAAGGATGAGTGGAAGGTTGGACGCGTCATTGCGAGGCCGTATACGGGAAAGAAGAAAGGTGAATTTAAAAGGACCAGCAACCGGCATGATTATGCGCTGAAGCCATACGGAAGGACGGCGCTCGATGCATTGAAGGATGCCGGACTGGAAGTGATCTCAGTAGGAAAGATTTTCGACATCTTTGACGGCGAAGGGCTTACGGAATCCAACAAATCCAGAAGTTCCGTACACGGAATGGAGCAGACGATCGAGATTGCAAAAAGAGACTTTGAAGGACTTTGCTATGTGAATCTTGTAGATTTTGATGCTTTATGGGGGCATCGCCGCAATGTGACAGGGTATGCGCAGGAACTGGAAAGATTTGACGTAAAGCTGGGTGAACTGCTGGGGCTGCTGAGAGAAGATGATCTGCTGATCATCACTGCGGACCATGGGAATGATCCTACCCACACGGGAACAGACCACACGAGGGAAAGAGTTCCGTTCCTTGCATATTCTCCATCTATGAAAGGATACGGAAAACTGGAAGATGCACAGACTTTTGCAGTAATAGGCGCAACGATCGCCGATAATTTCGGAATCAGGATGCCGGAGGGAACGATTGGAAACTCTATCCTTGGACAATTAATTTAAAGCTGTTTTTTTGAGGCAAAAGTAAGCGTTACTCCAAAGCGGTTTCCGGTGTTTTGCATTTGAAAACCGCCTTCCATTAGCGTTGTCATTTTCTGCATGCTTTTCAGGCCGATATGATTACTTCCCGTCCGGGCGTGTTCCTGCGTGCGCGGGAGGAAAGTGAAAATGAAAAAGCATAGTGTAAGATGAAGGAAATTCTGTTATAATTGAAAGAGCTGAGAAAGTAGGTGTGATGCCGGACAAATCAGCAGCAGGAGATAGAGGTATTTATGTTATGAATTAATAAATCAGCCTGAATTGCAGGTTGAAGACAGTTGTTTTTATTCGCACGTAGGATACAGGTGTTAAAAGTGCGGTGGCTTTGATATAGATTTGTACCTCAACATCCAATATTCAGCGGAAAAAAATCAGCTTTGAATTTTCAGATATGTTGTACAATGAGAATATAAAATGCAGTGATGAGAATGAAGTTAAAAATGTGGAATTTTAATGAGTGTTTTCGGAAAGGAGCGAAGCATCGTGTTAAAGATTATATTTGGAGAGACTGCAGGGGCAGTGTATCATCCTCCTACCTATTTTGATAACCGATACGAGGACGAGTGGATCACGGATCCGCTGTCTGTCACAATGATAAAGGACATTGACAATTCTGATGTGATCAGTGCCCACTTGATTCAAAGCCCGGTACTTGGCTCAATTCCTGTCAAGGATATTTCAGGCGGCGTAAAAACATTGATTTTGATGGCGTTTGACAAGAGCGGCAAAATATTCAATGCGTCTGCCTGTGGAGACAACTGCGCAAAGTGGATTGTGGAGCTGGGCAGGCAGAAAGATTTGACTATTAACCTTCACCATGTGATGGATTTTAGCGAGGTCACTGACTTTGAAGCCTTGATTGTGAATACCGGTAAGACGGTTTATAGCTATGAAGAGTATCTGAGAGAGGCTTTGACCATAAAGGAGCGTTGATGTATGAGGGGAAAATACCATATCGTTGTGCAAAATAACAGGCTACGTTACGAGTTGACTATCCGCAGGAATATCACGATTATTCGCGGAGACAGTGCCACGGGAAAGACCACGCTTATCAACCTGATTGAACAGGCGGCGGTGCTGGGCGAAAATTCCGGTGTGGATGTAGTCTGTGAACGGCCATGCCGTACCTTGAGCGGAATTGACTGGAAACTGATTTTGCCCAATATTCATGAGCATATCATCTTCCTTGATGAAGAAAATCAGTTCATAAAGTCCCGGGAGTTTGCGTCGGCAGTAAAAGCTTCAGACAATTATTTTGTGATTATCACACGAGAGGATTTGCCAAATCTGCCTTATTCCGTGGAGGAGATATACGGCATTCATACATCCGGAAAATACCATGACCTGCGGCGTACCTACAATGAAATGTATCAGATTTACAGCCCGGAGACATCCTCTGGAAAAGTGAAGCCGGAAATTTTTTAGTTGGGAACGTTTTTTCACTGCACTTCTGGTGGAATATACGCAGAACTCTTATCTCAAGTATAGCAAAAGCAAGCTGAATGAAGTTTACCTGCAAGGCAGGATGAAGCAGGCTGTATTGGATGTGATGGAAGGAGTTTGTTGGGGATGAGATGCTCAAATCAAAGTAACGATCGAACCTGTTTAAATATACAAAATTCTATTTCGGGAAGGAACCGGAATTTAGAGAGGGCGATGTTTTCAGAATTATTGTGCCGTTGGATGATACATATTCTTTTGATTTTGGTATAACAGATCAGGGAAACGAACGGTGTCGGAAAGGTGTCAGGAAGTGCCGGTAAAATGCCGATAGGTACAACTGATGAGACTAAAAGTGCGACTGATGAGACTAAAAATGCGACTGATAAAAAAGAAAGTGAGACGAAACTGGAGCTGAATCAGGACGAAAAGAAAATTTTAGCTGTGATACGGAAGGATTCCCGGATTACACAAAAGAAACTTTGTGAAGTAACAGGAATTTCTTTAGGGACAATTAAGCGGATACTTCCAAGATTACAGGAAAAAGGCGTACTTGTAAGGAAGGGAAGCAGACGCTCCGGTCAGTGGATGGTACAGGGATAAATGTTATACGGAAAAGGTAACAGGCACACTTCAACGATCAAATGTACAACAAACTGGTTTTATTCCAATGTTACAAGAGAAGCATTTGAAAAACGAAAAGATTATATACAAACTGTTATGTTTGAATCGGGAGCTCAAATAGTTGATATAAAACTTCCTTATGAGCAAAAGAACATATCAATAAATAAAAGGTTTATAGCAGAGAACCGCTCTGTAAGACCTGCATTTATATATAAAGATGAGTATTTCAGGGTAAGTGAAGTCCTTTTTGAAGAGAAACCGTTTATCGTACTGGAATGTGGAACGCGTCAGGATTTGTTAAATAATACCATGGAGGATGCAGACCCTTTTCCGTATGATCTGCCGGATAAAGAAATAAGGGACGAAGTCAGACATGTTTTAGGGATATCCTGACTCTGACAGGAAAATATGTGACATACGGACCATCATATGAAAGGAAAGATACTATGCGTCAAACCCGCACGAAAAACACAAAAGGCAAAATCATAGCTGCAGCATGGAAGCTTTTTTATGAGCAGGGTTACGAAAATACAACCGTAGAAGAGATCATCCGCGCGGCACAGACCTCCAAGGGTTCGTTTTATCATTATTTCAGCGGCAAGGACGCTCTGCTTAGCACACTGGCGTATCTGTTTGACGAGAAATATGAGGAGCTTCTTGATGAGATGGATATGTCCATGGGAAGCTATGAGAAGCTGATCTATCTGAATAATGAGCTTTTTACGATGATCGAGAACAGTATTTCCATCGACCTGCTGGCAAGGCTTCTGTCAACGCAGCTGATCACGCGCGGGGAAAAATCGCTGCTGGACCGCAACCGTCTGTACTATAAGCTGCTTCACAAGATTATTCAGGAGGGGCAGGAGAGAGGCGAGCTGCGCACGGATGTGTCTGTGGGCGAGATCGTGAAAATTTATGCGCTCTGCGAACGCTCATTTCTC
>Ga0129309_1001170_pt1 | contig 14561 bp, 12 predicted proteins | sample L1105metagenome_FD_94439 | JGI IMG/M metagenome (GOLD analysis project Ga0129309, IMG submission 94439) | Ring-tailed lemur group fecal microbial communities from Wisconsin, USA - L1105 metagenome | ecosystem: Host-associated > Mammals > Digestive system > Large intestine > Fecal | place: USA...
CGGTTGTTCTAACGCTCTGCACAAAGGTCACATGCGAAGAAGTTTTCTGCATTCGAATCATAATCTGAAATCTTTGGCAATACTTCATCGGGTCAAAAGTTAGGGCTATCACCGATTTTGCTTGTCTTATACCAGATTATAGTGATTTTCAGCCACCACAAATCGCATGGTACACGGCAAACGAAAGTGTATCCTCCAGGTAATATCTGCAGGAACCGTTAGCACTTTTTAGCGACGAAGCCATTGCCGGAGGATACACTTTCGTATTTCAACAGTGCGGAGATTCCTTCTTCGGGACACAGATGGCTGCCAAGTGGATTGACGGTGGAAGTTCCGGGACCGTGATAGTCGGTTCCTCCGGTTAGGAACAGATCATATCTTCGGGCAATGCGGAGAATTTCTTCTTTATCCGTCTCCGTATTTCTCGGATGGTTGTATTCGATTCCCTTGATGCGGCCGTCTTTTGCAAGGGTTTCCGCCAGTTTGAGAGAATCATATTCACCCGGATGAGCGATGACCGGTACCCCGCCGGCACGATCGATCAGATTCAGTGCGTCGTATACATCGGGGTAGGAAATTTTGATATAGCGGGAGCTTTTGCTTCCGGCTTCCTTTTTAAAAAAATCGCCAATTAAATCTTTCGTATATCCTCGTTCCCAGAGAGGGAACATCATGTGAGGGTTGTAGATGGAACCGCTTTCGCGTGCGGCTCTTTCAAATTCATGAATATCAATTCCAAAATCTTCCGATAAAGAACGGCACATCTCATATTTGATCTGATAGCGGTTTTCCAGCGTATGATCCAGGAATTCCTGAAAAGCGTATAAATCCCCGGGATAATAGCACAGAATGTGGACAGGACGTCCGGTTTCATAATCGCGTGTGGAAAACTCCACGCCTGGGATGACGTTCATGCCGATATGTTTTCCGTAGCTCATGGCGGTGATCAGTCCGGAGACGGTATCATGATCCGTGATTGCCATATAATCCAGACCGATGCGTTTGCCATAGTCGAGCAGATCTTTGACGGAATAGTATCCATCGGATAAATTCGTATGTGTGTGCAGATCAGCTTTCATAAGTATTTTTCCTTTCCATGTGAGAGTTTCGAACAGCAGATGTAACCTATTGAGTCATAATATCGACATCTGATTTTCCGGTGCTTTGTATTTCAACAACGACTTTGTGTGGAAGGCAGACGATTGATTCTCCGGATTTGGAGATGGCCTTGTGTCTGACGCAGATCTGATCAGGACAATCGGCTGCCTTCATGGAAACTTTGCCGTCTTTGATTTGGATTGTATTCTCACCCTCAGTCAGAGGCACTTCCAGTTCCTGATCTTTGATCAGCGATTCGTGGATTACTTCCTGTTTATCAACGGTTACAATGACCTGATCGCCGGTATGAGAAGTCAGCTGCACAATGCCATATCCGGCACCTGCAATGATCAAGAGGACGGCGATCAGAATGAAGTCTCTCTTTTTCATGCCCGAACCTCAATCCGGTCAAATACCTCGCCGATGCTGTCATAGATGCAGAGTTCCGCCTGTTTGTCTCTGGAGGTAGCGTCGCGGTTGATAAGGACGAGATGCTTGCCGTGGAAATAATCGATCAGACCGGCTGCCGGATAGACAACGAGAGATGTGCCTCCGATAATCAGAGTATCTGCACTCGCAATTGCATTGACTGCTCCGGAGAGAACATCGCTGTCCAAGCCTTCTTCATATAGGACAACATCCGGTTTGATCAGACCACCACATTCACAATATGGGATGCCGGCTGCATTTTTTACCTCTTCAACCGTGTGAAACTTATGACATTTCGTACAATAATTTCTTAAGACACTTCCGTGCAGTTCATATACTTTTTTGCTGCCTGCAACCTGATGAAGACCATCGATGTTCTGTGTAATGACAGCAGATAATTTTCCTGCTTTTTCCAGCTCGGCTAATTTCAGATGAGCCTTGTTCGGCTTTGCATCTAAATACAGCATACGGTCTTTGTAAAATTCATAAAATTCATCCGTTCTCTGCCAGAAAAAGGTAGCACTGATGATCGTCTCCGGCGGATACTTGTATGTCTGATTATATAATCCGTCCGTACTGCGGAAATCAGGAATATTGCTTTCGGTAGAGACACCTGCACCGCCGAAAAAGACAATGCGGCTGCTTTCATCGATAATTTCCTGTAAGCGTTTGATTTTATTCTGATCCATGATCATTCCTCCTTCATCAGATGGTGGTTTGTTGTGTAATGTATTTTCAACTTTATATTAAATATATTGTATCAGAGAGATTTTCTGATGTCAAAAATCTTGCACGGTGCATAATCTGTAATATGGAACTGCCCGTGCATATCGTGTTTCGCATAGCCGTGGAGTTCCTGATGATAGAAAGAAAAGGGAGGCCTTTATGGACACAGCATTGTCTTTAAAAGACATTTCCTATACTTACCAGACGCTGCAGGGAGAGACAAAGTCCTTAGAGCATCTTTCATTTGCTGTAGATCCGGGGGAGTTCGCGGCAATTGTGGGACCGAGCGGATGCGGGAAAACGACGCTTTTGAATATTATTGCAGGTCTTTTGCAGGATTATGAAGGGGAGGTTCGCGTACCGGAACCGATTGGATATATGTTTCAGAGGGATCAGCTGCTGGAATGGAGATCCATCTATAAAAATGTGATCCTGGGACTTGAAATAAAACAGCAAATGACACATGAAAATATAAGCAGAGTAAATCAAATGTTAAAAAACTACGGATTGGATGAATTTAAACATGCCTATCCGAGGCAGCTTTCCGGCGGCATGAGGCAAAGAGCGGCACTCGTGCGGACACTGGCACTTTCGCCGAAACTATTGTTGTTGGATGAACCGTTTTCTGCTCTGGATGCACAGACGCGGATTCAGGTATCCAATGATATTGGCTCGATCATCAAAAAGGAGCATATGACGACGGTTATGGTGACACATGACCTTGCGGAGGCAATCAGTATGGCGGACAAAGTGATCGTATTGAGCCACAGACCCGGCCGCGTCATACGTCAGATACCGATTTCTTTTCAAAATGACGGATTGACACCGGAAAAAAGGCGCAATCAGCCGGAATTTAAAGATTATTTTCAGGAAATTTGGAGGGAGATTCATGAAGACAGCACCGGACAGCCATGAATTGTTCATGAGAAAACATAGAATGGAAACATATATGATTACCGGATGCCGGTTTGTCCTGCTCTTTTCGCTGCTGTTTTTATGGGAAACAGGAACCAGAGCAGGATGGCTGAACGGATTTATCTTCAGCAGCCCGTCCAGGATTATCAAAACCGGCTGCAGCATGATACAGGACGGTTCTTTATTTCGGCATGTTGGCATTACGTTATTTGAGACATTTGGAAGTTTTCTGCTGATCACGATACTCAGCATCGTAATTGCGATATTGCTCTGGCGGCTGCCAATGCTGGCAAAGATATTGGAACCGTTCTTTGTGCTTCTCAACAGTCTTCCAAAATCAGCGCTTGCCCCGATTCTGATCGTATGGCTTGGAAATAATATGAAAACAATTATGATTACGGCAATTTCGATTGCCGTGTTTGGAAGCATTATCAATTTGCATACCGGTTTTATGGAGGCGGATGAGGATCAGATGAAGTTGATTCGGATATTGGGCGGAAGTCAGTTCCACTGCATGAAGTATGTTATGATCCCGGGCAGCATACCGCTTATCATCAGTACGATGAAGGTCAACATCGGACTTTCTCTTGTCGGTGTGATCATCGGGGAGTTCCTTGCGGCAAAAGAGGGACTTGGGTATCTGATCATCTATGGAAGCCAGGTATTTAAGTTGGATTGGGTCATGTTATCGATCCTTATTTTATGCGTGATCGCAATGCTGCTGTATGAAGCACTGAATCTTTTGGAAAAATATGCATTAAAAAAAGTATAGAAGATAGGAAGCTCCATAAAATATGGGGCTTTCAGTTTGACAAAAGAATTATCCTTTGCTATAATAAGGAATATTTTAATAATTGAAGAAATATACTTGAATAAGGTCATTTCGACCTTTGTTTTTTATCGCGAAATGAAGGATAACAGCGTGAATCTTTCATAAAATACACTATATGACCGTTTAAAACCAGAAAGGATGAATATTTATGCTTAAAGAAATGCCGAATAAATTTTCAGAAGTAACACCGGAGATTGAAAAACTTGCCGAAAAATGTTCTGTCAGCATCGATCCTTCATTATATGAGCGTTATGCAGTAAAAAGAGGGCTTCGTGAAGATACAGGAGAGGGTGTCCTGGTCGGTCTGACAGAGATTTCAAAAGTAGTATCTTATGTGATTGAAGACCGTGCGATGATTCCGTGTCCCGGTCGATTATATTTTCGTGGAATTAATATCGAAGATCTTGTGAATGGATTTATAAAAGAAAAGCGTTTTGGATTTGAGGAAGTTACTTATCTGTTATTATTTGGAGAGCTTCCGACCGAGGAGGAGCTAAAAGGGTTGACGGATATGCTTGCGGAATATCGTCAGCTTCCGACGAACTTTGTACGGGATATTATTATGAAAGCACCGAGCAGGGATATGATGAATACGCTTGCCAGAAGTGTATTGACGCTATTCTCCTATGATGATTATGCGAGCGATATCTCCGTTCCGAATGTGCTGCGTCAGAGTTTACAGCTGATCGCGTTATTCCCGGTTCTGGCAATCTACGGCTACCAGGCATATTCTCATTATCATAATGGCGACAGTCTGTTCATCCATAAGCCGCAGGCAGATCTGTCGACGGCAGAGAATATTCTTTATCTGTTAAGACCGGATAATCAGTATACAGAGCTGGAAGCAAGAATTCTGGATTTATGCCTTGTGCTCCATGCAGAGCACGGCGGAGGTAATAACTCGACCTTTACGACACACGTTGTAACATCTTCCGGTACCGATACATATTCTGCGGTTGCAGCTGCTCTTGCATCCCTGCGCGGACCGAAGCACGGCGGTGCGAACATTAAAGTAATGGAAATGTTCGACGATATTAAGGCGAATATCAAAGACTGGAAGGATGAAGACGAGATACGTCTGTATCTGAGAAAGATCTTGAATAAAGAAGCGTTTGATGGAGCCGGTCTGATCTATGGTATGGGACATGCGATCTATTCCATCTCCGATCCTCGTGCGGCAGCGTTAGAAGGGTTTGTTCAGAAGCTTGCGGAGGAAAAAGGTCTGCAGGAAGAGTATGAGCTTTATTCGATGGTTGAGAAGATTGCTCCGGAAGAGATCAAAGCGAAGCGGAAGTCTGCCCGTGAAGTCAGTGCCAATGTAGACTTTTACAGCGGATTTGTGTATCGCATGCTCGGACTTCCACTGGAACTTTATACGCCGATTTTTGCGATCGCGAGAATTTCCGGATGGAGTGCACATCGTCTGGAGGAACTGGTCAGCGGTGGAAAGATCATCCGACCGGCATATGCGAATGTTGCAAAGCCAAAAGATTATGTTCCGATCAAACAGCGTGTGAAAAAGAAAGAAAACGAAGAAAAAGAGGATAAATAAGACCTGTCTGTGAGAAAAGCCCGGATTCTAAGATGTGAATAACACTGGAATCGGGGCTTTTTCCATGCTATGATAGAGATATGAATTTAAGATAAAGAAGGTATTATGGATGCAGACACAATCATATAAAATCATATCAAAAATGGATCAGCTCGGGTTATCTGTATTAACAGGGATGCCGGAATGTGACATCAGGGGAATCGTTCAACTTGTGCATGGGATGGAAGAGCATAAAGAGAGATATCTGCCTTTCATGGAGTATCTGTGTGATCATGGATGGTTATGCGTGATTCACGATCACAGAGGACATGGAGAAAGTGTATATTCGAATCGGGACTATGGGTACTTTTATGAAAATGGCAAGGAAGCACTGATCGAAGATGTGTATCAGGTGACATGCTGGATCAAAGAAAAATACCCCAATCTTCCGGTATATTTGTTCGGGCACAGTATGGGTTCTTTGATCGTACGTTGTTATACGAAGAAGTATGATGATCAGATTCGCGGCCTGATCGTATGCGGAAGTCCGAGCAATCAGAAAGCAGTTGGCGCAGGAATTGCACTGTGTAAAGCATTGATTCGAATCCGGGGAGATCATGCTTCCGGGAAAATGCTGGAAAAGATGGCATTTCGGTCGTATTTATCCGGAATTGAGGATGTGCAGTCTCCGAACGACTGGCTGTCCTATGACAGGGAAAATGTAAAAAATTACGATGCAGATCCTCTGTGCGGCAATACATTTACGCTAAATGGACTTTTAAATCTGTTTTTGCTCGTGCAGGAGACATACAGCAGGGACGGATGGCAAGTAAAGAATCCAGATCTGCCGGTATTTTTCCTGTCCGGGGAGGATGATCCGTGTATGGAAAGCAAAGGAGCTTTTGAAGAGGCAATCCGGTTTATGAGAGAGGTTGGATATGCGGGTGCGAAAGCAAAAGTATATCCGAATATGAGACATGAGATTTTGAATGAGAAGGAAAAAGAACACGTATATGAAGATGTACGGACATTGTTGAATCGCTGGAAGTAGAAACCGTATGGAATGACAGATACTCGATCTGTTTTCCGGGTGAAAAGTGGAAAAGGAGACATTACGGTGATATATTTTGATAATGCGGCAACAACAATAAGGAAGCCGGATCAGGTAATCCGGGCGGTTGTAGAAGCGATGCAGACATTCGGCAACAGTTCCAGAGGAAGTCATGAAGGAGCATTGTGTGCAGCAAGGACAATTTTTGAGGCACGCAGGAAGATGGATCACTTTTTTCATGGATATGGTGCAGACAGGGTTGTGTTTACCTCAAATTCTACAGAGGCGCTGAATATTGCAATTCGTGGGGCAATTTCGGAACACGCTCATGTGATCTCAACAGATCTGGAGCATAATTCCGTGCTTCGTCCGCTCTATTATATGAGAGATCACGAGGGTGTACAGGTTGACTTTGTGGCAGCAGATGGAAAAGGCAATCTTGATTATGCGGATTTTGAACGGTTGATAACACCACAGACGCAAGCAATCGTCTGCACACATGCCTCGAATCTGACCGGATTGATCGTGGATATCGAAAGAATCGGCAGAATTGCAAAAGAACATGGACTGCTTCTGATCGTTGATGCGTCGCAGACGGCAGGTATCATTCCAATTGATATGAAAAAGATGAACGTTGATCTGCTGTGCTTTACCGGGCATAAAGGGCTGATGGGACCGCAGGGAACCGGCGGACTTCTGTTGTCTGATCGTGCAGATGTAAAGCCATGGAAAACAGGCGGAACCGGGATACAGAGCTTTCTGGAAACACAGCCGGGCGAACTTCCGACAAGGCTGGAAGCCGGAACGTTAAACGGACATGGGATTGCAGGATTATCTGCTGCGATCGACTTTATCGAACAGATTGGAATTGAGACGATCCGTGAAAAAGAACAATCGCTTTTGGAGCGGTTTTGCGATGGAATCCGGGAACTTCCGGGAGTCAAAATCTATGGCGATCCGACAAAAGAACGAACTGCGATCGCTGCATTGAATATCGGTGATTATGATTCCGGCAAGGTCTCGGATATGTTATCATATCAATATGGAATTTCCACAAGGTCGGGAGCACACTGTGCACCTCGGCTGCATCGTGCACTTGGAACGGTATCGCAGGGAGCGGTGCGGTTCAGCTTTTCGTATTTTAATACGGAAGAAGAGGTTGACCGGACGGTAGAGGCGGTGAAGGAAATCTGTCAGGAAGGAGCATATAGATGAAGCAAATCAGGAAAATTATGTGTTGCTGCGGCAACGGCGTCGGCACATCATTGGTTATGCAGATGACGATGGAAGACGTTTTAGATGATCTCGGCAATTGCGTGTGAAACGCTCGGAGGCAATCCGTCGATTCCCGAACTGGATACGGTAAAGCAGAGGCTTAAAAATAATCAGTGATGCCATAAAGCGACAGTCTCTTTGTTCTGTTAATTGCCTTTTTCCTGCTGATATAATATAATGATAAAAAGAGCAAGCATTTGACAATAACATAGTAAGAAAGAGGGAAAAATCATCAGAAATGGTAACATGCATTTGATATGAAAAGGATGGGTTGCAGTAATGATTTAAAAATCATTACTGCGACCCTTTTTTTAACGAAAATTATGGGATATTTTTTTCGATATCCAACGGAAGTTTGACTTGATAATATAGACAAGATGCTATATATTATTTCGATTGAGCCAATATACAATCCCAATCAATGGAAGGGTGACTGTCAAGATTGGATAGAAATAGCGAATATCAAGGTTGCCATATAATAGACCTCCGATGATCGGACCAAGCGACATGCCTAAATCTAATCCGATATAATAAGTGCTGTTAGCAAGACCTCGTCTGCCTTTTCCGGCCAGCAGGATTGCTTTGGATTGACAGACGGAACTGAGAATGAGCCTGTCCGGATGGACGATCGCTCCTGAAGGACTGCGGTATGCATTAAACGTTTTATAAGAAAGACACGAAAAACCGTTGTTTATCGTGGGAAATGGTCTGGGAGCCATTGATATCTTAGAGGAAGACCATACATGCGACGACGGCTACCGCATCAATTATCTGAAAACGCATATTGAAGAAATGAAAAAGGCAGTCGAACTTGACGGCGTCGAATTACTCGGTTATACGCCGTGGGGATGCATCGATCTTGTATCGTTTACGACCGGAGAAATGCGCAAGCGATACGGCTTCATCTATGTCGATAAAAATGACGATGGAACAGGTAGCGGAAACCGCTATAAAAAGCGTTCCTTCGACTGGTATAAAAAGGTGATCGCGACAAATGGGGAGGATTTAAGTGGCTCCTTGTAACTAATTTTATATATATTTTAAAAAGAAACCGCATAGGTCCTTTGGATTTGTGTGGTTTCTTTGCGTGAATCCAAACAGATTTAAAAATAACAAAAATATGGAATGAAATCCTCATTTTTGTTGAAAGTTGTATAAAAATGGAAGAAAAATGCTGTATCACGATGGACAGAGGAATCTTATGGAAATCTATTATGACTATCTTTATGAAAGTTTGTTTCCTTATACGCTGCAATTATCAGGCAAAGCGATACAATATAAAAGGAAAACAATATTTATCGACGAATGAAAAGTATTATCTGGCAGATCCAGGACTTCGATATTATCTTCTGGGAGAAAAAGGGGTCGATCAGGGACATATACTGGAAAATGTCGTATATTTGGAACTGCTCCGCCGCGGATATCAGGTCTATGTGGGAACGATACCGAACGGGGAGGTTGATTTTGTCGCTATGAATCAGGGAGAGATTGAATATTATCAGGTTTCTGCTACGGTAATGGATTCCGTGACATTGGAACGGGAACTTGCGCCGTTTCAAAAAATCAGGGATCAATATCCGAAGTATCTTTTAACGTTTGATATATTGGGAGCAGGCACAAGTCATGATGGCATTCGTCAATTGAATGTCCTCGAATGGCTGTTGGAGTAAAGTTTTAAGGCATACGAAAGATGTTTTGTGGATTTTTGCATGTCTCTGGATTTATGTTTTTATAAAAAAATTAGCACTCACCCTTGACGAGTGCTAAAATAAGTGTTATATTACGAATAGAACAAAAAGCAATCAATCATTTGACCGTATGTTTGTACGGTCAGACTGCTGACAGGGAGGTGCAGCGTATGAATATTAATAAATTTACAACGAAATCAATGGAAACCATTCAAAATTGTGAGAAACTGGCATATGACTATGGAAATCAGGAAATCACGCAGGAGCATTTCCTGTACAGTATTCTGACGATTGAGGACAGCCTGATCTTAAAACTGATTGATAAGATGGGTATTAATAAGGAAGCTTTTTTATCGCAGGTGCAGGAGATGCTTGAAAAACTGCCGAAAGTTTCGGGAGGTCAAGTCTATATCAGTAATGATCTGAACAAAGTACTGATCAGTGCCGAGGATGAGATGAAGGCGATGGGCGATGAATATGTATCAGTAGAGCATTTATTCTTGAGTCTGATCAAACATCCGTCAAAATCAGTCAAATCCCTTTTAAGAGGATATGGCATCACGAGAGAACGTTTTCTGACCGCACTTGCCGAAGTCCGCGGCAATCAGAAAGTGACGAGCGACAATCCGGAAGCAACGTATGAGACGCTTGAAAAATACGGATATGACCTTGTTGAACGTGCGAGAGAACAGAAGCTGGATCCGGTAATCGGACGAGATCATGAAATCAGAAATGTGATTCGAATCCTGTCCCGTAAGTCAAAGAACAATCCGGTTCTGATCGGCGAGCCGGGCGTCGGCAAAACAGCTGTCGTAGAAGGACTTGCGCAGCGGATCGTCCGCGGCGATGTTCCGGAACAGTTGAAAGATAAGAAGATTTTTGCTCTCGACATGGGATCACTTGTAGCCGGAGCAAAGTACCGGGGTGAATTCGAAGAACGGTTAAAAGCCGTACTGGAAGAAGTAAAGTCGAGTGAAGGACAGATCATCTTATTTATCGATGAACTGCATACGATCGTCGGGGCCGGTAAGACGGAAGGCTCGATGGATGCGGGCAATATGTTAAAACCGATGCTTGCACGAGGTGAACTTCATTGTATCGGTGCAACAACGCTTGACGAATATCGGATGTATATTGAAAAAGACCAGGCGCTTGAACGTCGTTTCCAGCCGGTTACGGTTGATGAACCGACGGTAGAAGATACGATCTCGATTCTGCGTGGTATTAAAGAACGGTATGAAGTATATCACGGCGTTAAGATTACGGATGCGTCGCTTGTATCGGCGGCAACGCTGTCCAATCGATATATTTCCGATCGTTTTCTTCCGGATAAAGCAATCGACCTTGTCGATGAGGCATGTGCGATGATCAAAACCGAGATGAACTCACTTCCGACCGAGCTGGACGAAATTCGGCGGAAGATCATGCAGATGGAGATTGAGGAAGCAGCTCTGAAAAAAGAGGACGATAAGCTGAGCCAAGATCGCCTTGAAAATATTCAGAAAGAACTTGCAGAACTTAAGGATGACTTTAATTCACGCATGGCAACATGGAATAATGAGAAAGCATCCGTGGAAAAAGTTCAGAAGCTGCGCGAAGAGATCGAATCGATCAACAGCGATATTCAGATTGCACAGCGGAATTATGATCTGAACCGTGCGGCAGAACTTCAGTACGGCAAATTGCCGGAATTGAAGAAACAGCTTGAAATCGAAGAAGAAAAGGTGAAAAAAGAAGAACATTCAATGGTTCGGGAACGTGTCACAGAAGAAGAAATCGCGAAGATTATCTCTCGCTGGACAGGAATTCCAATCGCGAAGTTAACCGAGAGCGAAAGAAATAAAGTTCTGAACCTCGATAAAGTGCTTCATCAGAGAGTAATCGGTCAGGATGAAGGTGTAAATCTCGTAACGGAAGCGATCATCCGTTCGAAGGCCGGAATCAAAGACCCGAATAAACCAATTGGTTCCTTCTTATTCTTAGGACCGACCGGCGTCGGCAAGACGGAACTTGCAAAAGCACTTGCGGAAAGTCTGTTCGACAATGAAAATAATATCGTGCGTATCGATATGAGCGAGTATATGGAGAAGTACTCCGTATCCCGTCTGATCGGAGCGCCTCCGGGATATGTCGGATATGAAGAAGGCGGACAGCTGACCGAAGCAGTCAGAAGAAAACCGTATTCGGTTGTTCTGTTCGATGAGATTGAAAAAGCACATCCGGACGTATTTAACGTCTTATTGCAAGTACTCGATGATGGCCGTGTGACGGACTCACAGGGCAGAACCGTTGATTTTAAGAATACGATCATTATCATGACGTCTAACATCGGTTCGACATATCTGCTGGATGGAATCAGGGATGACGGTGAGATCAGCGAAGATGCCAAGAAGTTGGTTATGAATGATCTGAGAAATCATTTCCGTCCGGAATTTTTGAACCGTCTGGATGAAACGATCATGTTTAAGCCTCTGACGAAAGAGAACATCACGAATATCGTGGATCTGCTTGTTAAAGATCTGAACCGCCGTCTTGAGGATAAGGAGTTGTCAGTGGAATTGACGCCTGCAGCAAAAGAATATGTCGCAGAACACGGATACGAACCGACTTACGGTGCACGTCCGCTGAAGCGTTACCTGCAGAAAAATGTTGAAACACTTGCTGCCCGTCTGATCCTGGGAGATGGCGTCCGTGCAGAGGATACGATCCTGATCGATGTAGAAGATGGTGCGCTGACTGCAAGATGTAAGTAAACGGATATTTTGGAAGTTGCTTCATCGAGACGAGGGGCCGTCGCACTAAGTAATTAGTGCGACGCCTTTGCCTTTTACAAAAAAGTTAAGGATGTGTCGCAGTAATGATCTATAAATCGTTACTGCGACACATCCTTTGTTTTTCGTTGCTGTAATGGTTACAATTCCTGACAACATTCTTTCATTTCTGATGTTCTAACGCGTATTGATAAGACTTTTCAATCTTATCCTTGGTAACATCAAGTGCTCCACAGTAACAAGATATACCATAATATAACTCTGTTTTATCCTTTTCCGTACAGCTTAACATTGGTCGTATAATCATCATAGGCGCTTTTGAATTGAGCATAATTTCACCTTTCACCTCTGACTGCTTCAATTGCAGTGGATTGATTTTATCTTTTCCTGATTTTATTTTTACAGAGGAAACGGTGTCTTTCAACTTATAGTCATATACAAACTTTTTAGAAGAACTCGATGCTGCAGGAGATAAATCTTCCATAACTACAGATTCCTTCTCGGAATCTTCGATCTCGAAAATCCAATTTCCTATCGGAAGAATCTTCTTGCTTCCATCCTTTTTACAGATAATCAGATAGTTCGGATTCATAATCCCTTTTTTGTTGAATTTCAAATTCAAATTTATACCCTTTGATTGAAACTCTTTATTGCCTTCCAGCTCATAACTATCGAACGATTCAACTGTGATTTCAGGAGTATCGGCAAGTTCAATTGAATCGATCTCTGAAAAATCAATCTTCTGCCTGAAAGAAAATAAAGATACTGCTATCGTATATTCACTTTCTACAGGGGCGGCAATATATACGTCCGTCCAATATAGGAACAGTAAATCCTCTTTCCTTTTCGTTACAAAAATGGATGCAAGGATTAAAAGAATAATCGTGATAATAATTAAAATACGTTTTTTCATTTTTTATAATATACAACTAAATAGGTGTCTTTGAGTGGTGCATAATACGTTTCCGTATGGCTCGATTTCTGAGTTCCATTTTTACAGCTACTTTTTTTGCAATTTGGAGATCTGTTCCTCCTTAATCTTATATGCTTACTTTTATAACAATTATATTTGATATTATATCATATAAGAATATATCTATCAATTTTATATTTATAAAATTAAAACCATTTTTACGATAATTAAGTTAGATAATATAAAACAGTTTTTTATAAGATATGGCAAAGACTTAAGACCGCAATCAGATAGCAGAAAGACTTCTTCGAATGTGACATTGTGCGGAGCATTCGAACAACACGCAATTCAGCTTCTGCACGCAGAAATGCCCACATACGGCAAAGCCGGATGTTTCCCACGAATCATGCAGATGAAAAGCTTGTTTTTCAATCTGCATGGTGTGGGAAAAGAGAGGGCATTTTGTCTGGTTCCGGGTCCGCCTAACCGTCCAAGCGAACGCGCGTTTTAGGCGGACTCTGTGGAAAAGATGAATTGATTATGTTGTTCTTATGCTCCGGCACACGTCACAGAGAGGAAGTTCTTTCTGCTCATCTTTTTGCTCAATGAAGTAACTCCTCCAAAATCCTGTCGAAAAAGATGCTCTGTTATGCTATAATGGCATTATCAATGGAAAAGGAGTGATCCGCATGCCGCCAATCAGCAATGACTGGGCAGAATATTTGAAGCCTGAATACGGGAAACCTTATTATAAAGAATTATATTTGAAGATTAATGAAGAATACAGGACGCGAAAGATCTTTCCGCCTGCAGATGATATATTTAATGCATTTCATCTGACGCCGCTCGCGAATGTCAAAGCAGTGATCCTCGGACAGGATCCGTATCATAATGACGGACAGGCACATGGACTGTGTTTTTCCGTAAAACCGCCGGTGGAGCCGCCGCCATCACTGGTCAATATCTATCAGGAGCTGCATGATGATCTCGGATGCTATATTCCGAATCACGGATATCTGAATAAATGGGCGGAGCAGGGCGTTTTGATGCTGAATACGGTTTTGACGGTCAGAGCACATCAGGCGAATTCCCACAGAGGAATCGGATGGGAAGAATTTACCGATGCTGCGATTCGTATTTTGAATGAGCAGAACCGGCCGATCGTATTCATTCTGTGGGGCAGGCCGGCACAGATGAAAGCGAAGATGTTGAATAATCCGAATCATTTGATCTTAAAGGCACCGCATCCGAGTCCACTCTCCGCGTACCGCGGTTTCTTCGGAAGCAGGCCGTTCAGTCAGACGAATGAATTTTTAAAGGCACATGGAGTAG
>Ga0129309_1001171_pt1 | contig 14540 bp, 11 predicted proteins | sample L1105metagenome_FD_94439 | JGI IMG/M metagenome (GOLD analysis project Ga0129309, IMG submission 94439) | Ring-tailed lemur group fecal microbial communities from Wisconsin, USA - L1105 metagenome | ecosystem: Host-associated > Mammals > Digestive system > Large intestine > Fecal | place: USA...
CGTCTGAGCATTTGTTGCTTTGGTGTTTGCTGTATTTGCTGCCGACTGTGCAGTTGCCGCGTTAGCCTTTGCTGTGTCCGCCGTACTCTGCGCAGTGGTAATCTTGCTCTGTGCGGCGCTGTCAAGCCCCGAAAATGTCACCAGTCCCTTGAGGTTGATCGCACTGGCAATCAGCGTTGCCGTCCGGTCGGTCAGCGTAAAATCTGATGCGCTGCTGCCTGATTTGACCAGCCATCCAATCTTTGTAGCAGTCTGGGTGGCTATGGTCTGCGCGTAGGAACCAATCTTTTCCGCGTAGGAACCTGTAGTCAGCCCGATCGACACGGATGTATTAGATTTTGCCAGACCAATAAGGAAATATTTTGCATTGGCCATAAATGCACCGGACGAGATAGAAACTTGTCCTATGCATTTATTCCATGTTGTTTTTTTCAGTGTGAATGATGTTCCTTTGAAGTTCCCCAGATGCTTTTTGCTGTTGTCGTAAAACCAAATCATAAGAGTAGCCGTGATATCAGAGCTTCCCCAGTTTGGCACAGTACCGTTGAAATATGCCGTATCACCGACGTTAAAAATGTTTTCCGTGTAATCGCAGAACATTAAATAAGTGTCTGACACAGCGCCTTTCACACAGGGTACTCCATTATTATCAGCATCGCCTGAACTCAACTGCGTAAACACATTATTTAATAACCTTGACGAGCTGATAGTGATAAGGTTACTTTTGTCTGGCCTGTTCAATGCTGCTGTCGCTGTGGCATTAACATTTTCCGCGTATGTCTGTGTGGCGTAATAGCTCCCGATCGTCGTCACCAAGCTATCTTTAGTCAGTTTGGACTCGGCCGCTGACATGCGCGTGGTCAAGCTTGTTACATTGCCGGACACCGTGCTTACCTGTGACTTGGTCGCGTAAGTCTCGGAGACGCTCTGGGTGATGGAGGTCTTGGCGAGGTTGATCGCCGACTGCATCTGGGTTGTGGTGCTGTAAGACGCAAATTTGCTGTCTACCGCTGTGATGGATGCGTCGATGTCTTCCGGAGCTGGTGTCCCATCAGTGGCTTTGGTGCCTTTCTCCAGCTTAAACCTTGCCTTAAGGTTAATAGCGCGTCCAGATTCGCTGTTTGCAATGGAGATATAGCCAAAATCATATCCTGTGCCGTCAAAAGTGACAGACGTTTTATCAGCGCTTAATGTAATTGACTTTTCCCAACTGCCGCTTTGATATAGTGACAGGTAATATATAATGTCGCTGCCCATAACCTTTTCGCAGCTAAAAGTGTATTTCCCGGACAGACCTGTAACATCAATCAATCTCGCGACCGATATGTTGGTTGCAGTTGTCGTTGTCCCTTTGACTGTCAAATATCCGTCATCACTGTAGGATATCGTCAAGCCGCAGTTACTCTTGTAGACGTAGGCAGTTCTCTTAATCAGGTTTCTTCCGCCAACCTGGATACTCTGCACCGCCGAATCAATATCCGTCTGCTCCACTTTCAGGGCGATCTGGCCTTTGATCACGCTAATCTCTTGGTTAGTTGTACTCAGGCTCTTGTTTACCGTGGTAATCTGTGCATTGGTGTAGGTCTTTGCATCCACCAGTGCCTTGTCCGCTTTGGTCTTGGCGTCGTTGGCCGCCGTGCTGATTGCCGCCGACTTGGCGTTGTTGGCTTTTGTTGTAGCGTCACTGGCTGCTGTATTGATTGCTTCTGTCTTTGCCGTGCTGATCTGCCCCGTGACAGTTGTCTTATAACTGTTAAAGTCCTGCGTGGAGACTTTAAGTTTTATCGCATTTTCGTTTGCCGTTATACGGGTGTCATGGCTGGACAGGGTTTCCGTATGCGTGGCTACTGTGGCATTGGTCAGGTCGATCTCCAGTCCCGCAATCTCGGCATCCGCATAGCTCTTTGCTGATGCAAGCGCATTATTGGCTTTTGTAGCCGCATCTGTCTTAGCATCTGACAGGGCTTTATTCGCTTTTGTGGTCGCATCACCGGCCGCCGTAGAGATTGCAGAGGCTTTTGCCGTGTCGGTATAGGATTTTAGGCTGGTATAATTATCCGTGATCGTCTGCGTCTGCTCCGACAAGGCAACATTTAAGGTTTTGCTCCCTACCTGCACCACGGTGCCGGATATGGTCACGCCCTGATTGGTCAATGCCGTTTCAAAGGTCCGGAAATCTATCTTGAGGGCCTTTATCGCCGCGTCGTCTGCTACCATCTTATCCCGGATGATCTTGCGCTGGATCGTGTTCTCCGTGGCGCCGAGAGCGTCCCAGATGAGTTTCCCGGAAGCATCCCAGACAGACATGCTATAATCTCCACCAGCATCCTTGCCGATCTGCACGCGCACCCGGTTTGCATCTTTGATCTGGATTGTGTTGTCGGAGATCTGCAGGCGGCCATCAGAGCCTGCTATATCCACCAGCGCAGTATTCAGGGTTCCTGCAGTAATCTTGTTTGCGTTTACATCCGATATCTGCGCACTTCCGATCGCGCCCTCGAGCATCCAGCCTTTGGCAGTGATGAGTTCCCGTGATACGACCGTTTTATAATCTGCCAGCTCACCGGATACGCGCTGTATCTGTGCTTCTGATGCTGTAAATTTGCCAGCAACAACTTCTTTGTAATCTGCCAGATCGCCGGATACTTTGGTGATGTTCGCATTTGACGCCGAGAAATTCTGCGCCGTGGCTGTCTCAAAATCTGCCTGCTTTGATTTCAGGGATTCAAATTCGCCTGTTTTAAAGGACGCAAAGTTACCGGAGACTTCATCGATTAGCGCCTTATTCGCCGCCAACTCGTCTGTCGTAGTTGTCTTAAATTTGGCATAATCACCCTCAATGGAGTGTACCGTCTGATTGGTGACATTTAAGCTTTCGATTGTGGCATACTTAATAGCCGCCTCTTCCGCTGTGAGAAAATTCGCATCTAATTCACCCAACTGCAGTTTGACTTTATTGATATCCCCCTGCAGAGATACAATATTGCCCTGCATGGATGTAACATTTCCCTGCAAGCTGCTCACACTATTCTGTATTCCGCCGACTGTCACACTATCGGACAGGCCTTTTTCAAAATTCAAGATATCAGATACGTATATCTTCCCGTCTCCGGTCATGGCATAATTCACGATATCCGCTGCTGCCTGCAGTTTCTCCTGCAGTTCCTCAAAGGTCAGGACCGTATTTGCAATCTCGGCAGTGTTTTTGTTCGGATCGGCTTCGTATTCCACCAACCTCATGATGCGCTGCTTTTCTCTTGTCCCCGTGTTCGCGTCGATCAGCGTCACCGTATCGCCCAGACCATAAGACAATACCATGTACTCAGGCTTTTGTTTCGCAAGATCCCGGATATCCGCCGCATATGACCTTTCCGGTTTCGACATATCAGCCAGTTTCTTTTCAGCATCTTCTTTCAGTGCCTGAGCATCCGTATATGAGTCAGCCTTCCAGATATAGGTTCGCACCTTGCTTGAGTACTGGAAGTTTTCCAGATAGTTTTTTCCGTCATTGACAGACTCAATCGTCAGGTCATCTGCCCCGATCGGTATGATCCGCGTATAAAAATCGTAGGATGTGGATTTTTTCTGCAGCTTCCGCAGGTTCAGCCCCTGTATAAAATATACGCCCCTGTCTTCGCCGCGTTGCTCATAAAACGAGACAGTCTTATTGATCGTGTCAAAAACCGGCTCACACATAAACGCTATGCAGAGGTTTTGGATCACTCCCAGCGAATTGACCTGCACCATGCCGGCGTTACGCCTTTTTGTGACCGTACACTCCCCTACTCTCCATCCGGTTCCTGCAAGGGCAAGCCTTGCCGCTTCGTCGATCGTAACATCCGTGACGGAAAAAGTCCCCCACGCTTTTGCCTCCAATTCCTCCACGTTCAGCATGCATACGATCTGCGGGAGTCCGTCCGAGTTTTCTGATATTTCTTTTACTACGTATTCATCTGTACGGGTACGGATGTACATCTCATTCTCAATGCTGTGGTATTTTGCCTGATAAGTAAAGGAGAGTGATTTATCGCCACTAGCGACCTCACTCTCCGTTACGCAATCCGCATATTTATTTATATGCCCTATGGCATTATGTTCTTTATCATATAGTTTTAGCATAGGGCGAGCCTCCTGTTACTCTTCTTCGATCATAAACGCCATTCCAACAATATGTGCTACTGTCGGGACGCTGTACCGTTCTACTTCTTCGCATCTTTCGACAACTTCCTGTTTCACTGTCCGGATATCTAAATCCGTCTCTTCGTTCAGCAGGTCATCGTATTCTGCTTCAAATTCCGCCTGCTTTTCGTCGGTCATTTTGTATTTTTTTACAGTTTGTCCATTGATGATGCCTTCCACCATTACGCAGTCTCCATTTTCATCTTTTTCTGCGTAGTCTTTGCACAGTTTTTCCCGTTCGTTGTTGATCCGCTCCGATTCTCTTTGCAGGATCTCGATATTGCGCGAAATCGCAAAGCTCATTTTCGCCGGATAGATCATTCCTCCCATGTTTGCCAGTGCATTTAAGTTTTTGTTTACTTCTCTCAGTTTCATTTTCATCTTCTTTTCCTCCTTTTTTACATAAAACGAGGATGGAATCTTACTGTGATGTCCATCCTGCTATTACTTACCAATATTCGATTTTCTCCCGGCAGTAATGCCGGCATTTCCCAGATATCAATATCTGCCGCCTTTAAGGCTCCGTTTTCTGTAAACAATCCTGTTTCCCCGTCCAGAATCACCGTATTCCCTGTCTTCAGGTTCCGAATCGTCACCGGAAGATCCGCCCCGGTATTTCTATCCCGACAGAGCCCTGACAGGTCCATGGATGCCGCCCCGATCTGCGGCGTTATCTCTATGATTACCGGTGTCAAAATATTTCCGGCGTTTACAACTGTAAAATCTGCCGATCCGGAATAGCTCTTTATGGTCTCCTCTTTGGCATATTCGTATCCGTCAAACTCCAGCGTAAGGATATGCCAGTGCTCCATAGCCTTTTCTTCGTGGCTGTGTTTTGTCAGGATCCCGTAAAAGGCATTATCAAAATTATCAAGGATCAATTCTGCCGGTTCCAGAAGATGCGACAGTATTTCGCTGCAGCGCCGTAAGATAGCCTGCCTGCCGCCGGCCTTTTTCACTAAGATCCTTACCTCGAGCGGTTTAAACTCGATCTCGTTTTTAAAAAATACGGGGAGCGGACTTCCCCGTCCCCATTCGCTGTCGTTTTTGACCTCGTGGAATCCCGGAGTCACATTCCATTGTTTCGCATTCGCATTGGATATGTCCCAGCCGTTGATCAGCATTTATAATCGCCCCCTTTTCCTCCTGATTGCAGCCGCCGCATTTTCCTGACTTAACGGCCTCTGCATCTGTCCTGCCAGCACTCCCGTATCCGTCACCATCTGCAGGCCGGTCAATGCATCCGCTATCGCCTGCGGAAGCATCTCCGCAAGCTGCTGTATCATTCCTGCCATGTTGCCGTTATCCACATTCACTACCGTTGCCTGCGGACGGTAAGATTCCATGGCCATATTCAGTTTCGCGATTCCCGTGTGGTTAAGTTTATCCATCTGGTCAGCCAGCGCCGCCTGCCGCTGCTCCATGGCAGCCTGCGCGCCTGCAAGGAAGTCAACCGGCTTTTTCTTTCCCCATTCCATCAGGTTTTCTGTCAGTTTTGCGGGTATTACGCCCTCCCCCGTATGCAGCGTCTTGTATATTCCGTTGTCCGCCTTTCGGACAAGGAGTTCGCCCGGATGGATCCAGTACTCATCATCCTCTTTGATCCGCTTTGTGCCGCTTGCAAATCCTTTTGCTTTCAATTTTTTCAGGATCGCGTTTTTCTGTGCATTTGTCGGATTCTTGCTCGTTTTGACTCCCAGCTCTTTTCCAAGGCTGACATACATCGTATTCGTGGCTGTGCGCCCATAATTGCTCGCTATATATTCCCAAAGGGCGACATGCTGTTTCTTTTCTTTTTTGGTTAGTTTCTTGCTGCGCGCCTTGCCGGAATTGATGATCGCCTGTATCCTCTTTTTCTGTTCTGCTGCCTCGTCCTTCTTTGGTGTTTTTACCGTTGTTTTGGCCTTAGCCGTCGTTGTAGTCTTAGTCTTTGCTGCCGCCTTCGGCGCCGGCGCTTCGTACAGCGGGTTCTGGCTGCTGTTGATGACCTTGTTCGCGCTGGACACTGCCCTTTTTATCGCTGTCGTAGTTTTTGCATCCTTTATGACATTTACCAGTCTTGATACAATTTCTTCTCCGATTTTTCCCGCCTGATCCACCAGACTCTTCAAGCCGTCGGAAAGTCCTGTATTTAATTCTGCAACTGCCGCCCTGTAATCTTTCTCTAAGGCTGTCAGCTCATCCTGCGCCGCCTTCCTTGCATCGGATATTGCATCATTCGTTTCCTTCAGCAGTTTTTCATTGTCTGCAACAGCCTGTTTATGTGCAAGGGCGTTCTTTTCCGCCCAGAGCGCATTATATTCTTCCAGTTCTTTGGCCGTCATCTGGTTCAGAGACCAGATATTTGCCGCCGCCTCCGGTCCCATTTCTGTCAGCTCATCGAGCAGATCCTGCGAGATATTCTTCTTCCCGAGTTCCTCCAGCTGCTGCTCCCAAAACCTTACCCCTTCCACTTGCGTCTTCAAATTTTCCGTCAGCGTTGCTTTGTCATATCCGCCCGCATCCCATGATTCAAATAAATTCATGGATGACAAGATATCTTTTTTCCTGCTTTTAACTGCATCCTCATATGTATCCTGCAGTTTTTTTACGTCATCTGCCAGATCATCGTTGATCTTTTTCTGGTCTTCTGCGTATTTTTCTGTCAGTTCTGTTTGCCGATCATAATAATCCTCCTTTGCTTTCAGGTAATTTTCATCTGCTTCTACACGTTCGTCCGTGCCTGCTTTAAACTGCTTTCTGGCAATATCCCAATACTGCATTTCGGCTTTGGCGGAGACATCGTTATAAACCTTGTATTTCTCTAAAATGTCTTTCTGCACATTCGCCTGTGCGGTTATGCGTTCTTTTGCCGCCTCCGCTATCTCGTCATTCAAAGCATTGATCTGCTTCGTTGCATCATACCATGCCTGCGTTCCGGATAGGAGCTGCCCCTTTACCGCTTTCCAGTATGCGAGTTCCTGTTTTAAAGACCAGTCGTTTAACGCCTCCTGATTGGACAGGTATTTTTCCGCTGCTGAATACACCTCAGAGTAATACGTCTCTGTATCTTTGGTCTTGGTCTCTTTCCCACTCTTGGTTGTCTTCGATACGCCAAAATTCCCGACGATCTTTCCGGCAGCCACCGAGGATATACCAGTAGCCGTCAATTCCCGCGCCTTGACCTGCTGCATTTTTTTCACGGCATTGCTATATGCAACCGTGCCGGATTTTGTATGCTTTGCAACCTGCTGCCAATACCATTTCTCGTCAACCAGAGATACCTCTTGTCTCTTTTTGTATTTTGCCAGCCACGCAGTTGCATTGTTATATACCCTGCTCGACAACTTTTTCGCCTGTTTCCCGGCAAGAGAGGCTTTGTCGCTGATACCAAACGCCATACCTGCGGATATCTGCTGACCAACCTCTTTCCGGAATTTCCGTGACGGCGAATGGATTTCCAATTCCGCTTTTGCCGCTGCCAATGCCTGTGCCGCCATGCTTGCAGCAGCAGAGATTGCCCCGCTGCTGCCTCCGCGGATGCCGGATGCAACGCCGGATGCCATGTTGTAGCCGGCGCTGTAAAACGCCCCGTCATAACTTGCCACGGCAGCCCTCGCCCTGCTTGCCAAGCTGCTTCCGGCGGATGCAGCCCCGCTTCCGGCCGCTTTGACTGCATCCGCATATTTCTGCGCCATCTTTTGCCCGGCTTCCTGCATCTTTTGGAGTTCTTTCAGTGCGCCGTTCGCCGTCATCTGTCCAAGGAGGCTTCCCGCATTGCTTGCGCTCTGGGATGTTTCCATGGCTGCTGTGGCTACGGCCTGTCCGAGAGCCGTACCGGCCTGCGTTGCCGAGCTCGTATCCATGTTGCTTAGGTTGGGAGAGACAGCATTGTTAATCTCCTCCTGCGTATCCTGCAGTCCTTTGACAATTGCCTGTCCAAGCTCACGTCCCGCGTCCGAGTATTCGCCGGCCTTATCGCTTATGCTGCCCGGATCAAGGATCAGTGCGCCGTCTCCTGATTCCAGTGATTCCTGCAATCCTTCCAGCACGGCTTCTCCAAGCATCTGTCCTGCCGTCCGGAAACTGTCTGTTTGTGATGTCAGAGCATCTGCCGCTTCGCCGGCAGTGCTTTCAATGGACGATGTTACGCCGTTCGTTTCTACGCCTTCATCAAGGGCTTTCTGCAGCTCCGGACTCTTTCCTGCGATTAGACTGATCAGCCTGCTGTATGCATCAACGGCATCCTGTCCGCCGGATTCAATGCCTGCTGCCAGTTCCGCAAGGATGTCGTCGCCTATCCCGGCTTTCTTTGCAACTTCTGAGATAGCGTCAAATGAGCCCGCCAGACTTCCATTTAACTGATCAAGCGCGGCCTCCGGTGATATTGATCCGTTTGCGATTCCTTCGGCAAGGCCTTCCGGGATCTTTATCCCGCACTGCTACGCCGCATCAACTGCATTGTTCAGTTCTTCGTTCAGCGGACCGCTGACGGCTCCGTCTATGGATTCGCGCAGGGCGGAAAAATCAGCTTCCGATGACCCAAGTTCGCCTGTGAGCATTTCGAAAGCTATCTGGTTGGCAGCCTGTACTTCCGCTATGCTTTCGGTCATGTCCCACGCCTGACACCATTTTTCAGACATTTCTCTTACTTTTTCGCTGCCGGTTTCACCCTCCTCAAAGGTTGCCAGAATATGTTTGAGGGTGTTTGCTCCTTCCATACCCATATCTTCCAGATAATTCATAAACTCCGGAGCGATTTCTTTTCCGACATGTTCCTTTACCGCAGCAAGATTTGTCTGGTACTCCTCAAACGCCGTAATCTGGCTGTCCAGATTCTCGGTCATCTGTTCAACGGTCATATCCTCGCCGCCGTCTGATGTATCAAATTTATCAAACAGGCTAACCTTATTCTGCAGATCCGATTCGATCTGTGATACAGCACTGTTGTAGGCATCAAGGATATTCTGGTTTGCCTGTGCATGGGCTTCGGCAAAATGATCCACACTTTCCGTTGCCTCATCGATGGCGCTCTTTTCTGCGCCAACTGCTTCTGCCGTTTTCCTGCTTGCCGCTGCAACCTTATCCTTTTCCGCCGCCGCATGGGCGGAACTGTCGGCATTATCGCGCAGTGATCCGGATTCCCCGTTTATCTTGTCTGTGACATCCTGCACAGTTTTCTCATAAGATTTTGCCCTATCTTCCGCGGCTTCTACATTTCCCTCCAGTTCAGTAATATTCTGATCCAGTTCTTCGGAGGCTTCCGTCCATCTCGCGGTCTGCTTGGCGTTTTCAGCCATATGCTCACTGTAATGCGCATAGCCAAGGTTCTGCGTTGCCTCGTTAAATTCTTCAACAGAGATCTTTCCTTCGTTCAGTTTCTCCGTCCAAAACTCGAGTTGTTTTGTCTGGAAAGCATTATCGTCAGGATCCAGTTCATACTGTTTTTTCAGGTCCTCCATTAATGCTTTTTCTTCTTCCAGTATTTTGATCCGGTCTTCCGCAACGCTCTTGCTCGTCTCGGCATCCGCCAAGGCAACCTCCGCCTCCAGAAGCTGATTTGCTATCTCCTGCATGGCATTCTGTGCCGCCTGCGCGATCATAAGTTCTTTTGTGCTTCCAATCAACTGCTGTATCGCAGAATCCGTAAGCTGCACTTTTCCGGCCTCTTCGTCGTACGCAGCCGCTATTTCCGGGATTGTTTCTCCCAGTTTCGAAACGATCTCCTTAAGCTGATATTTCTGTGCAAGGGATTTGTTCTCAACGCCATTGAGCGATAAAAGCTGCGTCCCGAGTGTCTCTATTTTTCCTGCCTCTATCTCGGCATTCTGCATAGTGGAATCTGCATTTTCAATCGTGGTCTCAATGTCATCGTTTGCTTTCTCGATGGATTCCACAAATTCGTCCATGATTGTTTTTTGAGGATTAATCACCTCGCCGATTCCCTCGACGACATCCGTTGCCGTCTGGAACAATTCCGTAATCTTCGGGAGTGCCGCCTCTGCAATCGGGGCAACAATGTTTTCCTGGACCGCAGAGCCTAATCCGGATACCGCCGATTCCAGATCGTCATACCGCACTTCCTTCAGGCTGTCCATCGTGCCCCTGACATCTTTGTATTTGTCGTTTACATCATCCAGAGCAGTGATCACCTGCATGGCATTATCTTCGCCAAGAGCAGACCATACTTCGCTTGCTATGGTCAGTGCTTCCTGCTGGTTCGTCATCTCCGACAGGTCATCTATGACAGAATAAAAGACATCACTTGTGGATGCCTCGCCGTTTTTCCATGATTCAAATAATTTCTTTGTTCCGTCAGAAAAATACCCCAGATTTTTTTCAATCCGGCCGTCAGCCAGAGAGTTTCCGAACTCCTTAACGTAATCATTTACCTTGTCCAGATTATAGGCTCCGGCATCAAGGCCGTTTTCGAGGATTGCAAACATTTCCTCTGCGGAAAATCCTGCCTGCCCCCAGATCTGCGCATATTCCGTAATGTTGTCTGTCAGCTCCCCTGAGCGGTTCAGCCCATTCTGTGCACCTTTTGCAATCAGGTCAAATGCGGTTGTCGCATCCACTCCCATTGTCTTCATCATGACATCTACCGCGCGGATGGATTCGTTGATATCCATGTTAAACGTATCGCGCAAGGCAATCGCGGATTCCGTAGTTTCCGTCATGGCATCCGGATCCAGTTCTCCCATGATCTGGATGATCTCCGACATGGTATCGGCAATATCCTCATAGCTTTCGCAAAAGTTGTCGCCTTTGATCTGCTGCATGACCTGCTGATATTTCTTTGCCGCCGATTCAGAAAGGCCGGTGCTGGCTGCAAGCTTTGCAGAGGCGCCGCTGAGGTCATACATGGATTCTTTGATAATTTCGATGCCATCCGATAACAAATCCACTGCTTTTGATCCGACCGCTTCTCCAAATCCTTCTTTGATACTTTGCGAGAAAGATTCCGTTGTTTCTACGGCCCCACGTACCTTCTTTCCAAATTCATCAATACTGGTTGCGCAGCCATCGGCAGATCTTTCTGCCTCTTTCAGGTATGCTGCATTTTTTTCAAGAGCAGCGTTTGCCTTTATTACCTGAGCCTTCGCAGTATTTAGTTTCCCCTTCCAGTCATTAACAATATTTCCGCACTTTCTATATTCGTTTTGCGATTTTTCCAATCTCTCGTTTGCGCTTTCGAGATTCTTTTCTTGCTTCTTTATTGCATCACTTAGTACTTTTATCGTACCGCGCTGTTTCTGCATTGCCTTTTCAGAGGAATTTCCTTCCTGCGTCATTTTGCTTAGCCGCTGCTTTGCTTCCTCATATTTCTGCTTCAAATCATCCAACGAAGCCACTTCTTTATTTAGTGCTGACCGCAATCCCTTTGTTGTCTTTTCAAGGCTGGAGCAGCGCTTTTCTGCTTCCTGAAGAGCCTCGTTTGTCTTACCGGCTTTGTTGGTCTGTTCTTGAAAAATTTTATTCAGAATGCGCCCTTTTTCCGTCAATGCTTTTATGCTGTTCGCTTGTCCATCATATTTCGCCGATACCAGACTCAATTCTGTTTTCATTGCTGTCAGGGTCTTGTTAATGCTTGTAACCTGTTGCTTAAATTCTTTTTCTCCATCCAACGCAAGGACTAACCCCAGTTTCTTTTTCCCCATATTTTTTCTCCAAACTTAAAATACATATGTCATCATTTCAGGCACCAAAAAGGCGCCTCTTTCTGAAGCGCCCAAACTGTTTATTCATCATCTTTTTCCAGTATATCTGCAAGATAGTCTTTTTCTTCCGGAGGGAAATACATTTTTTTCACCACCGGCGAAGTTAACCATCTCAATGCTTTATAGAGCAGCCAGCCACCCACTCCCAAAATAATAATCCATATCAAAATCAGCACTATCCTCACTCCTGTTAAATGTATCCCTGAACTTTAAGCTCTTTCCTTTGGAGACTACATACGTACCTTTTGCATTAACGCTTCCTGCAGTACCTGCGAAAAATTGATATCCTGCCTTATGGCTGCATCATTCAGCCATTGGGGAATTGTCAGTGTTTTTTTCACTGCCTTGCTATTATGCAATTTTGCATACTCTACTGTATCGCACGCTACATAATTTACAAAGTCTCCAGATGATCGCTCAATATTTTCCGCCTTTGAAGGCGCCGGAATTTCTTTCCCTTCTGCTTCATAATCATAAAGAACAAACGCCAAAACATCATTTGCCATAAACAGTGCATCCTGCAGATCATCTCCACAGGTATAGCAGCTTTCTAAATCCGGAAAGAATACAGAATAACCCCCCTCTTCTTCTGGTGTAAAAATAGCCGGATACACATATTTTGCCATATCTCGTTGCTCCTTTCTCTATAAAATCCTTACGAATGCAGGGTTTATTTCAACCCTGCATCTTTCAATATTCTGTTTGCTGTCCCAGTTGGTATCTCTTTGCTTCCATGCCTTGGAACCATGAAATTCTTCCCCGTAACATCACTATGCCACTTATCATGCTCTTTTCCATGTTCTACGAGATAACAACCGTTTTTCTTTATCAGTTTCACCAGCTCCGATACCTTCATTGTGTCCCCCTTCCATGGTTTTATTATAGCACGTGTTTACACGTGTGTCAATCATTATTCATACATATTTACACGTATTGCGAATTGTTCACACAGGCAATTTCATCTGCTCGTACTCTGGCACTTTCACGAAGTCATCTGTGAGATGTATTCCGAATTGCTCCGATATCATCTTGAAGTTCGCCGCGATTCGGTGCGGTGCAAGCCGCTGCCTGACTGCGATTCTGTCCATAACTTTTGCATAACTGGCAACTTCACCGATAGGAATTTGTTCTGTCGGAAGAGGTTCACCTATGTATACGCCAGTTCTGCGGATAGAGGGAAGTACCTCAGATGTAACCCAGTGTTTGAAACGTTTGGCGGATTCAAGCTTACTGCTGAAAATAAGGGAGTAAAGGCCGGATTCGTTGATAACAATCATATTTCTACGCTGACCTGATACGGTGAAACACCGTGTCAGCTTATCATCATCTTCCACATGCCGCTTTAAGGCATCCGAAGCGTCTTTATACTCCAGCGCCGCACAAACATCTCTTCCTACAAACCATGCCTCTCCATCAATATCAACGGTTCTAATTTCTCCAAATTCCTCATTGTCAAATATCTTCAACTCATTCATGACGCTGCCCTCCTGTCACGCTGCGATCTATCAACGATACTTTTTAATTCATCGTTGTTCTTCCACATTTCATTCATAATCTCATATAAACTATAGTCAAATGTGTTCTCAGCAGTTCCGCGCACTTCTACAGTTCCCTCTGATACAAGCATATGCAAACACTCAGTCAGCGCACAAAGACGTTCGTACTTGAAACATACATCTTCCAATTTTGACATGTCATCATAATCAATAATAAAGTTTCCTTTTGCTGCATTATCAGAGATGTTCATACCGCAGCACCTCCCTTTTCTGAGTGGTGCCGACCTTTGCAGGAATTTTCCGGAGTATTAAATACCCCCCCCGATAGCTTTCTGACAATTTACTATTCATAATAAAATCTCCTTTCAAATTTTTCTTGAAAGAAGTCTCTCTGTCTGATATGATAGATTTATCAGAAGGAGACTTCTGGTTTGAATTTAGAAGTTGCTTAGTTTTCCAGACGTGGGCAACTTCTATTTTTTATCCAGTTCTTCTTTAACCATTTGAATCCCTTTTATTATCACCTTTGTCTTTGTTGTATGCATCCTCTCAGCACATGTTTCTAATAATTCATTTTCTGATTTTGTTAATCGGATTTCCAGCCTAGCATCTCTGGGATTGTCGGTTAATTTTGTACCTTTCTGTAGGGGCGACATTCTATCACCTTCTTTCTTTGCCCGTACAAACATTGTATAAGATTGCACGTACAAAGTCAAGCACTTTTTATAAAAATGAGACCGAATTTCTTCGGTCTCGAGAACAATATCTAAAACTGTTCAGATGTTCCATCTGAAAATACCACGGATGACGGAATGTACACAAATGTTATTTCTTCATATGGTATATTATACAGCTCCATCTCCTCATTTTTGTAGCTTGCGCACTCAAAGTATAGCGTCTTATCTGTTAATGTATCACCCGGCAATATTTCTAAATCCGTGAAGTCGAAATATAACCTCATGATTTGCTTCCCTTGTGAATTGATTATTGTTGCAGTTCCATTTATCTCTGTAATCGTTTTGTCGTAATTATTAGTTAAAGCAGACGGCGTAAAAAATCTTGTGTCTATGAAAAATGAGTTTTTCTGATAAGAATTAGATATGTAATATTTTGCTGTCGAGTTTATGGCTTTGCTGTTGTCGAATCTTTCTTTCTATTTACAGTA
>Ga0129309_1001173_pt1 | contig 14514 bp, 14 predicted proteins | sample L1105metagenome_FD_94439 | JGI IMG/M metagenome (GOLD analysis project Ga0129309, IMG submission 94439) | Ring-tailed lemur group fecal microbial communities from Wisconsin, USA - L1105 metagenome | ecosystem: Host-associated > Mammals > Digestive system > Large intestine > Fecal | place: USA...
CGAGGGCTGGCGGCGTGACATGGAGAAATACAACGAGGCCGCCGCTTGCGGATGGCTCGTGATACGCACCACGCCCGCCGAGCTGCTGAGCGTCCGAACGATGCAATGGATCGTGAGGGCGATCAAGACTCGTTATTAATTTTCAATTTTCAATCATCAATTTTCAATTAACCATGGCACGACCTATTAAAAAGGGGCTGGATTATTTCCCGCTCGACACCGATTTATTGAGAAATCGTAAAATCCGCCAGATGAAACGCAAATACGGACCCGACGCTTTCCTATTGTATATCTCTTTACTCTGTGAGATTTACGCCAACGGATATTACGTCATAGCCTCAGATGACTATGTGTTCGATTTCTCCGAACAACTAGGCTTCTCCGAACAACATACGCTTGAAATGATCATGTTCATGCTCGAGCTAGGCTTGTTCCACAAGGGCCTTTTCTACGACAAAAGAATCCTAACTTCGAAAACCATACAAGAGCAATACATTGCGATCAAGAGAAAAGTATCTGTAGGTCAGATCATTGAGGATGATTTCTCCTTGGTTTCTCCGGAGAAACCCCCAGTTTCTCCATCAATAAGTACACAAAGTAAAGTAAAGGAAACTAAAGAGAATATTACTACTACTTCTCCCGCATGCGTGCGAGAGGCTACCGATACCACCGGAAGCGAGAATCCGGACTACGGTTTCGCCGGGAACTGCGAGCGTTATCGTACCGAGCTTTCGAACGACGAGGACTGGCGTGCCGCCATCGTACGCATGAGCGGCAAGGGCATGGCCGTATTAAACCTGCTGCCCGGCGTGATGGATCTTTTCGAGAACCATATCATCTCTACCGGCGATACGGGAACCTTGCGCAACAAGAACGATTACGCCCGGCGGTTCACCTCATGGTGGCGATGCTTGGATTACCAGCCAGAGACCGCTATCATCGCCCACTCCTCCACGTTCAAAAAGAGAGCCAAAGCCCCCGCCCCCGTACCCTCTCGCATGGAAGAAGCAATGAGGGCAAGCGAGAAGGCGGCCAAGATCGCCTTGGACATCTTACAAACCGATCGGCATGAATGGTCTAGAGCTTAGGTTGCGGGAATCTCTCGCCTCCGAGCGGATCGAGAACGTATCGATCGACCAGCTGACGCAATCCGTCTCGCAGCTGATCGCACAGACGTACATCATGGTAGGCTACCAGACCTATAACGAGCAAGACATCGGCATCCTTGCCGCCAAGCTATCAAGCGATCTTAGAGAATCGTACGCCTATCTCACCTTCCCCGAGGTATCGCTTTGCTTCGAGCTAGGAGCGAAAGGGACGTTTGGAGACTACACGGGCGTGAACCTCCGCACCTTCACCCGTTGGCTGAAAGCCTACAAGACGAGCGACCTGCGCTACCACGCCGTCGTGGAGCGAGACCGGGATCGGCGACTGAACGCCCTCCCGCCCGTCAGCGAGGCTTACAAGGAAGAGCGTGAGCGTGCCTTCCTCCGCAAGGTATTCCAGCAATACAAGGCCGGTTACCCACTGGAACGCCTCTACCCCGCCCGTGTCTACCAATCCTTGCAAGAGCGGGGATTGATCAACGACACCCCCGAGGAGAAACGCCACGCCATGAGCCTCTTCGCCCATTGGCGACCGCCGGGCCACCTGCCTATCAGCGAGGACTACCGGCTGACGATGGTGCGACAGCAGGCGATGGCGTGGTTGCTGAGGAGGTATTTCGATGGGCTGATAGCCGGGAAGAGGCAGGATTAATAAGAATTTCGACGATAAAAGTTAAGTGTATTTAAAACAAAGCCAATAAATAATAAAAATTTATCCAATATCAAAACTATTTTTTATATTACGCTACAAATTGTAACTATTGTTTATTAATCTTAAATCATATCGTCTTATGAACAAAAAATGGCTTCTGTACTTACTTTTAACAAGTAGCACATATTGTTTTTCTCAAGAAACAAATGACTGGACATATCCAACTCTTCCTGGAACACAAGAATGGAGTTCACTGGACAATCACCAAGCTAAACTTGATGCTTGTCAAATCCCCGAAGATGTTTTACAATCCATCTCCACTTCAAAATTAATCCAACTATGTTTAGATTATCCACTTTTGATGGATATATATGCCTTTAACCAAATATCGGATGGCTTCAATGCATTTTATTCTAGTTTTAACGGAATTCAAGAATTGGTAAAACGAACTGACGCTATAGAGGAATTATCCGCATCGTATCGCTCCAAGATGACAGAACAAACATCCATCTTAAATAACAAGATCACTCCTGTTTTGATCAAAGGGTATTATAAATTGAAGGTTTCTGCGATTGAGATGTTTTTAGGATGTCCACAAATGCAATCTCATTTAACACCAGAACAACAGAAAACTATCATCGCTTTACTGATGCAAGGATATGAAAAAAAGTATGAATCTATTGATTCTTTTAAAGGTTTTGGATTCCATGCAAACGTATATGCCAGAGCCAATATCATCAATGACTTTGATCCATCTCTATTTCAATATGCGGGGACAAGCTTATTGATAAAAAGAGTAAATCAAGATATAAAAGCCGTAGAAGAATTAAATGAAATATCAAAACGATTAATATCTAAATAGCATGAAAATAGCCAATTTATTCATATTAGCATTTCTCCTTATCGCCTGTAGCAGCGATGAGCCGAAATACGCCCCTCAGTGCAAAGCGTGTGGAGTTACCGCCCCACAAGAAAATCTGGAGTGGCTGAAAAACATGATCGAAGAAAGTGAGAGTAAGCCAAAGCCAAATCCTATAGATAACATATACGTAACGGAACATAAAGGCCAGACCGTCCTGCTGATCAGGAGAATAGCCGCTTCGGTCTTAACCTTCGAGTATGTTTACGATTGCGAAGGAAATATCATTAATATCACGGAAGAAGAGCGCACCGAGATAACAAAGAATATGGGAGATTGGATTAGCGTTTATGATTTTAAAACAGAACATTTTTAAATTAAACAGAAAGCGACATGAAAAACTATATTTATATAATAATCAGTTGTCTATTATGCTCCAATCCAATATGGGCAGACAGACAGAGTAACGTACAAACACCTAAAGGCTCATCAGTAGAAGCTTGGATTTTAGATGAAATGAGCAACGACGATATTCTTATGTGGAACTCTCATTTTACTAGCAGATACCCTGCGGCAGAAATGTTGGCACCTTCTACAAATGCTTATGGATCATTCAGCTATTACGACAGGGCAATCCAACATGCTTATTTCCAAATGGTCATATGGACCACTTATGCGACACGCTCCAAACGACTCTCCTTTTACTTATTCATCATTACGCTATTATATTAAGTATACCGAATTCAGTGAAGGATGGACAGAATTTATATGTAATGGATCCCCTGTTACTTACACTCTTAAATATACACCTATCGGATCTATAAATTGGATAGTTCCCAATGGATTACGCATCATTTCAGGGCAAGGGACAACAAGCATTACCGTAGAAGCAACAAATACAACCTGTTCAGAAGGCGTTATCAAAGCACAAATAAGCAATAAGGAAATAACGCACAACGTCATAATCAATGGCATTAACGTTACTAGTATCATAGGAAGTTCACGGCCACAGCTTAATTCGGCACAAATATACAATGCAAATACCAATACTTCCTACTGGCCACAAGGTTTAACTTGGAATTGGGATATTGCGACATCTGTTTATCCAAAGCCCTCGTACACATTTACTAATAGCCAAATGAGAGTAACTTTCACTCATACGGGATCTTACACTTTACGTTGTTGGATAAGTTCGCCTTGTAACACCTCTGTAGGAACAGGTTATTTATATGTAACTGTTGGAACTTATTATCTCGTTCAGCTGGATCCACAGACCGGGTATCTTCAAATTAGGCCAACTGAGGCTATGGCAAACAATAAAAGCAGAAAGGCAACAACTTGCATTTATGAATTAATTAATGCCACAACCGGAAAAATCGTATCGAAAGGTAGTTTCAATAGCTCAGAAGGCCTGTCTACTTACATAAATAATTTATCAAAAAATATTTATGCCTTGAAGATCACCGAATCAGGTGGCATCAACGAGGTACATAAGTTATCTTATTAAAAAAGAACTAATAATTTCTCTTTGAGATATTAGTAATAAATCCGCCCCGGAAAAGAACCTCTCTTTGCCCGGGGCGGATTTATTGATGAGAAAATATTAAATTGAATGTACTTTGTTACGATTTACAAGATGTGGGGCACCTTCGGTTTAGTAACAATATAACGGCAGCTTCACGCTTTTTTTTGTGTCTGCCTATAAAAACTCTATTTCTCCAATAATTATACATTTGGCTTATAATTAATCGAATTTAACAACATGATTTTTCGGAAGAAAAGCTTGGTTGTAATTTAGTTAAATAAAAAAAAGCTATCTCGCTCGTGAGAATATAGGTAGCTCTCTATTGTTTAATCTTTTTAATGCGCACACATTATATACATGGACAAAGAACGTTTTTACGTGATCTTTGGAGCTTTATTAATGATTATCAGCTTGCCCGCCTTGATTGCGGCAGGCTTTTATTTTTACGACTTTCTCCTGCAATTATCCTTCGAGGAAATACAGGCGGCCTTTTATTCCGTCATCCATATAACGGCATGTGTCTTTGCCGTTATCGTGGGCTTTATCGGCTACGAGCTTTGGTCTTCCTATTGGTGGTAGACTTGTGCCAATAGGCGATAGCTGCCTCCAATATCTATCGACTGTTCCCTTGAATTTGGCGGGATGGGCGGGCCGGAGGAGAAACGCCACGCCATGAGCCTCTTCGCCCATTGGAGACCACCGGGTCACCTGCCCATCAGCGAGGACTACCGGCTGACGATGGTGCGACAGCAGGCGATGGCGTGGTTGCTGCGGAGGTATTTCGATGGGCTGATAACAGAAGAAAAAGCATAAGAACTAGTAGCATGGGCAGTGCCGATACTTGGGATAATACCGACATCGAAAAGAAGAAATAAGAGAGCGTAAGCACATACTCTCTTATTTCATCTCCCTCACTTCACGATAAACCACGGATTATGCAAATCTTCCTTGTTATAGCGAAGCGGGGTCTTACCGTCGATATGATATATGTCGCAACCGGCAGACTTGGCGATGGCGTGGCCGGCGGCGGTATCCCATTCCATCGTCGGGGCGAAACGGGGATAGATATCGGCCGAGCCTTCCGCTACCAGACAAATCTTCAAGCTGCTACCGCTACTGATCAACGTAACAGGCTTTCCCTGCTTGCGGAGATTATCGATGAAAGCGGTGGTCTCCTCCGTTTGGTGAGACCGGGATGCCACTACCACGATTCCCTGATGTGCCAGCGCCATCGGCAAATGTATCGCCCCCTGCTTCATCTCGTCCATCGAGGGCTGGCTACCGCTATCGATTCCCGTAAACTTATAAGCCCCCACGGAGGAGGAGGCGAAATACAACTCCTTACGGACAGGCACATAGATGACGCCCAACACGGGCACGCCCTTCTCCACCAAGGCGATATTCACGGTGAACTCCCCGTTTTTCTTGATAAACTCCTTGGTACCGTCCAGCGGGTCCACGATCCACAGCGTCTCCCATTTGGAGCGCTCCTTGAACGGGATCTCCTTCCCCTCCTCGCTCAAAACGGGGAACGGGGTGACCGACAATGCGTTTGTTATCAATCGATGGGCCGCCTTATCAGCCTTCGTCAACGGCGAGTTGTCTGCTTTTCTCTCTATCCCGAAGTCAGAGTCGGGATCGTTATAAATATCCATGATCAACTTGCCTGCGTCTACCGCGGCATGGATCGCAATGTAAAGATAATTGGCGTAGCTCATCATCACTTCTCGTTTTATTATTTGTTAATAAGCAAATATATAGAAAAAAAATAAATTAACGCCCTGTCGCCTGTAAATATTCCGTACGTTTAATTAAATAAGCCGTATAATCGCCCGTATACTGGTCACGGCTTTGCTGGAGAAGCGATTGAGCGTCCAGAAGATCGCTCAGCGTTACCGTGCCCGCCTTATAATAGTCCGTATTAAGGCGGACATTCTCCTCGGCTGTCGCTATGGACTCCTCCGAGAGCTTGACTTGCTTATAAGACTCCTCCAGCTCGTTCCAGAGCTTCCGCATTTGCACCAACAGAAGCTCATTGGCGTTTTGGCGGGAATACTCGGCCGCCTTCACCTGAAGCTTTTGCTTCCGGATGGCGTGCGATCCGCCCCACCAATCACTGATCGGAATCGCTACGGTAGCGAAAACCATGCCGAACGGACGGTCTTTATCCAGCAAGTTGTGATACATATACCCGGCTCCGATCCCCACGGTGGGCAAGTATTGCCCAACCTTCAGCTTTTGTTGAAGACGAGCGGCCTCCACGTTCTTCTCCAGCAATTTATAAGAGAGTGTCGTAGGGAGCGCCTCCTCATGGCTCACCCGGTAAAGCTCCGGGGAGGGCACCTCGGCGGGCAGCGTGAAATCGATCTCGAAATCATCTTCCCCGATACCGATATATTGAGCCAGCACCATCTTGGAGAGGCGCAAGCCGTTCTCCACCCGCAGGCGGTCGCTCGCCACGCCGTTCTTTTTCAACTGGACTTGCAGTAGGTCATTACGAGTCGTCACGCCGGCGCCGACCGCTACCTCCACGTCCTTATAAAGACTCCCCACCAAGGATTCCACGATCTCGATCGTCCTTAATTTCTCGTGAAGGGAGATCCATTGCCAGTAATACCGCTCCACCGTCAAGGCTACCTCATCCTCGGATTGGCGCATCTGGTAACGGCTCACCTCGAGCGCCAAGTCGGCCAGCTTATTGCCGTTCACGATCTGTCCGCCGGCGAACACGGGCTGGATAGCGGTCACCCCACCCAGCAAGCCGTCATCCATCATCGACAACTCGAGAAGGCCCGGTATCACGCTCATATCCATCATCCCGTGGTTCGCCTTGAATGCCGTTTCCACGGCGCTGACATTCGGGAAGTATTTCGTAAAGGCCTCCTTTTTTCCTTCCCTCGCCCCTTCTACGTCTAAGCGGGCGTTCTTCATCTTCGCGTTATTCTCCAAAGCCATTTCCCGGCATTCTTCCAGCGATAATGTCCGCTGGGCGCTCACGGTCCCCACGCATAAGACGAGGGAACCGACGATGCCATATATCCATCTTTTTATCATCTCTTTTTTCCGCATATATTCATTCCTATATTATATCCTAATCCACATCCGTATCATTCATTTATTCCCGAATATCTTCCAATAGAAAACAGGCAGGATGATGACCGCCAAGATCATCGAGAAGACCGTTCCCGAGCAGATCACCACACCCATCGGCATCCAAAGGGAACTGCCGCTGATGATCATGGGAACCACGCCCACGGCCGTTGTAGCCGAGGTCAGGAAGATCGGGAGCATGCGTCGCCGGCCGGCGTCGAAGGCGGCATCCCTCGGGCTGTAATGCTTATGGAGCCGCAAGTCTTGCGCATGCTCGAATATCAAGATAGCGTTTCGCACCACGATACCGATCAAGCTGATAACGCCCAAGACGCACGTCAAGCTGAAATCGATATGGAACGCCCACAAGCCCAGCGCCGCCCCGAACAAGGTGAGCAGCAACGAAGACAGGGCCGCCAACGCCAAGCCGATCTTCTTGAAATTGACCAACAGGAAGAAGAAAACAATGATCACGGCGATCGCCAAGCCCTGCATCAGCGGGTTCATCGTCTCGAAATCCAGCTCCTTGGCTCCACCGTACTCGTACGTCACGCCCTCGGGCAAGGTCGGGATAATACGGCTTTCCATGACTCGCTCGATCCGTTTCTGCATAGCGTTCTGGTTGGTCCCCCGGGTTACCTCGGCGAAGACGCTCAAGGTACGCACGCCGTTGCGACGAACGATCTGCCCCTCATTCCAGCCTCCCTCGATCGTGGAGACTTGCCGGAGCGGGACGCTCACGCCGGGGACGATGGTGGGAAGATACTGGTCGCCGACCTTATCGAACACGTCACCCTCCCCTTTCTTATCGGATCTCAGCTGGATCGGCAAAGCGTAATCGCCTTCCCAGAGGGAGCCAACCGAGAGGCCGTCGTAACGGATCGCCAGATCGGCCGAGGCCATCGCCTTCGTGATCCCGAGGCGGGAGGCTTCCACCGGGTCCAATCGAACCCGTACGTCGGGCAAGGCCTCCTCGTAATTGGTGTGTACCCAGACCAAGCCGTCCATCTCACGCAACACGGCCATCAAGGAATCCCCGGCCTGCTTCAACCGGGCGATATCGTCTCCCATGAAACGGACCTCTAAAGGAGAGGATACGTTTTGGTAATCCAGTTGCTTGAACTTCACGTAAGCGTCGGGGAAATAATCGGCGTAGCGGTCCGTATAATCATCCAACACGCTACGGGTGGCCTCTACCGAGGCGGTGTTGACAATGAACTGGGCGTAATTCTTCCCGGCCAAGTTCGGGGCGTAGGTAGCTTGGAAACGGGGCGAGGAAGTTCCGATAAAGGAGGTGACGGACAGGATGCGCTCATCTTCCGACAACAGCTTATAGAGACTATCGCTCACGGCGGCGGTACGGTCCAGCGAGGTTCCCTGCGGGAGATAGATCTCGACGGCGAACTGATCCCGGTCGGCTATCGGCATCATGCGCTGGCTCAATTGGGTGATCATCAGGATCGCCAAGGCAACAGTCAGGACGCCCAGACCGATCGTGGCTTTCGGGAAACGGAAAGTCCACGTCAGCGCCCTCGTATAGACGGCCTGTACGGTATCCAGCAGATTGAACCTCTTCTTTCCCTTATTCTCCCGCCCGGACTTCAATCCCTTCTTGATCAAGACCCGCTCCAGCAGCGGGATAAAGACCATCGCCACCGCCAGCGACACCATGAGGGAGATGGAAAGCGTCCAAGGGAAGAAGGTCACGAAATCCAACATCTGCCCCGTCATCGTGAAAAGCAACGGGAAAAAGATCACGCAAATACACAGCGTAGCCAACAAAATCGAGCTGAAATAGTTCTTGGCGCTATAGACGGCGGCGTACCAACGGGAATAGCCCTTGTCCAGATATTCCAGATAGGCGTCTATCACGATGATGGAGTTATCCACGATCATGCCCAATACCACGATCAAGGCGGCCAGCGTCACCGTATTCAGCGGGATGCCGCAAGCGTACATGACACCGATCGAGATAAAGACACTGATCGGGATGGAAGTAGCCGCCACCAATGCCGAGCGGAACGGGAAGAGTACCATCATCACCAAGATCACGACCACGATGGACACGAACAAATCCCGCACGAAGGAACTTACCGAGTCTCCCACCACCTTCGGCTGGTCGGCGATCCGGCGAATCGAGACACTCTCGGGAAGATCCCGCTCGAAAGCGTGCAATACCTCGTCTACCTCCTTTCCGTATCGTACGATATTATGGCCCTCACGCATCTCCATGGAAAGGATGATCGCTTTCTTGCCGTTGTTCGTTATATAGCTATCCGGCTCGGGATATTCCCGCACGATACGGGCCACGTCTTTCAAGCGGATCATATGCCCGTCGGCATCGGCCAGCAGGATCTGCTCGCCTACCTCCCGCTCCGAGGGATAGGTCACGGAAAGGTGGATGGGAATGTCCAAGCCGCCATTCTCCAAGGAGCCGGAGGCGGTGGTAAAGCCTTGGGTGAACAAGGTTGTCATCAACATACGGGTGTCTAGGCCATAAGCGGCTAGCTTGTCTGGATCCAAGTAGACCGAGATCTGCTCGTTTTGTACCCCGTAACGGCGCAGGTTGGATACGGACTCGATCCGGCGCAGGCGGTCTTCCAGCGTCTCCATGTATCGCTGCAATTCCCGGTAGGTCTTGTCTTCCGATTCCAAGGTGATCAATAAGGCGGAAGTATCGCCGAAATCATCATTCGCGATGACGGCGAGTACGCCCGAGGGCAGTTGCGACTTGAAGTTCTGCAAGCCGAGCTTGATCTTCGACCAGACCTCGTCTTTATTGTTCACGTCGTCGTTCAGCTCCACCATCACGTACACCATTCCATCCCTTGACATGGAGTACGTCTTTTTCTTCTTTACCTCCTTGAAGGTAAACAGGTATCTCTCCAAAGGCTTGGCCAACTGCTCCTCCACCTCTCCTGAAGTCGCCCCGGGGTAAACACCCACTACCACGCCTTGGCGGATGGTGAACTCCGGAAACTCCTGTTTCGGCATGTCCACCAAACCCAAAATACCCAACCCGACCAGCACGGTAATCACCAGCAACGTGATCTGGTAATGACGCATGGTCCATTCGATCACTCCGTTTTTACGTTCTCTCATAACGCACGCACTCTCATGCCCTCACTGATTTTCTGGTAACCGCCTATCACGACGATATCCCCCTCGTTCAACCCTTCCAGAATAAACAAGCCTTGCTCCGTCAGGTCGCCCGTCCGCACGGGTGTGGCTTTCGCCTTTCCGTCTACGACCTTCCAGACGAAACGCCCCCCGTCGTTCGCTATCAGCACGGCGTTGTTCGGCAAGGTGATAGCCGGCACGGATTCCTCTCCCGACAGGCGTACATCGCAAACCATGCCGGGCAATAGAGCGCCGGACGGGTTCTCCAGCCGGATCTTCGCCTCGTACGTGTGGGAGATAGGGTTGGCCACGATGCCTTTCTCCGTCACTTTCCCCTCAAAACATTGTCCGCCCAGAGCGGCTACCTTTATCATAGCGGCTTGATCGCCGAGCGTGGCGACCTCATTCTCCGGGACGGCGATCTTCACGTTTACCGTCTCTATCCTTAACAAGGAGAAAACCGGTTGCCCGGGCTGCACGTTCTCTCCCGCCTCAACCATGCGCTTGCCGATAACGCCGCCGAACGGGGCATACAGGTTCCGGTCCTCAAGGTTTTTCCTCGAGATTCGCTCCATGGAACGGGCCTGTTCCAATTTGCTCTCCACCTCTACCCATTTCATATCCGGCAGGCTCTTATTCTCGTGCAAGGTTCTCATGCGGGCATAGGCGTCCTCCGCTTGTCGCAAGGAAGCGGCCGAGGCATTATAGGCGTTTTCCAGCGTAGCCTTGTCTAACACCGCTAGTAGTTGGCCCTCACGGACCTTCTGCCCCTCGCCCACCAATACTCGCTCTACATTACCCATCACCTGAAAACTAATCGAGGAAGATACGACCTCCTCTACCGTTCCCACGTAATTCCTTGTATCCGCCGGAACGGTCTTCGCTACCTTCACGATCTCCACCGGGATCTCTTTACTATCCCGTCCCTCTTTTTGACTGCCCGAACATCCGGACAGCACGAATACGACGGATAATAATCCTCCATAAACAATGCCTTTCATCCTTTTCATATCCTATGATTTATTATACCGCGAAGATGATGAGTTTATCCACTCCAAAGAAGTTCCGTTTTGCAACCAAATTGTCCTATTTGACACATTTCAATTGGATTATTCTATTATTTCACTAATTTTATCGCCCAAACAAGAATAAATTATGAACGTAACAGATCTACCTCAAGCTTGTATCTCTCTTATCGAGAACGTACCCGGCATAGACTTCATCGACGAGGATTTCGCCATATTCGATAACATCGACGATATTCCCTCGCTCGACCATCCGATGCGAATAGACGCCGTCGTATTCGCGCTTTGCACGAAAGGCTTCATGCGTATACGGATCAATATGGAGGAATATGTCGTAGGGGAAAACCATCTCGTATTGTCCCTGCCCGATCAGATCATCCAACACGTGGAACGTAGCGAGGACGTGGCCGGGATCTTCATCGTCATCTCCAAGAATTTCATGGAGGAGATCATTCCTCATATACAGAATACCTTGCCGGCGTTCTTCTACATCAAAGAGCATCCGGTCACTGAGTTGAATGCCGAGGAGATAGGTTGTATCAAGGAATATCATTCTTTTCTCTGGAAGAAAGTGAAAGCGAAAGGGCATCCTTACCGGAAAGAGATTGCCCAGAGCTTATTGTTGGCGGTATTCCACGAGGTTTACGGCATGTTTAAGAATCATATGCCGATCGAGGTGAAGAAGAGCCGGCAAGAGGAGTTGTTCGCGGCGTTCATACAAACGCTCGCCTTACATCATAAGCAGGAACGGTCGGTAGCTTTCTACGCCGGGAAATTATGTGTCACTCCAAAATATTTATCTCTTTTGGTAAAGAACGTCAGCAACCGTACGGCCGGGGAATGGATCGATAATTACGTTGTCTTGGAGGCGAAGGCGTTATTATCCTCCTCCACCCTTTCCATCCAAGAGATATCAGACCGGCTAAACTTCGCCAACCAATCCTTCTTCGGTAAATACTTCAAGCAACACGCCGGGATATCGCCTACGGAGTATCGGAAGAAATGGTAATAATCAGAAAAATAATTATCTTTGTCTCACGACAGAAGTCATTTAATGAAAAGATAAAATGAAACGAACAGAAATTATAGATCAGATAAAAGATATCATGCGCCGGATAGCTCCCACGGCACAAACTATCTTATTCGGTTCGGAAGCACGTGGAGACGCTCGGATTGATAGCGATATCGACTTGCTCATCTTAATAGACGGAGAGAAAATGACTTTGGAGCGAGAGGAAGAAATTACTTTACCCTTGTATGAGTTGGAACTAAAGACAGGCGTAAATATCAGCCCTATCGTCATGTTAAGAAAACTATGGGAAAACCGTCCCTTTAAAACCCCTTTCTATATTAATGTTATAAACGAAGGTATTGTATTATGAAAGAGATCCTAGATGAAGAAAGTAAGAACGCATTGATCAACTATCGAATCCAACGTGCTTATGAGACATTGAAAGAAGCTCAAGTGATGATGCGTGAGTCTTTCTATAACGCTGCCGTTAATCGCCTCTATTATGCATGTTATTATGCGGCGGTTTCCCTGCTATTAAAATATGATCACCAACCACAAACACATAATGGAGTTAAGACTATGCTTGGATTACATTTTATCTCTACCGGAAAGCTTCCTATAAAAATCGGGAAAATATTCTCGACTTTATTTGAGAAAAGACATAGTGGAGATTATGACGATTTTGTTTATTGTGATAAGGAAATGTTGGATAACTTATATCCGCAAGCCGAATTATTCATTCATACAATCAACCAATTATTGAAAGAAGAATAGTTCCCAAAGAGAATTATCCTCCGATCAATGCGGTTATCCCGCAAGAGGCGAATTGATCGATACACCTTTGCAGGACTGCCTCGGAAGGGGTGGATAGCGGAAGGTGCCCGGGGTTGTAGAGGGTTCCTCGCTTATCGTGCTTGCCTTTTCCGATGTCGTGGTACGGGAGGAGATTAACGACTTTCCGCTCCCACGGCAAGGAGGCCAAGAAGATGGCGGAACGGGATATATTTTCCTCGTCCGCATTGACTCCCTCGATCAACGGGATACGGATGAGGAAGTCTATGCCGGCCTCGGCGATCATCCGAAGATTGGAGAGGATACGCTCGTTCGGGACACCCGTGAAACGATGATGGCTCCCGGAATCCATATGCTTTAAATCCACCAGAAAAAGATCCGTGCGCCCCATTACGCTCCGGACGGTATCCGGCGAGGCGAACAAGGTCGTATCCACCGCACGATGGATTCCCAACGCTCCGCAACGATCCAGCAGAGCGATCAAGTCCGACGGACGCGACAACGGCTCTCCCCCGCAGAAGGTAACGCCTCCCTCAGAGCGATCCATAAAGACCGTCTCTTTCTCGATCTCACGCATGACCTCGTCGATAGAATACTCACGGCCGGACATCTCCATCGCCAAGGTGGGACAAACCTCGGCGCATCTACCGCATGTGCGGCACAGAGAGCGATCCGTGACGATGCCCGCTTGCGTCAAGGTCAACGCCCCGACGGGGCAGGCATTCACGCAGGCCCCGCAACCTATGCACTTCTTTCTCGTATACAGCTTCTCCGCCCGGGGCGAGATGCCTTCCGGGTTATGGCACCATACGCAGGCAAGCGGGCATCCTTTCATGAAGATCGTGACACGGATGCCCGGCCCGTCGTTTATGGCATATCGTTTGATATCGAATAACAGCATGGCTCAGAAAGTCTCTTGCTCCGTCCGTGCGATCACGTCCGCTTGCAAATCGGCGTTCATATCGTTGAAATAGTCGCTATAGCCCGCTACACGGACCAGCAGATCCCGGTAGTCCTCCGGGCACTTCTGGGCGGCGTAAAGCGTTTCCGTATCCACGATGTTGAATTGGATATGATGGCCACCCAAGGCGAAGTAGCTACGGATCAAGGAGGCCAGCTTCGAGATATCCTCCTCCCGCCGGAGCAGGCTGGGCAGGAAGCGTTGGTTCAGCAGCGTGCCGCCGCTCTTCACCTGATCCAGCTTGCCGAGGGACTTGACAACGGCGGACGGCCCGTGGGTATCGGCTCCGTGCGAGGGCGAGGTACCATCGGAGATCGCACGCCCGGCCAAGCGGCCGTTCGGGGTGGCTCCCATCACCTTGCCGAAGTAGAC
>Ga0129309_1001176_pt1 | contig 14412 bp, 14 predicted proteins | sample L1105metagenome_FD_94439 | JGI IMG/M metagenome (GOLD analysis project Ga0129309, IMG submission 94439) | Ring-tailed lemur group fecal microbial communities from Wisconsin, USA - L1105 metagenome | ecosystem: Host-associated > Mammals > Digestive system > Large intestine > Fecal | place: USA...
AAAAAATGAAAATATAGCTTGAATTTTTGGGACAAATTGGTTAGAATACAAGATAGGTTGACGTTCTTTTAACAATCAAAGGGAACGAAGACAATATAATCACACTTTTTTAGGAGGAATTACGATTATGGCAGTAAAAGTAGCAATCAATGGATTTGGCCGTATTGGTCGTCTTGCATTCAGACAGATGTTTGGTGCAGAAGGTTATGAAGTAGTAGCAATCAACGATTTGACAAGCCCGAAAATGCTTGCACATCTGTTGAAATACGACTCTTCACAGGGAAAATATGAACTGGCTGACAAGGTTACAGCTGGCGAAGATTCCATCACAGTTGACGGCAAAGAAATCAAGATTTACGCTATGGCTGACGCATCACAGCTTCCGTGGGGCGAAATCGGTGTAGACGTTGTTCTGGAATGTACAGGTTTTTATACATCCAAAGCAAAAGCAGAAGCTCATATCAAAGCAGGCGCTCGTAAGGTTGTTATTTCTGCTCCGGCTGGAAATGACCTGCCGACAATCGTTTACAATGTAAACCACGAGACACTGAAAGCTGAAGACACAGTTATTTCTGCAGCTTCCTGTACAACAAACTGCCTGGCTCCGATGGCTAAAGCTCTTAACGACTATATGCCGATCCAGTCCGGTATCATGTGCACAATCCACGCTTACACAGGCGATCAGATGATCCTTGACGGACCGCAGAGAAAAGGCGATCTGAGAAGATCACGTGCAGGCGCAGTTAACATCGTTCCGAACAGCACAGGCGCTGCAAAAGCAATCGGTCTGGTTATTCCGGAACTGAACGGCAAACTGATCGGCGCAGCTCAGCGTGTACCGACCCCGACAGGTTCTACAACAATCCTGAACGCAGTAGTTAAAGGACAGGCTACAGTAGAAGGAATCAACGAAGCTATGAAAGCAGCTGCAACAGAGTCCTTCGGATACAACACAGATGAGATCGTATCCAGCGATATCGTTGGTATGAGATTTGGTTCTCTGTTCGATGCTACACAGACAATGGTAGTTAATCTGGAAGACGGAACATCACAGGTACAGGTTGTTTCATGGTATGACAATGAAAACAGCTATGTAAGCCAGATGGTTCGTACAATCAAATACTTCAGCGAGTTAGCATAATTCGAAAGTATCATTAAGACCTATCAGGGTCCGGTCTTTGGGACCGGGCCCTGTTTCATTTGAAAACAGGAGGTTTATATAACTATGGGATTAAATAAAAAATCTGTTGATGATATCAACGCAAAAGGCAAACGCGTCCTTGTAAGATGTGATTTTAACGTACCGCTGAAAGACGGAAACATCACAGACGAGACACGTATCGTAGCAGCTCTTCCGACGATCCAGAAACTGGTTAACGACGGCGGCAAGGTTATCCTTTGCTCCCACCTCGGAAAAGTAAAAAACGGCCCGAACGAAGGCGAATCTCTTGCACCGGTTGCAAAGAGACTTTCTGAGAAACTTGGCAAAGAGGTTGTTTTTGTTTCTGATTATAATGTAACAGGCGAAGCTGCAACAAAGGCAGTAGCAGAAATGAAAGAAGGAGATGTAGTTCTTCTTCAGAATACACGTTTCCGCGGCAAAGAAGAGACAAAGAACGGCGAAGAATTCAGTAAAGAACTGGCTGATCTGGCTGATCTGTATGTATGCGACGCATTCGGTTCCTCACACAGAGCTCACGCATCGGTAGCAGGCGTAACAAAATTCATCTCCGAAAAAGGCGGCGAGAATGCAGTCGGATACCTGATGCAGAAAGAAATCAACTTCCTTGGAAATGCGGTAGAAAATCCGGTAAGACCGTTCGTAGCAATCCTTGGCGGCGCAAAAGTTGCAGACAAACTGAACGTTATCTCCAACCTTCTTGAGAAATGTGATACTCTGATCATCGGCGGCGGCATGGCTTACACATTCCTGAAAGCAAAAGGATACGAAGTCGGAACCTCTCTGGTAGATGATGAAAAACTTGATTACTGTAAAGAAATGATGGAAAAGGCGGAAAAGCTCGGCAAGAAGCTTCTCCTTCCGGTAGATACAACCATCGCAAAAGAATTCCCGAATCCGATCGATGCAGAGATCGAAGTATCCGTTGTTGATTCTGATGCAATCCCGGCAGATATGATGGGACTTGATATCGGAACAAAGACAGCAGAGCTTTACGCAGAAGCTGTTAAATCCGCTAAGACAGTTGTCTGGAACGGACCGATGGGCGTATTCGAAAACCCGATCCTTGCAAAAGGAACGATCGCTGTAGCAAAATCTCTGGCAGAGACAGATGCAACAACGATCATCGGCGGCGGAGATTCCGCAGCGGCTGTTAACCAGCTTGGATTTGGCGACAAGATGAGCCACATTTCCACAGGCGGCGGCGCTTCTCTTGAATTCTTAGAGGGCAAAGAGCTTCCGGGCGTAGCAGCAGCAGACGATAAGTAAAAAGCTTAGCGACTGGCAAGCCGCAGGCGTAGACAGAGCTTAGTGCGAACTTAGTTCGAAGGAACTTAATGAGGACAAGCTGAAAGCGCAGTCCGAATTTAGTGAATCGAACTTCCTTATGGCAGGCGAACATCCCGTTTAGCGATTGCCAAGCCCCAGCCGCACATAAAAAATATTTTTTAAGGAGAACACAATCATGGCAAGAAAGAAAATTATCGCTGGCAACTGGAAAATGAACATGACTCCCAGCGAAGCAGTAGAACTGGTAAATACACTGAAACCGCTGGTAGCAAATGATGAAGTAGACGTAGTTTTCTGCGTACCGGCAATCGACATCATCCCGGTTATGGAAGCTGCAAAAGGCTCCAACATCCAGGTTGGCGCAGAAAATATGTATTTTGAAGAAAAAGGCGCTTACACAGGCGAAATTTCTCCGAACATGCTGACAGATGTAGGAGTAAAATACGTTGTTCTCGGACATTCTGAGAGACGTGAATACTTCGCAGAAACATCTGAAACCGTTAATAAGAAAATGCTGAAAGCTTTCGAACACGGCATTACTCCGATCATGTGCTGCGGCGAATCTCTGGAACAGAGAGAGCAGGGCATCACAATGGACTGGATCCGTCAGCAGGTTAAGGTTGGCTTCCTGAATGTAACCGCAGATCAGGCTAAGACGGCAGTAATCGCTTACGAGCCGATCTGGGCTATCGGAACGGGCAAAACAGCTACAACAGAACAGGCGCAGGAAGTCTGCAAAGGCATCCGCGAATGTATCGCTGAAATTTATGATGAAGCAACTGCAGAAGCAATCCGCATCCAGTACGGCGGATCTGTAAATGCTGCAACCGCTCCGGAACTGTTCGTACAGCCGGATATTGACGGCGGTCTGGTAGGCGGCGCAGCTCTGAAACCGGATTTCGGTAAGATCGTAAATTATAAATAATAAGGCAGAATAAAAATTATATAGTCAAGCGACCCGTTTCCTGCGGCAGAAATCTGTTGAAGGAAACGGGTTTTCCTGCGTATAGAAAAGGAAAAGAACATGAATTTGATTGATCAGATATTTTTAAAAGCAATTGCATATGATGCGGGAGACCCTGCACGGATCCAGCATTTTGTGAAGGTACACGGTTTTGCGAGACAGATTGGCAGGGCGGAAGGACTTGATGACGAAATGCAGCGGATTCTGGAAATTGCCGCGGTTCTTCATGATATTGGAATTCACGCCAGCGAAGAAAAATATGGAGACTGCATCGGAAAACACCAAGAAGAACTGGGGCCGGGCGTTGCAAGAGCGCTTCTGGCGGATACGGAAGTAATAGAAGAAGAAACAGAGCGTATATGCTATTTAATTGCGCACCATCACACATACAGCAGCATGGATGGGATGGATTACCAGATACTGGTAGAAGCGGATTTTCTGGTAAATATGTTTGAAGACAATATGAGCTCTGATCGTATGCAGCATATTTATAAAACAATTTTCCGCACCGCAACCGGAAGACAGATCTGCCGGGATATGTTTCAAATAGAATAATCTAAAATATTCTTGTCATGCAGATTACAGTCATGTATAATATGGGTATAAAATATTTTTATCCCCTCCCTAATTTTTTAGTGGGGGGGTAATTTTTTGCTATATAAAATGAAAATCAATATGTGATTTGAAATATGAGGAATAATCATTATGAGGAGAATGAACAGATTTGTCACTGCCATACTCATATTGCTGTCGCTGGTGGTGGCGGGCATGGCGGTAATGTTTTTGAAGCATGAAGACAAGCTGGCTGCCGGGCGGCAGGAAAAACTGAGAAAACTTACGCAAGACCTTCAGCCTATTAATGAAAAACGAAAGGAATTGCAGAATAAAGATAAAGAGTGGCTGAAGGCGCTTGAGGATGAAAAAAGCGGAAAGCCTTGTGTGCTGCTTTGTTTTAATACCATGGATGATGAAGTTTATTACACTATGTATGATATGATGGACCAATATGGTTTTCGGGGAACTTTTGTTTTGAAAGACGGGCATTTTCCGAACTACAGTGAAGACAGTGTCACGGGCGAAGAAGTCTCTGAAATGATAGAGGCAGGATGGGAGTATGCCTTGGCGGAAGGAATAGATATGCAAAGCGACGGAGCCGGGGAGCTGGATTTTTTATTGGAAAAAGAAACGGAAACAGAGACGGAGGAAATTTCTGATGAGACGGAAACGGAGAAGAGCTGGATTGAAAGATTAGATGAGCATCTTGAGGAGATGGAAGCGCGGGGGATGAGCAAACCGTTTACCGTACTTTGTACGAAGGATCAGTACAGCCAGACTTCCGCAAAGAAATTGGCAAGTTTGGGGTTTCAGACTGTCTGCATACTGAATGAGGAAGAGTTTCCGACCGCTGAAGAAAGCGGGGAAGAAATTCCTGTTTTTGAAGCGGGATTATATACACAAAATGATCAGAAAATGGAAGAGGAGCTTGATAATGCGATTCTGAATAATAAATCAATGGCCGTGTGCATTAATAGTGTTCTCAAGATTTCAGAAGATGCCGGGTATGATTTATCGGTAACACGGTTTTCGTCTCTTTTAAATAAGCTGAAAAATTTGGAAGAGCAGGGAAAGATTTATGTACTTACATTTTCAGAATTTAATCAATGTATAGAGCAGCAGGAGAAGGCATATCAGGAACTTTTGACACAGTATGCAAAATTCCGGCAGGATATGAACGAACAGATAAAAGAACTGGATGAACGCGAAGAGAGCATTGTGGATTCCTTGAAAAATGAAGAGACAGAGGCGCAGGGAATATGGAAAATCTTGTAGATATGCATTGCCATATACTTCCCGGAGCGGATGACGGCCCGAAAAAAATAGAGGAATCCATGGAGATGCTTCGCATGGAAACGCAGGAGGGGGTACATAAGATTATCCTCACGCCTCATTACCGGATGGGAATGTTTGAAACATCAAGAGAGAGAGTAAAAGAGGCATTATTTGAACTGCAGAGAGCGGCGGACGGGTCAAAAATTGATGTGCAGTTATTCTTGGGATGTGAGTTTTACCGCAGGAGCGAAATATTGGACATTTTGCGGATGGACAGGGCATACAGCATGGCGGATTCTTCATATGTCCTGATTGAGTTTTGCGGCAGCGACAATTACAGCTGTATACGCAATTATTCGATGGGACTGGTAAATTATGGGTTTCGTCCGATTATTGCGCATGCAGAGCGTTATCCGGCGCTGCGAAATCAGGACCATATCCGTAAGCTGATTGATTCAGGGGTATATATACAGGTGAATGCGGGAAGTATATTGGGACACGAAGGCTGGAACAGCAGGCATTTTTGCAGAAAATTATTAAAAGCCGGCTGCGTTCACTTTATCGGAAGCGATGCTCACGATCTGAAAAGACGTCCGCCGTGTTTGGGAAAATGCGCGGCTTATCTGGAAAAACAACTTGGATATAAAGAGACGGTTCGGATTTTAAGGGAGAATCCTGAGAAATTGCTTAAAAACGAATATTTATAGGAGAAAAAAGAATGGAGCCAGTACGGAAAAACCAACAGCAGGCGATTGACCTGATGGAAGTATTACAGATTTTTTTAAGCCGGTTTTGGGTGATTGTTTTTGCGGGAATACTGACAGGCACCTGCGCGTTGATCTATACAAAGGTTACAACAGTGCCGGTCTATATTTCCAGTACCAAAATATATATTCTGGAAAAGGACGAGAATACTTCTAATGTAACCAGCAGTGATCTGCAGCTTGGCGCAGCGCTGGCATCGGATTACGCACAGTTGATCAAAGACAGAACTGTGGCGGAAGGCGTTATTTCAGAACTGGGATTAAATATGGAAGTTGAGGCGCTGGTTTCAAAAATTGGCGTAGCAATGCCGGATTCCGGACGCATCATCACGATCAGCGTATCGGATGCAGATCCCTATCTGGCCAGTAAACTGGCGTCAACTGTGAGGGACGTGGCTGCGGTACATATTAAAAATGTTATGAATTCTGAAGCGGTTAATGTAGTGGAAGATGCAAATATTCCCCAGAGACAGACACTTGAGAATTATAAACGAAATGGGTTTGCAGGGGCTGCAGCGGGTATGGCTTTGGTGATGGGAATCCTTATGCTTCAATATATGCTGAATGACACGATCAAAAATCCGGAGGATGTAGAGCGGTATTTGGGAATCAGTGTGCTGGGTTCTCTTCCGGTTATGGCGGATGAGCGGGACAAAAAAAGGAAAAGAAATAAGAAAAAGAACTCTCAGCAGGATAGTACGGAGGAATAAGGGATGCAGAAAGTCAAGCTGAAAGTAAAAAAACTGGATTATGAGAGCGCAGAATCATACCGTGCGCTTAGGACAAATCTTCAGTTCTGCGGGGAAGATAAAAAAACGATTGTGGTGACCAGCTGCACACCGGACGAGGGAAAAAGTACGGCAGTACTTCATCTTGCAATAGCCCTTTCGGAATACGGAAAGAGAGTGCTGCTGATTGATGCGGATCTCAGGAAATCTGTCATGATCGGCAATTTTGCTGTTTCCAAAGAGCTAAAGGGATTTACGCATTATCTGTCGGGGCAGATTGAAGCAGAAGAAGTAATATGTTCTACAGATTCGGAGAATCTGGATGTAATATTTGCGGGGCCGTTCCCGCCGAATCCTACAGAATTGCTGGGAAGCGAGAGGTTTAAAAAAATTTTAAAAACAAAACGGGATGAATATGACTATATTTTAATTGACAGTGCGCCGCTCGGAAATGTCATTGACAGCGCTGTGATCGCAGGCGAATGTGACGGCGCGATCATTGTCATTGAAGCTGAGTGTATCAGTTACCGGTTTGCGCAGGAAATTAAAGAGCAGCTGGATAAGAGCGGCTGCCCGGTCCTTGGAGCGATTCTTAATAAAGTAGATACACGTTTTCAGAAATATTACAGCTATTATTACAGAAAAAGATATGGAAAATATTATAAGTCTTACGGAAAAAGATACGGAAAATATTACGAATATGAAAAAAAGGGAAAATAAGGAGGACTGAATGAGAAAAACTATAGCAGCGCTGCTGGCGGTTCTCTGTGTTATAGCCGGCGGCCTGCTTTATTGGATAAATAAGCAGGAGGATGTTGTTCCTCCTTTAATTGAATTTCCAACGGCTGCCGAATTGATTTACCAGGAAGGCGGGAATTTTGATATTCTTTACGAAGGCGTGACAGCTTATGATAATGTGGATGGGGATGTGTCTGACACATTAATGGTAGAGTCGGTATTGCCAATGAAGGATGAATCAAAGGCAACCGTTTTGTACTGTGCAAAAGATAAAAGCAATAATGTTGCAAAGGCAACAAGGATTGTAGAATACCGGCCGAAAGACGGCATTGCATGGATGATGGGAGCAGATTTATTAGCAGAAAAAGAAGCCAAGGAGAGAGAAAGCGGATTGGCGGAGATGGAGAACTTGGAGGAGGGCTATGAGGACATAGAAGACCTTCCGGCGGATTATCCGAGAATTTATCTGAAAACACATAAAGTCACTGTAAAATATGGCGAGCAATATAATCTGCTGTCTTACGTGAAAGATATCACAGATGACAAGGATGGACCGGACTGGCTTTATTACCAGATTCATATTGCAGGAATGGCCGATATCAACGGCCCCGGAACTTACGAATTATATTATTCTGTAATAGACAGGGAATATCATACTTCAAACAAAGCAAAGCTGACTCTGGTGATTGAAGGATAAATAAAGGAATATTATGAGTTTATGGAATTATAGGGTAAAAAGAAAACGGAGATATCTGGGTCGTTCCCTGAGGCGGCATGGCCACCATCATCACCATCACAGTCATCATGGAAAAAAATATTACCGCAGAAAGAGAATCTGGAACAGGGCGGCAATGGTCTTTGGCTGTATTATGCTGATTCTGGTGTCAGTATCGGTTTTGAGTGCAGGCGGATTATATTATCTGCGGCATACAGGACAGATCAGTCTGCAGAATGCGGCGGTCTCGAGTGCGATAGACATGGGAAATCTTCAGGATGATGAGGGCCTTGTGCTCAGAAAAGGGAAAAAGTATAAATATAATGAAAAACTGATCAATATACTCTGCATGGGAATAGACAAGACAACGAAGGAGGCGATGGAAGGCAGCGGCTCTGCCGGAGAAAGCGGACAGGCGGACACGATATTTCTGCTTACTTTGAATCTTGCTGACAACACAATGAAAATAACGGCAATTTCCCGGGATACAATGACTGAGATTGATATGTATGACAGCAGCGGAAAATATACAGGAAAATCAAGAAACCATCTTGCTCTGGCGTATGCTTACGGCGACGGAAAAGAAAAGAGCGGAGAGATGATGGTAAATGCAGTGTCAAACCTGCTGTATGAACTTCCGATTCACGGCTACGCGGCTGTGCGCATGGATGCCGTGGAAAAAATCAATGATTCAGTGGGAGGCGTTTCGGTAACATTATCTGAGGATATGACGCTTGGAGGCAGGCAATACAGCAAAGGCAACACAGTAAGGCTGACCGGCGAGCAGGCGGGAAGTTTTATACGATACCGTTCTTATGATATGGAGGGAAGCAATAACTTCCGGATGGAAAGACAGAAACAGTATGCAATATCTTTTATCGGTGCTGCAAAAACAGCGCTTCGCAGAAAGCCTATGATGGCGGCTGATCTATATCAGGCTCTGACAGCGGATATGGTTACCAGCATTGGGATTGACGAGGCCGTTTATCTTGCTTCCCTGCTGCCCGGAATCAAATTTAGCTCAGATGATATTCAGACATTAGCCGGTACAGTCAAACAGGGCGATATGTATGAGGAGTTTTATATAGATGAGGAGGCATTGCTGGAAACAATCTTTGATACATTTTATGTTGAGGTGGAATAAATGAGAAAGATATGGCGATATACCGCAGTGATTTTGCTTTTTGCCGCAATTGTCTGCGGAGGTCTTGCGGTAAAGACTAAAATAGAGAAAGAGCGGACGAACGCCAGATATCAGCAGATGCGCCAGACAATAAGGCTTGAGGAGACATGGGAAGAAGAGAAAACCGTGCAGGACATGGAGACAGAAGAAGATACAGAAAAGGAACTGGTCATACCGGTTGACTTTGAAGCTTTAAAAAAAATAAATGCTGAAATTTATGCATGGATTACGATTCCCGGCACTGTCATTGATTATCCGGTCGTTCAGAGTGAAAAAGATGACGCAAAATATCTTACTTTGACGGCTGAGGAAGAAGAGAGCGCCGCAGGTTCCATATTCAGTGAAAGCAAAAATGCAAAGGATTTTTCAGATGTACATACAGTTTTGTACGGACATAATATGAAAGATGGAACGATGTTTGCCGGCTTGCATAAATTTGAGGAAGAAGAATTCTTTAACGCTCATCGGACGGTGGTGATTTATACACCGGATGCAATAAGGTATTACCGTATTTTTGCAGCCTATCTCTATGATGACAGGCATCTGCTCCAAAGCTTTGACTGTTCTGATGCGGAAGTGTTCGAGGCTTATATAAAAAGTATTATGGAACAGCGCAATTTATATGCTTATATCGACAGGAAGGCAAAAATACGGGTATCGGACAGGATTTTAACATTGTCTACCTGCCACAGCATGGGACCGGAATACCGCTATCTGGTGCAGGCGGTTTTAGCAAAGGAAATAAAATAATTTATCAAAACGGAGGAAAGAAAAGTGAAAAAGATTTTGGGGGTTATTTTAGTGTCGGCAATGGTTCTGGCAATGAATATGCAGATTTTTGCCGCACCCAGCGTTACAGGCGGAACAGGCGGATTCGGCGTGTCTTCCGATAAAGGAACCGTAACATGGGAGGAGATAGATGAATCAGCCTATCCCAGTGAAACTGTGGAACTTGTGAATCACATAAATGATCTTGGCAGCGGCTCGGCCGTAAAAGATGCCTTCGAAGGATATCAGGATCTTACTGGCATCAAGGTATTTGATACAAATTCCAAGCCTGCAGGTGACGGTTCGCAGTATCTTGATGATCTGTGTTTCCTGACTCCAATGTGGCAGTTTACATTTGTTGATATTGACCCTACGGAAGAAGATCCGGCGGAGGTCACTTTTACCGTAACGAATATGACAGAGACAATGGAGGTCTATGTATTATATTACTGCTCGGAACATGGCTGGGAACTTCTGGAAACCACGCGGTCAGGTGCAAATCAGCTGACAGCATGTTTCCATGCGGGCAGCTCTCTGGCGGCGCTGGTATACATTGATAAAAATACGGGCGGAAACGAAGGCACTTCACCGAAAACCGGCGAAAATAATAGTACGTCAGTTTTGACCGCTGCAGCAGTGCTGCTAGCAGCGCTGGGCATCCTTACATTAAGAAAAAGCAGAAAGACAGTTTAAGAATAAGATAATGAAAAGAGATTTAAATCAATCTGATATACATAGGAGCATTCTGAGTTTGCTTAAAAAGAAACCTGAACATTGGAGGGTGGTTTCAGCAGGGCTGGCAGTATATGATGCATTGGCAATTGCAGCCGCATATTTTCTGGCGCTGTGGTTTCGCTTTGACTGCCGTTTTACGATGATTCCGGTAGAATATTTGGAAGTATATGTCAGGTTTATATGGATATATGTATTATTTGCGCTGATAGTTTTTTGGAAAATGAGACTCTATAACAGTATCTGGCGCTTTGCAAGCTACAGTGAATTGCTCAGGACAGCAGCGTCAACAGTAATTACTTTTATTTTTCATTGCATTGGGATGGCTCTGTTTTTGGGAAGAATGCCGCTGTCCTATTACATTTTTGGCATTATAATTCAGTTTATTCTGACATTGGGAATCCGTTTCTCATACCGTTTTATCCTGCTTGAGAGGGGACGCCGGGAAAAAAATCAGGCGGAACTGCGTGCAAAAAGAATTCTTCTGATCGGTGCCGGGGAAGCAGGGCAGATGATTCTGCGGGATGTAAAGAAAGCAAAAGAAACATCTGATACCGTATGCTGTATCATTGATGATAATCCCAATAAGTGGGGCAGGTTTATTGACGGAATTCCGGTAGAGGGCGGCAGGGATGAAATTTTTTCCTGTGTTGAGCGGCATAAGATCGATAAAATATTTATTGCAATCCCAAGCGCTTCGGCAGCAGATAAAAGGGATATTCTGAATATCTGTAAAGAAACCGGGTGCGAATTAAAAAACCTGCCGGGCATGTATCAGCTCTATACGGGTGAAGTCACTGTCGCCCAAATGAGAAATGTTTCGGTAGAGGACCTGCTTGGGAGGGAACCGGTGCGTGCGAATCTTCAGGAAGTATTTGATTCTATCAGCGGAAAAACCATTTTGGTTACCGGCGGCGGAGGGTCCATCGGCAGCGAATTGTGCAGGCAGATTGCAGAACATGCTCCGAAACAGCTGATCATTTTCGATATGTACGAAAACAACGCCTATGATATCCAACTGGAACTGAGAAGCAAGTATCCGGATTTGAATCTCGTGGCATTGATCGGATCTGTGCGGGACAGCCGCAAAGTAAATGAATTATTTTCAAAGTACAGGCCGGAGTTGGTGTTTCACGCTGCTGCGCACAAACACGTGCCTCTTATGGAAGACAGTCCGTGCGAGGCAATCAAAAACAATGCAGTCGGCACATACAAAACCGCATATGCGGCGATGCTGTACGGCTGCCGGCGTTTTGTGCTGATCAGTACGGATAAGGCAGTAAACCCGACCAATATTATGGGTGCCTCCAAAAGGCTTTGCGAAATGATCATACAGAGCTTTGACCGGAAAATAAAAGACGGAAAGGCAAACGAGATACCGTGTCTTTATACACACGGAGCGGATGAAGACGGCGGCTGCCGACAGCCGGAAAAAGACCTGTCCCCTGTACAGACAGAATTTGTGGCAGTGCGTTTTGGAAATGTGCTTGGAAGCAACGGCTCCGTAATCCCGCTGTTTAAGAAGCAGATTGCAAAAGGAGGCCCGGTTACAGTAACCCATCCGGATATCATCCGCTATTTCATGACGATACCGGAGGCTGTAAGTCTTGTACTTCAGGCGGCGACATATGCACACGGAGGCGAAATCTTTGTACTCGATATGGGAGAGGCCGTAAAAATTGACACACTTGCCAGAAACCTGATTAAATTGTCAGGATTTAAACCGGATATCGATATTAAGATAGAATATACCGGACTCCGGCCGGGTGAAAAACTTTATGAAGAGCGGCTGATGGATGAAGAAAATATGAAAAAAACAGCGAACGATCTAATACATATCGGATTCCCGATTTCATTCGATACCGATACATTTTTAGTTCAGATGAAAGAACTGATGTTGGCGGCTTATGCGAACAGCGAAGATATACGAGATTTTGTTGCGGATATTGTAACGACCTATCATCCGAACGGAAACGGCGGATGTGCGGGGAAGAAGTTGGGATAAAGAATATGCATTATATGACGCTTATATAGGGACGAGAAAATGTTTTTTAGAAGAGATGATTTGATTCCTTTTGAGAAAAAGGTGTGGCTTGCATCTCCGACGATGCACGAGACGGAAATTGAATTTGTAACCAAGGCTTATAAAGATAACTGGGTTTCCACAGTTGGTACAAATATCAATGAGGTGGAGCGTATTGCAGCAGAACAGGCAGGGGTTAAATATGCAGTTGGTCTTTCCTGCTGTACGGCGGCTCTGCATTTGTGTGTGAAGCTGGCTGGAGAGAGACTCTATGGAAAGCCTGCCATTGGCCACGGCGCTGCCTGGGGCAGACGGGTTTTTTGCAGTGACATGACATTTGACGCCACCGTAAACCCTGTTGTTTATGAGGGCGGTATACCCGTGTTTATCGACACAGAACGGGATACTTGGAATATGGATCCGGCTGCATTGGAGAAAGCATTCGAGATTTATCCGGAAGTAAAGTTGGTTGTTGCTGCCCATTTGTACGGATTCCCCGGAAAAATTGATGAGCTGAGATCTGTGTGTGAGAAGCATGGCGCATTGCTGATTGAGGATGCGGCGGAGTCTATGGGCGCCACATATAAGGGCAAGCAGACGGGCAGCTTTGGCGATTATGCGGCTGTGAGCTATAATGGCAATAAAATTTTAACCGGCAGCGCAGGAGGATGCCTTTTAACTAACAGCATGGAAGCTGCGAATAAAGCAAGAAAATGGTCTACTCAGGCAAGAGAGAATGCTGCGTGGTATCAACACGAAGAGGTAGGATATAACTACCGGATGAGCAACATTGTTGCAGGACTAATCCGGGGGCAGTATCCGTATCTGGAGGAGCATATTGAACAGAAAAAGGCTGTCTGGGAGAGATACAAAGAAGGCTTCAAAGGACTGCCGGTAAAGATGAATCCATTTGATGCAGAGAATTCCGTTCCCAATTATTGGCTGTCTGCAATGATCATTGACAAAGAAGCTATGTGCAAACAGGTGAGAGGGGAGATAGATGCCTGCTATATGCCGGAACATGGGAAGAGCTGTCCAACGGAGATACTGGAAGCGATCGAATCCATCAATGCGGAGGGACGCCCGATTTGGAAACCAATGCATATGCAGCCTATGTACCGGAGGAACAGTTTCATTACGATAGACGGCGAGAGCAGGATGAGAACAAATGCTTACATTATGGGTGGAACAGAAGATGTCAGTGCAGATATTTTTGCAAGAGGCTTGTGTTTGCCATCCGATAACAAAATGACTGCAGAGCAGCAGGATCGGATTATTAATGTAGTTAAGAGATGTTTCGAGTAGATAATGAAAGAATAGATGGCGGAAACAATGAAAAAAATGATGACCACGTTACTAAAAATTGTTAGTGCGGTAATGGCAGCGCTTGCCATAGGCGGAGCCATAGCCGGGTACATAGACCGAAAAGAAAATAAAAATTCCAGCCATAAGCCATACGGAATTTACGAAGCATATTTCAAAAGACCGCTTGATTTT
>Ga0129309_1001178_pt1 | contig 14393 bp, 11 predicted proteins | sample L1105metagenome_FD_94439 | JGI IMG/M metagenome (GOLD analysis project Ga0129309, IMG submission 94439) | Ring-tailed lemur group fecal microbial communities from Wisconsin, USA - L1105 metagenome | ecosystem: Host-associated > Mammals > Digestive system > Large intestine > Fecal | place: USA...
ATACTATCTGTTTGTATATTGTTATTTGTACTTTCAACTATTATAGTAATGGTATTCTATTGTAGAAAACAAGCAGAAAACTTATTTGGACTTTCAGTTGGTAAAGTTATAACTTTCGTATGTCTAGGATGTATCCTTTATGGAGCATTTGGTAAATTAGACAATATGTTTTCAATACTTGATATTACATTAGCAGCGGTAATTATCCCAAATATGATAGGTTTAGTATTCTTAAGTGGAAAAGTTAAGGATTTGAAAAATGACTTTTTCTCAAATCCAAAATTCTATCCTGGCGCTAAAAAATAAACTTTCAGTGACAGGTGTTTAGTTATTAAGTTAATTGTTAAAATTTAATATAAAAATTTGATATAATAAGTAAAGTAGCATTTTATGTTACTTTACTTATTTTTATTTTTAAAATTCAATAAATAAGAAGGTGTATAATGAAAAAACATACTTATAGAGTTAAATTTTCTCCTCCAAAGAAAAGTGACAAGTTATTATCTTATATCATCAAATATCATAAACAATTTCTAATCACAGCTGTATCAGGTATATTTTTCAATTCAGCAATTGTACTTGGCCCTATTTTTCAAGGAAGATTATTAGATACAGTTGTTAATTCAGTTAATATGAGAGGCATTGTAAAGGCTGGAGTAGAGTTTATTGGAGTTACTATGTCTTTTCAGATAGGAAGATTTTTTAAGCGATTCTACGTTAGAGATATAGCAAACCGAATGAGTGGTGATATGCGTATTGGTATAATGGAATCTATATTAGCTATGGATTTAAACACTGTGGAAAAGCAAAAAACAGGAGATATGATGTCAACTACCATAGGAGATGTAAATATTGTAGTAGAAGCAGTGAGAAAAACCATAACCGAGTTGTGGGACACTTGGGTTCTCATGATAGCTTATTGGGGTACACTCATGTATTATGATTCTAAAATTACATTAATAGCTACTATTCCCATTCCGTTAGTTATTATATTAACTCAGTTAATGAAGAAAAAGGTTCACTTAAAATCTAAAGTTGCTAGAAAAGCAACTTCAAAATCAACAATTCAAATTAGAAGAATGATTTCAGAGGTAAATATATTACGACTTTATGGAAGAGAAGAGTCTGAAATAGATAGATTAGAAGACAGATTATCAGATCAGGCTAACAAAAATGTTAAGGTGACAATTTTTAAAAATGGTTTAGCTCCAATATATTCAGCTTTGGCTAGCCTTGGAATAGTTGTAGTTATATTTCTAGGTGGAAATAATGTGATTGAAGGTAATTGGACTATAGGTACATTTACAGCATATATAACCATGTTTTTGGCATTAGCAGTTAGAACAACAACTGCAGCAAAGGTATTTAATATTCAACAGGGTGCTAAGGCATCTTGGGATAGAGTATTAGGATTAATAAACAATAAAAACCAAATAATCTATAAAAAAGTGGATAGTCTTAAACCAAAAGAGATATCTATAGAAAATCTTTCTTTTAAATATCCAACCAGTGATGAATATGCAATAAAAGACATTTCATTTAAAGTTTCATCTGGAATGATAATTGGTGTAACTGGCTCTGTAGGCTCAGGGAAAAGTGCATTAGCTCTTGCATTAACTGGGCTTTATGATTACGATGGAAATGTTTTTCTGGACAATGTAGAACTAAAGGATATTGATTATGAACAAAGATTGGCTACAATAACATATATGGGACATGATTCCTTCTTGTTTTCAGATAGTTTGAAAAACAATATTACTTGGAATGATGACAATACTAAAAAATTAGAAGAGGTATTAAATATAGCTGCATTAGAACAGGATATTTTCTCCTTTGAAAATGGCACAAATGCTCAAGTTGGAGAAAAAGGTACAAAAGTATCTGGAGGTCAAAAGCAAAGGATAGCACTAGCAAGAGCATTATATAAGGATGCTAATATATTATTACTTGATGATCCTTTTTCTGCTGTAGATATAAATACAGAAGCTAAAATTATAAATAAATTGAGAGAAAACAAAGAAGATCGAACAATATTAATGTTTTCCCACAGACTTGATGCATTTAAGTATATGGACATGGTTCTAGTCCTTGATAATGGTAAAATTGTCGAAAGCGGAACTCACAATGAATTAATAAATGCAGACGGTATATATAGCAAGATTATAGATTCACAACAATTTTGGGGAGGTGGGGTAAGTGAAAAACAAGATAGTATCTAATGCAATTAAAACAACTAGTAATAGTAAACTGAAATACATTATATTTTTAATTATTGCTATTATTGTTGGTATATTAATGCAACTAGCTCCACCTCAAATTTTAAAAAGGATTATTGACAACAATATTGCAAAAGGAGTTTATGATAGCTTATGGAAATTGTCTTTTTATTATTTATTAGCTGTAATATTAGGTGGTATTGCTGATTTTACACGTGAATACATGATGGCAATTATCGGCCAAGATATAATATTAAATATTAGACTTAATATGGCCAAAAAGCTATCTAAACTACCAATATCATATTTTTCAAACAACCCAGTTGGTGAAATAATGAGTCAATTTACTTCAGATGTAGATGCTGTGGGTACAGTTTTTACAAGTGGTCTAATAGGCATGTTATCAGATGGTTTAAAAGCAGTTGGTATTATGATATCAATATTTATTTTAAGCCCTAAATTAGCGCTATATATGTTAATTTTAATACCTATAATATATCTAATTACTAGATTTTTTAAATTAAATACATTCAAATCTCAAATGGAAGCGAGAAAAGCAGTTGGGTATATTAATGGTTATGTACAGGAAGTTTTCAATGGAATAAGGACAATTAAGATATTTGGAATGGAAAATCAATTTATATCAAATTTTCAAGAACCATTAAATCAAAATCTTGAAGCTGTTCACAAAACTAGTACATTGGATTCTATATTTCCATGTTTAATGCAAATATTAAGGGCAATTATTATAACTATAACTGTTGTTATAGCAGTATCAAATGGTTTTGGAACATTAGGTATGAGTATTGGTTCAGTTGCAGCAGCGGTTGATTTAATATCTAGAATGCTTGCTCCTATTGAAGCTATAGCAGTAGAGTTTCAAACAATACAAGAAGCTTTATCAGGTCTTGAAAGGATAAATGACTTTGATAATGAGGAAGAGGAATGTAAGAAGGAATTGATTTTAGAAAGAGAAATTCCAAAAAAACTTTCTATATCAATAAAAAATGTATCCTTTGCCTATGATAATGGAAAAAATATTGTTGATAATATTACCTTTGACATAGAACCAGGGACTAAGGTGGCTTTAGTAGGAAGAACAGGCGCTGGGAAAAGTACTATTTTAAATCTTGTAGCAGGATTATATAAGCCAAATCAAGGGAGCATAAAGATAGGAGAATTTGATCCATTTGAAATACCAGCAAATATTAGAAGGAGAATTATAGGTATTGTACCTCAATCTTTCCCCATATATGATGGGACAATTAAAGAAGCAATTACCTTATATGATGAGAATATTACAGAAGAACAAATAATAAAAGTAGCCAAAACAGTGGGACTACATGAAGATATTATGAAGTTACCAAAGGCATATGATACTTTCATAGGAGAAGGAGAGATAAAGCTTTCTTACGGTCAATATCAATTGTTATCTCTTGCAACTGCATTGGTATATAGTCCTCCAATACTACTTCTCGATGAAGTAAGCTCTGGCTTAGACTCTGTAACAGAGACGAAGATTTTCAAAGCGTTGAAAGAAATATCTCAAGATAGAATAATCTTAACAATAAGCCATAGAATATCTGGGATTATAGATGCTGATAGAGTCATAATGTTGGAAAGTGGAAGAATAGTAGAAAATGGCACACCAACAGAGTTAGCAGGAAAAGATGGATGGTATGCTAAATACAGTCAAGTAGAAAAACTAGGATGGAAGATTGGTGCAAATTGTTAAGGGTGTGACAAAGGAGACGGTTATTCTTTTCGTAACAAAATTTATTTTGACATTGCTAGTAAAATATGATAATATTTATAACGGAAATGAAAGTCACGAAGGCTTTAAAAACCCATGAAGGGATGCCGTGAGAACGGGTCTGTTCATGGGTTATTTTTTTGATTGAAAGGAGTACGAAAATGAATAAAACATTATGGGAAAAATCAATAGAGTTTCATGGACATGAATGCCCTGGACTTGCTACAGGATATAAAGCTTGTGAAGCAGCAATGGAAAAAATGGGCTTCACCTTTTCTAAAGATGAAGAAATTGTATGTATTACTGAAAATGATGCTTGTGGGGTAGACGCAGTACAAGTTATTACAGGTTGTACATTTGGGAAGGGAAATCTTATTTATAGACCTACAGGAAAGATGGCTTTTAGCTTTTTCAATCGTGCAAACGGTGAAAAAATCAGGATGATTGTAAAGCCATTTAAAGGAGAAATGGATCGTAAAGAACGACAAGAATACATATTAAATGCATCAGTTGATGAAATTTTCGATTTTAGCGAACCAAAATTTGAATTACCAGAAAAGGCAAGGATATTTAATTCTATTGTTTGTGAAAATTGTGGAGAAAGTGCACCAGAGCACAAAATTAGAATTAGTGATGGTAAAAAAGTATGTCTTGATTGTTTTGAAGATTACTCTAGAGGTTGGTAGTTTTTTTAAACACTTGAATAAATATATACCTTCTTTTAAGATCATAATATATAATAGTTCTTAGGAAGGTGAATAAAAATGAAAAATAAATATTTGAATTTAAAGAAAGAAATATCGAAACTTGTAGAAGATGGGGTTTGCATTGCCTTCTCAGGAGGAGTAGATAGTAGCTTAATATTAAAGGTGGCTTGTGAAGCAGCTAAAGAGCAAAATAAAAATGTATATGCAGTAACTTTTGATACAAAGCTGCATCCTTTATCAGATATCACCATTTCAAAGCAGGTAGCAAAAAGCATGGGAGCAATTCATAATATAATACAAGTTGACGAATTCGAGAATGAAGAATTTCTCAATAATCCTATCGATAGGTGTTATCAATGTAAAAAATACTTATTTACTCAATTATTAGAATTTGCAAAGAAAAACAATCTTAAACATATTGTTGATGGTACTAATGCAGATGATTTAAATGTATATAGACCAGGGCTTAGAGCTTTAAGTGAAATGGGAGTAATAAGTCCATTAGCAAAGTTGGGTATAACTAAAGAAGAAGTTAGGGAAATGGCAAAAGGATTAAATATCTCAGTAGCAACGAGACCATCTACACCTTGTTTGGCTACAAGACTACCCTACAATACAAGAATAACTAGTGAGTTACTAGGGAAAATTGAAAAAGCAGAAGAGTATATAAAAACATTAGGTTTTGAAGTTGTTAGAGTTAGGGTACATGGTGATATAGTAAGGATTGAGGTAAGCAAAGAAGAATTTTCAAGGTTTTTAGAGAAAAAAGATTTAGTAATTAATTATTTAAAAGATTTAGAATTTATTTATATAACATTAGATTTGGAGGGATTTCGCTCTGGAAGTATGGATATCCAAAAATAGAATATTTCATTTGCTTTACTATCTATTAATGCTGTAATATTATATAAAGGAATTAATTAAAAGATTGGAGGCATTAATATGAATAAAGTAATAACAGTAGCTGTAGTAGATGGCCAAGGTGGCGGGATTGGCAGTATAATTATTGAAAGATTGAAATCTCAAGTACCCAATGTAAAAATACAAGCATTAGGGACTAATTCTAGCGCTACTAAAAACATGTTAAAAGCTGGGGCTGATGAAGCTGCAACAGGCGAAAATGCAATTATTTATAACGTGAAAGATGCGGATATAATAATGGGTGTTGTGGCAATACTAATGCCAGATTCCATGATGGGAGAGCTGTCACCTAAAATGGCAGAGGCTATTGGGTCGAGTCATGCAATGAAAATATTAATACCATTAACAAGGTGTAATATTAGAGTTGCGTTGCCTGGAGATTATAATTTACAGGAATGTGTAGATTATAGCGTAGAGCTAGTAAATGACTATATAAATAACTTAGAATAAAGCGAGGATTATAAAAATGGATATTCATGAATTATTGTTCAAAGTAAAAAACGACGAAATGTCTATAGAAGATGCTAAGGAAGAATTAAAGAAGTTGCCTTATGAAGATTTAGGATTTGCAAAGTTGGATCATCATAGGAAATTACGCTCGGGTTTTGGAGAAGTCATATATTGTAGTGGGAAATCAGATGATCATTTAATAAAAATATTCCAAAACTTCAACGAAAAAGGCATTGATGTATTAGGAACTAGAGCAAGTAGAGAACAGTTTTTAAAGGTGCAAAAAGTGATTCCAGAAGCGGAATATGACGAATTATCTCGTATTATTAAAATAGTAAAATCAAATACAGAAAAAATAGGATGTATTGCTGTTTGTACAGGAGGAACATCAGATATACCAATAGCTGAAGAGGCAGCTCAAACTGCTGAATTCTTTGGTAGTAATGTTATTAGAATATACGATGTTGGTGTAGCTGGGATACATAGATTATTATCAAAAATGGATGAAATTAGAAAAGCTAACTGTGTTATAGCAGTAGCAGGAATGGAGGGGGCATTACCTGGGGTTATTGCGGGAATGATTGACAAACCAGTGATTGCTGTGCCAACTTCTATTGGGTATGGTGCTAACTTCCAAGGGTTATCATCATTATTAACGATGCTTAATTCATGTGCAGAAGGAATTTCGGTGGTTAATATTGACAATGGTTTTGGTGCTGGTTATATAAGTACTCAAATTAATAGACTGGCGGTGAAAGGAAATGTATAAAAAAACACTATATTTAGAATGTTTCTCAGGCATAAGTGGAGATATGACAGTAGCATCATTACTCGACTTAGGTGCAGATCAAAAAATATTAACACAAGCATTAGATAGTTTAAAAGTTGATGGATATGATATTAAAATAGGAAGAACTCAAAAATGTGGTATAGATGCCTGTGACTTTGATGTTATATTACACCAAGATGAACATCATCACCATCACCACGATCACTCTCATGATCATGAACATGACCACGAGCATTACCATGACCATGTTCATAGAAATGTATATGATATATATAAAATAATCGAGGAATCGGAAATTTCCCATAGAGCAAAAGAAATTTCAAAAAATATATTTAATGTTGTAGCAAAAGCTGAATCTAAAGCTCATGGAATAGATATAGAAAAGGTTCATTTTCATGAAGTGGGAGCAGTTGACTCTATTGTTGACATTGTAGCTACAGCAGTATGTATTGACAATTTGAATATTGATGAAGTTGTTGTTTCTAAACTATATGAAGGAAGTGGGCATGTAAGCTGTCAACATGGAATAATCCCCGTTCCAGTACCAGCTGTTACAAATATAGTTATTGATAATTCACTACCAATTAAAATTACTGATGCAAAAGGTGAAATGATAACACCTACAGGTGCAGCTATAGCAGCGGCCCTTAAGACAAGAGATAGCTTGCCAGAAAACTATAAGATAAGAAAAGTTGGAATAGGTGCTGGCAAAAAAGATTTTGAAAGAGCAAATATATTAAGAGCATTTATCATTGAAGAAGTCCATTCAAATAGTAATAATGATGAAATTTGGGTATTGGAGACAAACTTAGATGATTGTACTGGAGAAAATCTTGGATTCACAATGGAAAAGCTTATAGAAGGTGGAGCAAGGGATGTTTTTTATACCCCCATTTTCATGAAAAAAAACAGACCTGCTTACAAATTAAGCATATTGTGTGAAGAAGATAAAATTAAATCCATGGAATCAATAGTATTTAAAAATACTACTTCTATAGGGATTAGAAAATATAGAACCAATCGTACAATATTAAAACGAGAAACAATCAATGTTAATACAAAGTATGGTACAGTTAGAGTAAAGGTTTGTTACTTTGAAAATGATAAATACTATTATCCAGAATATGAAGATGTAAGAAATATATGTGATAAATTAAGTTTGAGTTTTAAGACTGTGTATGATGAAATAAAATTAACTTAATATAAAACTTTCCGAAATGAGTTTCAAAAAAGGCTTCCTTATAATGTTTTGATAGAAGCCTTTTTTATTAATCAGTCATATGAATAGCTTTAGTCTTTACCCTTGATGAATTCAGATACTTAATGTACAATTAAAATGGGAGGTTTTCTGAGTTTTTGTTAAAAAATAAGGGTCAATAAAAATCAATTAACAATCTAAAAGACGAGGAGAGTGATTCTGATGAACGCACAAAGATTTAACGAAAAAAGTATACAAGTTATGCAAGAGGCCCAAAACATAGCTATAAGAAAAGGAAATGTTGAATTAACAGAATTACATATTCATATGGCTTTGATACAACAAAGACACTCAATAATTGTAGATATACTAAGAGATATGGGCATAGATTTGTTCGCCTATAAAAAAGACTTAGAAGAAGCCATAAATAAGCTAAAAAGTCAGGATGCTTTGACAAAGTTATACTACAATAGGACGTGTCAAAAGATATTGCTTGTAGCTGAAGAATTGTCAAGGCAAATGTATGATTCACATATCCATATGGAGCATATGTACTTAGCTATTCTAAAAGAAAATAAAATAACAAGTCAAAGTATTTTTGAAAAATACAATATAGAATATGAAAGTTTCAAAGAAAAGGTTATAGAATATAGATCAACAATTGGAATTAAAGCAAATCAACCTGAAGGAATGGCTAAGGTATTAGAAAAATATGGTCGTGACTTGACATATGAAGCGAGACAAGGGGAGCTTGATCCTGTTATAGGTAGAGATGATGAAATAAATAGAATGATAAGGATTTTATCAAGAAGAACTAAAAATAATCCTGTAATAATAGGAGATCCCGGTGTTGGAAAGACAGCAATCGTTGAAGGGTTAGCCCAGAGAATAGTGAAAAACGATGTACCAGAAACACTTAGAGATAGGACTATTTATGAACTAGATATGGGTTCACTAATAGCAGGAGCTAAATTTAGAGGTGAATTTGAAGAAAGATTAAAAGAAGTACTAAAAATAATAGAATCTTCAAATGGTCAAATCATTATGTTTATTGATGAGTTGCATACAGTTGTTGGAGCAGGTGATGGAGCAGGTGGGCTAGATACTTCAAATATGCTAAAACCGATGCTTGCTAGAGGTGAAATATTAACAATTGGAGCTACAACTTATGATGAATACAGAGAATATATAGAAAAAGATGGTGCATTGGATAGGAGATTCCAAAAGGTAGTAGTTACTGAACCCAATGTTGAGGAAACTATTTCAATCTTAAGAGGAATAAAGGCAAAATATGAAATGCATCATGGTATAAGAGTTTCAGACAATGCTGTAATTGCATGTGCTGTATTGTCTGATAGATATATTACAGATAGATATTTGCCAGATAAAGCTATAGATTTAATGGATGAGGCTTCCTCAATGGTAAGAACAAGTATTGATGCTTTACCAGATGAATTAGACGAAATGCAAAGAAAAATTCTACAACTAGAAATGGAAAAGGTATCCATTAGAGAAGAAGATGATGAAATCTCTAAGTTAAGATGTAAAGAAATAGAAGAAAAAATAAAACGATTAAATCAAACTTATGAAGTTGAATATGAAAAATGGACTGAAGACAAAAAAATAGTTGATAGAACAAAAGAACTAAAACAACAGATTGATGAAGTAAAAAGACAAATTGATGAAGCAAGTAGGAATAGTGACTTTGAAAAGGTTTCAGAGTTAAAATATATAAAACTTAAAAAATTAGAAAGTGAAGAACTTGAACTTAAAAATATCAAACATACTTATGATATCAAAGAAGAAGTAACTGAAGATGAGATAGCAGAAGTAGTATCTAAATGGACTGGTATACCAGTTAGTAAACTTACAGAAACTGAAAAGGAAAAACTACTAAACTTAGATAAAGTTCTTCATAAGAAAATAATAGGTCAAGAAGAAGCTGTAAGTGCAGTTACAGATGCAATAATCAGGGCAAGGTCTGGTGTAGTAAAACTTGATAAACCAGTTGGTTCTTTTATGTTCCTAGGGCCTACAGGTGTTGGTAAGACTGAGCTTGCGAAAGTTCTTACAGAGACAATGTTTGATGACGAGAACAATCTTATTAGATTAGACATGAGTGAGTATATGGAAAAACACTCAGTATCTAGACTACTTGGAGCTCCTCCAGGATATGTGGGCTATGATCAAGGTGGTCAACTAACAGAAGCTGTTAGAAGACAACCATATTCTGTAGTGCTTTTTGATGAAATTGAAAAAGCTAATCAAGATGTGTTCAATATACTATTACAAGTATTAGACGAAGGTAGATTGACAGACAATAGAGGAAGAACAATTGATTTTAAAAATACCATCATCATAATGACATCTAATATTGGTTCTATAGATATAATTGATGGAATGGATTCTGAAGAGGGAATAAACGAGAAATCTAGAAAAGCTGTTATGAAACAGGTAAGAGAAATATTTAAACCTGAGTTTTTAAATAGACTTGATGATATTGTATTGTTTAAACCGCTAAGCAAATCCGACGTAACAAAGATAATAGATCTTAGTCTAGAACAGATAAATGAAGACTTAAGTGATAGGAGAATATCTATATCTCTAACTGATAATGCAGTAAATTATATAATAGACAAAGCTTATTCAATTCATTATGGAGCAAGGTCTATTAATAGATTTATAGAAAAAGAAATTGTTACAGAAGTAGGCAGGATGATTTTACGAGATGAAATAGACTTTAAGAATAAGGTTCTAATAGACAGCATTGATGGTGAGTTGATGTTCAATGTAGAGGAATAAAAATAGAGCCATTAGAATTCTCTAATGGCTCTATTAAATATGCTTTTAAGTTAAAGCTCTCCCGATATTCTTTATAAAGTCTTGAGTATTTGTAACCACTGATTTAGCAGTTAAAGTACCTCTATCGGATAATTTATTTACAGCAAATTCTTGTATATCTACTGTGTACATGTAAACAGGACGTATAACTCCGTCAAATTCGTTATATGAAGGTGTCATATTTCCAGTAGCTATAGTAAATAGTATTGCAGATACCATAACTACAGTTGAAGTCTTACGAATGTGTTTACGCATAGCATTTTGTGCATCGTATACATTGTCGTATGTTTCAGGTAGACCAAATCTATCTCTGATTGTACCACCAATAATTACAGGTACATCACATTCAACACATGCCTTCATAATTCCGTCCTTAGGTTTTCCTGATTTAACAAATTCTTTCATGGAACCTGCTTCTCTTACCATATTTATAGTTTCAAAGTAGTTTCCAAGAGTAGTAGACTCTCTTTCGAAAGTTTCTTGGCCCCAAGTAGTACCAAATGTAGCACATTCTAAGTCAAATGCAGCAAAAGATGTACCACATATGATAGCATCAACATAGCCTTCTCTAACAAGTCTTGCCATAGCATCTCTTGAGCCAGGGTCTAGAGTTATTGCTGTTCCTATAACCCAAGTTACATATCCATTATGTTCTTTTTCATGTCTAAGAATGTCATAAAGTTGGTCATAGTCCATAGAGAAAGCAGTTTCTCTTGATCTACCACTACGGAATGCAAAAGTGTCAGAGTTTCCTTTTTCTGTTACGAAACCTTGAGTATACATATATATACCTTCGCTTCCATCTTCTGTTCTTCCTACAACTACTTTGTCACCAACTTTTAGATTTCTAAATTCAACTATATCTACAGCTTCTTTTCCTGGTTCATCAATAGCTACACAAACTGTATCCATTCTACTTTCAGTAGCTAATACCCATTTCCCGTTAATCTTGAAGTATTCTGGGAAAACAGAAAGTGCATGATAATTTGCAGGAGATACTCCGTCTTTTACTACTTCCACTAATTTAGCATTAGGTGCATTAACGAAGAATTCCTGACTAAAATCTGGCGGTGTAAACTTTGGTATTTCTAATGTCATATTATTCCTCCTACTTAATTTTTAATTCACTTGCAGATTTTGATTCTTCTTTCGCAGTGTTTTTTTCAACGTATTCATGAACGTTCACTTCAACTGGTTCTGCTTGTAGCTCACCAACTGGTTTTAGAAGTGCTTTTTGAACATTTACTACAAAGTCTTGTACGTTTGTAACAAGAGTTTTAACTGCAATATATTCTCTAGCTTGAGCAACTTTATTTACTACGTTTTCTGTTACGTCTATTGAATACATAAATACAGGTGTAACAGTACCATCTTCTCTGATTCTATAGCTTGAAGCTAGTTCAGCAGTAGATACAGAGTGAAGCATAGTAGCTAAGCAAATAATAAGAGTAGCTTTATCAGTTTGCTCTTTTATTGCTCTTAGTGCTTCTGACATATTGCCATGTACTTCTGGTAGAGGACCGTCATCTCTAACAGAGCCTGCTAATACAAAAGGTATATCTAATCTATTTAGTGTTTTAATAAAACCATCTTTTACATTACCATCAGCAATAAATTTATCAATTGATCCAGTTCTTCTAACTTCATTCAATAAATCTAAGTGATTGTAATGTCCCAATGGTACAGAAACTTGTGTATATATGTTTTGTCCAAGAGCAGTATCTAGGTAGCCACCTTCTAAGTCATGAGTTGCCATAGCATTTCCTGCTAAAAGAGCTTGCACATATCCATTTTCAGCAAGTTCTGACAAACCAATTCTAGTGTCATAGTCGAATACAACAGAAGGTCCTAATACCCAAACTATGTATCCACCATTTTCTTTTTCATGACGCATAAGTTCAAATAGGTGTTCATAGTCTTCAGTAAAAGATGTTTCAACTGATCTGCCAGGCATGCTGACAACTGATTCATCAAAACCTTCTCTGTACACTACAACTCCATTAGTTCCGTCGGTTTCTTTTCCCATAACTACTTTATCACCAACGACTAAATCGTTAAGTTCTTTGATGACGATAGTATCATCAACTAATACTGCAACACAATTTTGGGAATTGTGTTCAGGTAAAATCCACTTATCCTTGTAATGATAATAAGTGGGCATATGACGTGTAAGATAAAAACCACTTGGGGCAATCCCGTCTTTTTTTACCTCTTCAACACGAATTTCATTTGCATTTGCAAATTTTTCAGAAGTAAAGTCTGGTGGTGTAAATTTTGGTAATTCAAATGTCATGTAAATCCTCCTTATTTAATTATTAAATATTGTACCAGTATATATTATAACATTTTAAAAAAATTTTTCTAGTGATTAATGAAGAAAATAACTTAAATTTCGACTAAATTACATAAAATATAACAAAAATATTAGTAAATTGTTAAAAAATACAATGTTAATCAGCTAATTCCTTTATATCATCTGATAGTGGAATAGGAAAAAACTTTTTTTGAATAATGCCAGTTAAAAAAATAATTACAGCTGGAACCAATAATGTATATGCAAAATGTATCATTTTTCTTTGGAAAGTATGTAGTAAATAAAATGCAATAGTTGCTCCCATAGAGAATCCTACCCAGCGTAAAGCCCAAAAAACTACTAAATTCCAATTCCCTTTGGCAATATTTATACCAATATCCGTAGCAGGACCAGTTAAATGAGTAGTACGATTTATAGCTGTTAGGCTTGTAGCTGCATTTTGACTACCCATACTCATGGGAATAGTTATGGAAGCAATATTTATGCCCTTATAAAAAGTACTAAAAACAGTTATTGTAATAAGTAGGCTTGTAAAAGATAGCCCACCAATTAACCCTACTTTTCTAGTAATTAATGTAGAAATACAAGCACCTATAATAAATGATAGTATAACCAATAATATTATTTTAATTTCTTGTGTTTCTCCATAAAAAATATATTTACCAAGTTTGGCAGCACGTCCTGTCATAAAAGAAGATCTTTCATCAAAAAAAAGACATACTCCAATACTATCGATCCAACCTGCCATCATTACAAGAATGAAACCTATAAAATTAACTGGTGTAAAAACTTTAATATTTAACTTATTTAAATTTTTTTTCATAGTTTGATAAAACCCCTTTTACTTTAAACCAAAAAGCAAGGCGTAGCACTTGCTACGCCTCAATAATAATTTTTTTATTTTTTAGCGCCAGGATAGAATTTTGGATTTGAGAAAAAGTCATTTTTCAAATCCTTAACTTTTCCACTTAACAATATTAAGCCTATCATATTTGGTAAAATTACTGCTGCTAATGTAATATCAAGTATTGCGAACATATTGTCTAATTTACCAAATGCTCCATAAAGGATACATCCTAAACATACGAAAGTTATAACTTTACCAACTGAAAGTCCAAATAAGTTTTCTGCTTGTTTTCTACAATAGAATACCATTACTATAATAGTTGAAAGTACAAATAACAATATACAAACAGATAGTAT
>Ga0129309_1001183_pt1 | contig 14345 bp, 13 predicted proteins | sample L1105metagenome_FD_94439 | JGI IMG/M metagenome (GOLD analysis project Ga0129309, IMG submission 94439) | Ring-tailed lemur group fecal microbial communities from Wisconsin, USA - L1105 metagenome | ecosystem: Host-associated > Mammals > Digestive system > Large intestine > Fecal | place: USA...
GGAATCGATATTCGTACATTTGATGAATTAAAGCAGGCACTGCATATTCGACTGGATTATTTTGGAAAACGCGGATGCTGTGTGTCGGATCATGCACTTGAATATGTGATGTGCTGTCCTGCTTCCCCGGAAGAGATTGAAGCGATTTTTGCAAAAAGCCTTCGCGGAGAAATGATACAGAAAGAAGAAGAATTGAAATTCAAAACAGCATTTATGCAGTTTGCTGCAAAAGAATATTATCAGAGAGATTGGGTCATGCAGATTCATTATGGATGCAGACGTGATAATAATGCACTCTATTATCAGAAATTAGGACCGGATACCGGATTTGACTGCATCGATAATTATGCACCGAGTGCGCAGACCGCTGCATTTTTAGATTCAATCAATCGATCGGGAGAATTGCCGAAGACAATCTTATATTCATTGAATCCGAATGATAATGAAGCAATAGGAACGATTCTCGGATGTTTTCAGGATTCATCTGCTGTCGGAAAGATTCAGCAGGGAAGTGCCTGGTGGTTTAATGACCATAAGACGGGCATGATCGCACAGATGACTTCACTTGCCAATCTCGGTCTTTTAGGCAATTTTGTCGGAATGCTGACGGATTCCAGAAGCTTTTTATCTTACACCCGACATGAGTATTTCAGACGTATCATGTGTAATTTGATCGGTGGATGGGTAGAAAATGGAGAATATCCGGATGATGAAAAAGCATTGAAAAAGATTATAGAAGGAATCTCTTATAAGAATGCGATAAAATATTTTAAATTTGATATTTAATGTGTTATACTAAATTTCATAATAGTGTGAAATGAGGGAACGACCATTAATATTTATGATATTGCCAGACTGTCAGGAGTTTCGATTGCGACAGTGTCCAGAGTGATGAATGACAGTCCGAAAGTAAGTGAAAAAACAAGAGAAAAGGTTCTTGCGGTTATGAAACAGGAAGGTTATACGCCGAATATCTTTGCAAGGGGACTTGGACTGGATTCGGCAAAAACGATCGGAATTTTATGTCCGGATGTGGCAGATGATTACATGGCAAAAGCAGTATCCTGTCTGGAAAAGCAGCTATATCAATGCGGATACAGCTGTATTCTCGGATGCAGCGGCAATTCGCTGTATGAGCGGGAACGCTATACGAAGCTGATGATCGCAAAAAAGGTAGATGCATTGATCTTGATCGGTTCCGTCTATGCCGGAACGGGGAAGGATCCGGAAGAAACGGCATATATCAGAGATGCGGCAGCACAGATACCGGTGTTTATGATTAATGGTCATCTGGATGGCGAAAACATTTATTGTGCGTATGCGGATGATTTTACGGCAATGTATGAACTGACTTCATCATTGATCCGTCGTGGAAAAAAGAGGATCTTATTTATGTACAATGCGGAGTCATTCAGTGCCCGGCAGAAGATGGCGGGATATGAGGCTGCATTGGCGGACGCTTCTTATCCGGTAAGAGGGGAATTAAAATTTTATACAAAGAATGAAATTCGTTATGCGCGAGATATGCTGCTCGAATATCGGACGCTTGAGTTTGACAGTGTGATCGCAACAGAGGATGAACTTGCGATCGCGGCATTAAAATATGCCAAGATTAAAGGAATTCTTGTGCCGGATGAATTATCGGTAGCGGGATATAATGATTCGAGTCTGGCAAGATGCTGTGAGCCGGAACTGACATCTGTTGACAGCAGGTTATCTGTCTTATGCGGTGTTACGGTTGACCGAATGCTGCAGCTGCTTGAGAAGAAGAAGACGATTGAACAGGTTGTGAAAGTGCCGTGTGAGATTGTAAAAAGATGTACAACGGATTTTTAATGCAGAAGAGACACTCTCGTTTGGGAGTGTCTCTTTTCATGAAGTCTTCTTCTCTGATCAATCAGAAATCGTGTCGTATTTTCCGCTCAGAATATCTTTTGTCAGACCGATTCGATTTGTCTTATAATGGAAGAACGGACGTTCCGGCAGGACGATGATATCGACCGGCTGCATATAATCTTCCAGGCAGTCGGCGATCGGTGTTCTTACATCATCTAAGGTATAGCCGTCTTTTAATACGACGAACAGGTATGGAACAAAGCAGCGGTGATGATCCGCATCCGGGATGATCACAAAGAATTCGTCATCGATTCCCGGAATCTCTGCATCGGCTAAGCGATTTTCCATCGGCAGTGTTGCCAGTTCGCCGCCGCCATATCTTGGGGCAGAGCCTCTTGTCAATGCGTAGATGGTTCCATCTTCTTCCATGTATCCGATATCGCCGGTGTGCAGCCAGCGTCTTCCGTCAGAATGGATTTTGATCGTCTGAGCCGTTGCTTTTTTATTATCATATCCGATCATAGTGCCGGGACCGCACTGACATATCTCACCTAGGGTATTATAGGTAAGCTCTTCTTCCGTTCCCGGTTTAAAAATAGAAATATCCGTTAATGGCATTGGAATTCCGACATTGCCGTTTCCGAGCGGTTTTGCGGTCATTGGCAATGACATATTGGAACCGGCTTCGCTGCAGCCATACCCGGTCGTAAAACGGATGTTGCAGTTATGATCATTTAAGAATTTCTGAGCTCTCTTTAGCTGATTGTTATTATAGGCTTCGCTTCCGGCTCCGGCGGAGAACAGATGTGACATGTCATAATCATCCGGCACCCTGCCGTTGCGCATAACCGTCTCGATAAACATCGGTATCAACGGCCAGCAGTTTGGACGGTAGCGCATCATTTCGAGATCAACGTCTTTCGCATCGACAAATGGACATAAGATTAATAATTTATTGGATGCGAGCGGCATCAATAACATGGCAACGACAACTGCGACAAGCGTTGGGGATAAATGCGTCATCATCCATGTAGGACGGAATTCATCGGATGCACCGTAGAAATTCATCTGATGCATGTTGCCGATCATCGTATGTGCAGAATGGATAACCTGCTTTGATGGTCCGGTTGAGCCGCTCGTGTAGGCACGGAACAATGGACGGTCGATGTCGCGCGGAGCGTCGATCGTACGGGTAAAACCTTCGCCCAGCTTTAGAAATTCTTCCCAGGACATCGTGCATGGACCGTAGGCCGGATAATCTGAGTAAAGGGAATCAAGATAGTTCCAGCAATAATCCGGTAAAGCAGTCCGGTCGGCACTTCTTAAAGGACTTAATAATACAGCTCCACGAATTCCGGCACGATTTCGAAAGGCATTTAATTCATCATGTGATAAGAAATCATGCGCAATGATCATCTTCGCTTTTGATTTTTTGACCGCATCGATATTCTCATCGAGCGTATTGTCTCTGCATAATAAAGATGCGCCAATCTTTTCTGCCCCCAAAAGCAGATAGATGAATTCCGGAACGGCACGTAAAAAGACAGGAATTTCGTCTCCTTCGCCAAAGCCGACCGCACGTAACGCACGTGCTGTTTTATCAACCTGGTCATATACTTCTTTCCAGGTGATCTCTGTTCCATAATAATGCATTGCTACGACATCTTCTCCGGGACAGCGTTCTTTCAAATATTCGTAGATGGTATTATCCGGGATCGACAGCCCCTCGATCAACTGCGGCGGATAATAGCGCATCCATGGACGATCAATGCTTGGTTTTCCGGTGAATGGTTTATTCATAAATAACTCCTCTCAAGTGATTTTTCTCAGTAACAATATACAGTTTATCATGGTACAAGAGGAATAAATGTGAATGAAATGGAAGAAAATGGACAGAAAAAGGTATCTGCAATCAGGCGGTCATGCAGATACCTTTGTAAAATCAGGATTTAATTGGAATTTCGGAAGCGTTTTCGACGCTTTCGATCAGATGGATCCGATGAAGCATTTCGGAAAGGTAAGTATGGATTTGTTCTTTTTCTTCGAAGAGGATAACCCCCTTTCCTGTCCATAGGTTGTCAAAAAAAGTATAAAAAATACGTAATATGGAAGTATGATTTAAAAGGATAAGATTGTTGTGTCCATTTTGTGTATTTAATCTGATGTGCGAAATGGCATCGGACAAAAATACACACTGTGTAATATCATATTGAAAATCAGAAACAAAGCGGCCATAAATTAACTTAAAGGTCAGATTGTTTCTCTCCCGGCATAATTGCAGAAGATGTCTGATATAGCGCCTTTTCTGTGAAAGCGTGAGTCGGATCTTCTGATCAAAGAAGTCCAGTTCATTTTCAATGGCAAGACTGGAAAATGCGACACTGTAGATAACGATATCGACATCGGTCTCTTCCAGCATTTTTTTGGTCAGCATGTGGTGATAGCGGATCTTTTGTTCATCGAGATCAAAGCTGCCGGCAGCTTTTAACTGTCCGACCAATTCTTCGAATAAATCATCCGGCAGAAAATGTTCGGTCAGATGTCCGAGAATCCATCTTTGATTCAAAGACAGAATGGAGCGGATGTAAGTATTGGATGCTATCATATCATGCATGGTTGTTTTTCGGAATAAAAGATTCTCCCGTGTGCACAGATCCTGAATGCTGTCATAGATCAGAGAACAGTGTTCTGCTTCGCTGCTGATCGTTACGGAGATACAGCGGTTGGAACCGGCGAGCATACCACTGATCATGAAATCGTCTTTCACAGCGAAGATCATACGACCGGATGCCTGACTTCCGGTATACAGATGAAAATCGATGCGGGCCATATCTGAGATCATATTGAGCAGAAAGACCGGATCATAATTATAGTCGATCTTCTCTTCCGCGAGATCAAGCATCAGTGAAAAATGAACATCCGGATAATTGCGGTACCCGTCACGCCGGATATTGCCCTGAATGATCTGAAGGCGGTATTCGTGCATCAGAGACAGCAGATCCATCTGTGCCATAATGTTGAGATTGCTGACTCTTCGCAGCACCGGATGATGCATCTTTGTAATGTATTGTGCAGGACTTAATTCAGCGAGAAATATCGTCTTTGGAGCAATCGTTGTTCCATAGGTTCTCTGCGTATCCTGGACATAATTGTATTCTGCTTCCAGATTATCGAAGATCACCTGTTCCAGGACCTCTCTGGAAGAGACGCGATAGTTTTCATACAAATTCATAAGCCCGGTTTCCGAGCATTGAGTGGTCACGGCACGGCTGATACGGACGAGTGTTTTGCGTTTATTCTTTTCAGCCGGAAGCATGCGTCCGCTGCACCATTTGCTGATATAGCTGACATCATATTGCAGAGCTTTTGCCAGAGCGGCATTCTTAATCTCTGCCATGCATAATAATTGTTCCAACAGCTGGCTGAAACGGTTTTTTTCTGATGTGGACATATATGTATTACCTCTCGGTTTTGTAAAATCATTCTATCTCAAGTTTATCTCAAATCTTCGGAATCAGCAATATGCAAAAAGGCAATATTTATGATATCATAAATGCAAATAGTTGAATGAAAGGAAGATGATTGTTATGCAGCAGAAAATCCCACCATATCGAAAGATTGATTTAGCAACCTGGGAACGCCGGGATCATTTTGATTATTATTGTCATCAGCTGAAATGCGGATATTCGCTGACCGTAAGAATGGATGTGACAAATGTCTACCATTTTTCAAAGATACAGAAAAAGAAATTTTACGGCTGTTTTCTTTATGCGGCTTCAAAGACGGTGAATGAACTTGATTTTCTCCGCATGATGATTCCGGAAGATGGAGGTGTCGGAGTCTGGGATGTGTCTCATCCGAATTTTACGGTATTTCACGAGGACGACCATACATTCAGCGATCTGTGGACTTCCTATGATCCTGATTTTGAGAAGTTTTATCATGGATTTGAAGAGATATTAACGATATATGGTGACAACAGAGGAATCAAAGGAAGACCGGACCAGCCGGCGAATTTCTTCTGTATCAGCTGTGTTCCGTGGCTGGATTACAGCAGCTACTCGACCTATTCGGTTGGAGAACCGGCACTGTTTCCGATCATAACGTTTGGAAAATATACAGAGCAGGATGGAACGTATCATCTGCCTGTGACACTGACAATCTCCCATGCATCGGCAGATGGTTTTCACAGCAGCCTATTCTTTCAAAAACTGCAGGAGGAACTGAATCAGCTGGGGAAATGCTGACAATATTTCCGAATAAAAAGTATTGTGTAAACATTCACGAATATATAATGAATTGTTAACATCTTTTGTATTGAATTGTCATATCTTTTTTGTATAATAAATGCATCAAAAGAATCCGAAACGGAGGTACGTTTGTTATGAGAAAGATGAGAGTATTTGGCAAGAAGACATTTGTTGTATTAGGTTTATGTGCAGGAATTGCGGGAGTTTTATTTATGAATTATAAACCGGCAAAAGTAGAAGCGGCGGATTCGGATAAGACTGAGATGGAAGTAAGTTATACGGTATGTGAGAATCATAATGAACAGATCTTTTATGAAGATGTGGACGAGACGATTTCGGTTCAGGTTATCGAAGAGGAAGAGGCCGGAAGAGCATGTGAAGTCAGCGATGAGATCGAATTAAAGAATGGCTGGTATCATCAGATCGAGAAGGAAGACGGATACAGTGTTGTTGCAGGTGTCACAATTGATGGACGGAATTGTGTTGTAACGATTCATTCGCCGGAGAAGATCAGCACGGAAGAAGTTGAACAGGCGGTTGCCGGTATTCAGGCAGAGTGAGAATTTATGAAGACAGGCATCGGTATGGATCATTTGAATCATATTATAAAGTAAGTTTGTACAGGGATCATTCAGGAAAAGAAAGAATATAGAAGCATCTGAGATTTTTATATACAGATGCTTCTTTTTTTTGTCCGATAATGGTATACTGAATTTAAGTCTGATGGGACATAAAAATGACCGGGAGGAAGTTTATGATATTAATTAAGAATGGACGGATCATGGATCCGAAGACAGGACGGGATCAGATGACGGATCTGCTGCTGGAAGATGGAAGAATCGCTGCGATTGGAGAGCAGGAGGAGAATGGAACGTACGAGAGAGTCATTGATGCGGAAGGCTGCATTGTTGCTCCGGGTCTGATCGATGTGCATGTGCATTTTCGGGATCCGGGATTTACCTATAAAGAAGATATTGAGTCAGGAAGCCGTGCGGCTGCGGCAGGCGGTTTTACGACGGTTGTCTGCATGGCAAATACAAAACCGACGATGGATGATCCGGATACGCTTCGGGAACTGCTGGAGCGTGCAAAGGACCTTCCGATTAAAATGCTTCAGGCAAGTGCGGTATCAAAAGATTTGAAAGGCAAAGAACTTGTAGACTTTCGTGCAATGAAAGAGGCAGGTGCGGTCGGATTTACCGATGACGGAATTCCGTTGATGGATGCAGTAACCTTAAAAAGGGCAATGGAACTTGCGAAGGAATGCGATATGCCGATCAGCCTGCATGAAGAAGATCCTGCATTTATCGAAGCAGCGGGTGTAAATCAGGGTGCCGTATCCGAAAAACTCGGTTATGGCGGTGCATCACATCTGGCAGAAGATGTGATGGTTGCACGGGACATCATGATCGCGATAGAAACCGGAGCATCAGTGGACATCCAGCATATCAGTTCCGGTATTTCCGTCGATCTTGTGCGGTTTGCGAGAGAACATGGTGCAGACGTCGTTGCAGAGGCATCCCCGCATCATTTTTCGCTGACGGAAGAAGCTGTGCTGGAACATGGCACGCTTGCACGGATGAATCCGCCGCTTAGAACGGAATGGGATCGTCAAAAGATCATCGAAGGACTGCAGGATGGTACGATTACGATTATTGCAACGGATCATGCCCCTCATTCTGCGGAAGAGAAAGCACAGCCGCTGGAAAAAGCACCGAGTGGAATTATCGGGCTTGAAACATCGCTGGCACTCGGTATTACGAATCTTGTTCAAAAAGGACATCTGACGATGATGCAGCTGCTTGAGAAGATGACGGTCAATCCGGCAAAATTATATCATCTGGAACAGGGAAGCGTGGAAGAAGGAAAGCCTGCGGATCTGGTGATCTTTGATGAGAAAGAAAGTTTTGTCGTGGATGGATTTTATTCAAAAGCATCGAATTCTCCGTTTACCGGCATGAAATTGAACGGGAAAGTGCGGTATACGATCTGTGACGGCAAGGTAGTGTTTGAGAATTCGAAACAGGTGTGATAAAATTTTAATAACAAATTGAAAGGAGACTTCCAATGATTAATAAATTAGTAAAAAAGATACAGACATTAGAGGCACCGATTGTTGTCGGTTTGGATCCAATGCTCTCTTATGTGCCGGAACATGTGCAGAAGAAAGCGTTTGATGAATACGGAGAGACATTAAAAGGTGCAGGAGAGGCGATTTTTGCATATAATAAAGCAATCATCGATGCAACGTATGATCTGATCCCGGCAGTAAAGCCGCAGATCGCGATGTATGAACAGTTCGGGATTGAAGGTCTGATCGCATTTCATAAGACGTGTGAGTATGCGAAGAGCAAAGATCTTGTGATCATCGGAGATATTAAGAGGGGGGACATCGGTTCAACATCCGCAGCATATGCAGTCGGACATGTCGGACAGGTTAAGGTCGGCAGTCATGCTTATCGTGGATTTGATGAAGATTTTGTTACCGTGAATCCATATCTGGGAAGTGACGGCGTGAAACCGTTTATCGATGTGTGCAAAGAAGAACAAAAGGGAATTTTTGTATTAGTTAAGACGTCAAACCCTTCGAGCGGCGAGTTCCAGGATCAGCTGATCGATGGAACACCGCTATATGAAAAAGTTGCACAGAAAGTAGCTGAATGGGGCAGCGATCATATGGGCGATGCCTACAGTTATGTCGGAGCTGTTGTCGGAGCTACTTATCCTGAGATGGGAAAAGTATTGCGTAAGGTAATGCCGAAGACCTATATTCTCGTGCCGGGATATGGAGCACAGGGCGGACAGGCCAAAGATCTGGCACCGTTCTTTAATGAGGATGGACTTGGTGCGATCGTGAATTCTTCACGAGGCATTATTGCGGCATATAAGCAGGATAAGTATGCAAAATTCGGAGCAGAAGGATTTGCAGATGCATCTCGTCAGGCGGTACTTGATATGAGAGAAGATTTGAGACAGGCATGGGAGAGATAAGATGGGAATTACGAAGATAACAGCACAGATTATATCGCAGCATGCAATTGCAGACGGCATTTATGATATGCGGCTTGCGGTCGGAGAGATGGCTCAGGGAGCGAAACCGGGACAATTTATCTCTGTATACAGCAATGACGGAAGCAAATTGCTTCCAAGACCGATCAGTATCTGCGGCATTGATAAAGAACACGGAGAACTTCGCATCGTATACCGCGTTGCCGGAGAAGGAACGAAGGAATTCAGCACATATGCTGCGGGGGACACCCTGGATGTGATGGGACCGCTCGGCAATGGCTATACATTAAAAGACAAGAAAGCGATTCTGATCGGAGGAGGAATCGGAATCCCGCCGATGCTTGAACTTGCAAAGCAGCTTGACTGCGAAAAGAGCATGGTACTCGGATATCGGGATCAGGATTTCTTAAAAGAGGAATTTGAAGCATATGGCGATGTGTATGTTTCCAGCGATTTTGGAACGGTCGGTATCAAAGGAACGGTTCTGGATGCAATCAGAGAATACGGAGTGAGCGGAGATATCATCTATGCGTGCGGTCCGATGCCGATGCTGCGTGCAGTCAAAGCATATGCGGCGGAACATGGGATTGAAGCACAGATTTCTCTGGAAGAGCGTATGGCATGTGGTGTCGGTGCGTGTCTTGGATGCGTCTGCAAGTCGAAGAATGTCGATGCACATACGCATGTAAAGAACAAGCGAATCTGTAAAGACGGACCGGTTTTTGATGCAGAGGAGGTAGAGATTTCATGAATTTATCGGTAAATATAGCAGGGGTTACATGGAAAAACCCCGTAACCGTTGCATCAGGAACGTTTGGTTCCGGAGCAGAGTACAGCGAATTTGTAGATCTGAGCAAATTAGGTGCGGTAACGACCAAAGGGGTTGCGAATATCCCTTGGGAGGGCAATCCGACCCCTCGTGTTGCGGAAACATATGGCGGCATGATGAACGCGATCGGACTGCAGAATCCGGGCATTGATGTCTTTGTGCAGCGGGATATCCCATATCTGAAAGAACAGGGAGCAACGATCGTTGTCAATGTCTGTGGAAAAAGTCAGGAAGATTACGTAGAAGTAGTGGAAAGGCTCGGCGATGAACCGGTTGATATGCTTGAAATCAACGTATCCTGTCCGAATGTCAAAGAAGGAGGGATTGCATTTGGTCAGAATCCGAATGCCTTATATGAAATTACAAAGGCGGTAAAAGCGAAAGCCAAACAGCCGATCATCATGAAGTTAAGTCCGAATGTTACGAGTATTGCCGAGATGGCACGGGCAGCCGAAGCAGGCGGGGCGGACGCAGTATCATTGATCAATACGCTGACCGGCATGAAGATTGATGTAGAGCGTCAGGCGTTTGTACTGGCGAATAAAACCGGCGGTCTGTCGGGACCTGCGATTAAGCCGGTTGCCGTTCGTATGGTATATGAAACGGCTCATGCAGTCAAGATTCCGATCATCGGAATGGGCGGTATCCGGACTGCGGCAGATGCACTTGAATTTATAATGGCAGGTGCGACTGCAGTTTCAGTTGGAACGGCAAACTTCCATAATCCGAGGACGACGATAGAAGTGATCGCGGGAATTGAAGATTATATGCGAAGACATCATATCGAAGATGTCCGTGATCTGATCGGTATTGTATAAAGAATGTTCTTGAATTGAAACTATGCAGGAGATATGATAGAATTGTAAATAAATACGGAGGTTATGGACAACATGGAAGCATACAAACAGGAATTTATTGAATTTATGGTAGAATCTGATGTATTAAAATTCGGAGATTTTACATTAAAGAGTGGCAGAAAGTCTCCATTTTTTATGAATGCCGGAGCATATGTGACAGGAAAGCAGCTTCGAAAGCTCGGCGAATATTATGCAAAAGCAATTTATGACAATTATGGATTGGATTTTGATGTATTGTTTGGACCTGCATATAAAGGAATTCCGTTAGCGGTTGCAACGACGATGGCATTTGATGAATTATACGGCAAAGAAGTCCGTTACTGTTCAGATCGCAAGGAATTAAAAGACCACGGTGCGGATAAAGGAGGATTCCTGGGCACGGCACTGAAGGATGGTGATCGGGTTGTTATGATCGAAGATGTGACAACATCCGGCAAATCAATGGAAGAAACGGTTCCCAAAGTACGAAATGCAGCAGATGTCGAGATCAAAGGTTTGATCGTATCCCTGAACCGAATGGAAGTCGGCAAAGGAGGAGAAAAGTGTGCCTTAGAAGAGATCAAAGATCTGTACGGATTCCGGACAGCGGCAATCGTTTCTATGGAAGAAGTCACAGAGGCACTTTATAATAAAGAATGCAATGGAAAAGTTGTCATCGACGATGAGATGAAAGCACGGATTGATGCATATTATGAAAAGTATGGAGCAAAATAGGAGGCAGATATGAACGAAAAGTTATATAAGACCCTGGGAGTTTCCGGCGGAATCGGCATTGCGTTAGGAGTACTTCAGATTATTATCGGACTGACTTTTGGAATTTTGACCATTGTCGGAGGTGCAAAGCTATTAAGAGCAAAAACTAATATTACATTTTAGGATTGAATGGAACAGGCGTTTTCGCCTGTTTCTTCTGGTTTCAGTCAGGAGGGCTTATGAGAAAAAGTTTTTTAGATGAAAAGTACCGGCCAACCGGCGAGAGCGTATTAAAGGAATCAAAGATATCGATCGTCTGCGGGCTGTTCAGCATTGTGCTGTTCGTTTTACTGGTCTGGCTTTCTTTTCGGTCAGGAGGCAATGCCGGAAAGTATCTTGGATTTGTCGGATGGCTGTTGATGATATCCGCGTGTGTCGGAGAATATTATGCAGTTGTCGGATTTGGACAGCCGGGTGGAAAAATCAATGCAAAAATCTGTGGTGCATTGTTGAATGGCATAATGATCATAATATTAATGCTTATCTTTATTCGGGGAATTTTATAAAAGAATCATGTATGCAGGAGGATGCTTATGCATTATAGAGAGAAGTTTCAGGAAGAAAACCGTCAGATGGAGGAGCGATTTTCACTTTCCATCCGACGCATTCGGGAAATTGTTGATGAAGAAACGGTTGCACCGTTATATCGGGATTATTTTTGTAAAATGGCAGAATTTCTTCTTCAGATGGAACATTTATATCAGATGGTTGCAGATGATCGGTTTGCAGCATATTCCCTTGAGGAACTGCAGGCGTACCATCATTCTTTATATGAAGATATTCTGCCGGAACATTATGGGGAAAGCTATGGCAATCCGTCTTATGCAGTAAAGATGCTCGGAGAAACATTCGGAAAGATTCTGAGTTTTTTGTATACAGAGATACGTGGAGAAATTATTTTTGCATATGAGCAGCGTTTGTTCGATATGACGATCATCAATGAACTGTTCCTTGAGATTTATAATTTGTTTGAGCAGGAGGATGTAACCTATCGACAGGTCAAAGAGGCGGTTTACTGGTATATCAGCGACTACAGCGATGTGATGCTGATGTATCGGACGAGAGAGCAGCTCGATCCGGAACTGGATTTTGCAACGGAGATTATCATGAATTCTGATCTGACCGATCTGTGTTATCTGTATCAATATGGAGAATATATTTCTGAAAATGAAATCCGGACGGCCCGGTTTTTGAATACATTTTCGGAGGATGAAATTGACCGGATGGCTTCTATTTATACGGAAGGTTATCGGGAGGGATTTGCCGTGAACGGCATGGATATGTCGAAGAAAAAGCTGGTCAATATCCGTTATTCCGTTGGATTTGAACGCATGATGCGTTCGGCAATCCGACAATTTCGTGCAATGGGGCTGGAACCTGTGATTTACCGCAGTGCGACACACAGCATTCATAAGCGGCAGATGATTAAGATCGGCTATGTGTCGACAAGCCCGAATAAACAGTATGAATTCGATCACCGCTGTGACAGTGCCATCTATCTTGACAAATCGCTGGTAAACCGCAAATTAGAAAATCTCAAGGAAGCGTATGAGGAGTATGCAGCGGAAGCAGCCGTATTTGGCGGCCCGGCATGTATGGAGATTTTTGGTGAGACGCCGTTTCGACCGGTTCAAAAAAAGGAAGTCTATACGTATCGTAAGGCACAGGAACAATTGGAAGTGGAATATCGGAGCAAAGCAAATCAGATCACAAACCGCTATATCAGACCGGATGAACGGAGTTTTACGATCATCGCGTATCCGATGCCGGAGATCGGAGAGCAGTATGAGGAAATCTTCCATGAAATTGTAAAGGTAAATACATTGGATAAAGATTTGTATCGGGAGATCCAGCAGCATTTGATTGATGCACTTGATCAGGCGGTCCGGGTGCATGTGCTTGGTAAAGGCGGTAATCGGACGGATATCTTTGTGCAGATGCATGAACTTGCAGATCCGGAGCATCAGACGAATTTTGAAAATTGTCTGGCAGATGTTAATATTCCGGTTGGAGAAGTCTTTACTTCTCCAAAATTAACCGGAACACATGGAACTCTGCATGTGAGTGAAGTATTTTTAAATGAACTCGGTTACCGGGATCTGTGTCTGACTTTTGAAAATGGCATGGTAAAGGATTATACATGCAAAAACTTTGATAAGGAAGAAGATAATCGGGCATATGTTAAGGAAAATGTTCTGTATAACAGGGAAACGCTTCCAATTGGAGAGTTTGCAATTGGTACGAATACAACGGCATATGTCATGGCACATCAATACGATATTGTATATAAATTGCCGATTTTGATCGCGGAAAAGATGGGACCGCACTTTGCTGTCGGAGATACCTGTTACAGTTATTGCGAAGAGACGGAAGTGCATAATCCGGATGGAAAGGAAATTGTCGCGAAAGACAATGAATGTTCGATTCTGCGAAAGACTGAACCGGAAAAAGCGTATTTTAATTGTCATACGGATATTACGATTCCATATGAAGAATTGGGATCAATCACCGTGATCCGGGAGGATGGAACAGAGATCGAACTGATCCGTGACGGGCGGTTTGTACTTGAAGGAACCGAAAAACTGAATGAAGCATTTGGAAAAACTTCATTCGTCAGTTGACGAAACAGGAAAGAATTAGTATGATAAAAGCATGAGAGTGCAAAACGGTTCGTCTGTTTTGCGATTCTCCATGTCAGAATGTAAGAAGTATAAAAGGAGCGAACAATGGCTAAAGTTGGAATTGTAATGGGAAGCGACTCAGATATGCCGATCATGAGTCAGGCTGCAGCAGTATTGGAGCAGTTTGGAA
>Ga0129309_1001186_pt1 | contig 14317 bp, 11 predicted proteins | sample L1105metagenome_FD_94439 | JGI IMG/M metagenome (GOLD analysis project Ga0129309, IMG submission 94439) | Ring-tailed lemur group fecal microbial communities from Wisconsin, USA - L1105 metagenome | ecosystem: Host-associated > Mammals > Digestive system > Large intestine > Fecal | place: USA...
ACGAGGGAGGACCTGTCTACCCCGGACCGGACGCCTCCACCCCGGTTATCCCGCTGCCCAACCCCGGCGAGGGAGGACCCGTCTACCCCGGACCGGACGCCTCCACCCCGGTTATCCCGCTGCCCAATCCCGACGAGGGAGGACCTGTCTACCCCGGACCCCCCTCTGTCAGCTGGCCTAATCTCTGTTACTACTGCACTGCCGGAAGAAACGCCGCCGTCCGATTTCTCAATGCTGCGGAGGGCTACAATCCATTCCGGGTCTTTCTCAACAACAACCTGATCGTCAACAGCCTGAGCTTTGGGGCGCTGACCCCATACGGCCGGGTCACCAATGGCTATCAGACGGTGACGGTGACAGGTCCGGACGGCTATATCTACCTGCAAAAATCGCTTCCTTTCCGGGCGGACAGCCAATATACAGTTGCTGTCACCAAAACGGCAAGCGGACTCGATCTGACACAAATTACCGACGATTCCTGCCCGCATCCGGGAAATCTTTCCTGCCTGCGTCTCTGCAATTTGGCCTACAACTCCAATCCGCTTGACCTTTTGCTCGCCAACGGACGGATGATCTATACCGACGTCCGTTTCCGGGAGAGCACCCCCTTCAAACGAATCCGCCCGGGCGATTACCAGTTTTACCTTGCGGAAACCGGACAGTATGCCGCCCCCTACCTCGGGGTGATCGATCTGGTAGATAACTCCGCAGAGGTTTACCCGCTCTCCGAGCTGCTGGTTTCCTTCTATCTGACGGTCCGATCCAATATCTCCTATACCATCTTTGTCCTGAGCCGGGGAAGCACACCGGATGCAATCGGACTTTTGGCGGTCGAGGATTCCTGAATGGGTGTCTCCTGCGGCAAGTCATAGCCGCAGGAGAAACTGGTCGCTTGTGCAGAACCCGTCAGCGCCAATTACCGGCGGGCGTCTCAGAGCGCATCCTATTCCGACCGCATCACCTTCTCCGCAGGCCGTAAACGGGCGATGCTGCCCAAGCAGCAGTTCTCTGTCATCGAAAGGGGTCCGGCGGCAGCCCGATTCACCCGGTGTTGGAAGCGAAAACCTTTTATGGGCGCCTTCTCCGGCAGAACCGGCAGTTTCTCTCCCACAGTAGAGGCCGCGCTTAAAAAGCGCGGCCTCTACTGTGCCGCTCTCCGCTCGGGTGCGCCGGGCAGGCGGAGCAGGAAAGAGCGGCTCACAGGCCGCCCTTTTACGGGCTGCGGGGCGGGCAACAAACAAGAACCTTTGGATGATAGGAAGCCGATCGATAGAAGGATAGTTTTCCTTTTACGGGCTGCGGGACGAGCGATGCAAGAGGAAAATTTTCAGTATCTTTTGAGAGGTTTTCCGGTACAAAGCCCTTTTTAGTGCTTAACACTGCCAGCGCCTGAATGACGCTGGCTTTCACTTTGTTCAAGCTGTTATGGACTGATTCCTTAGCTACACCCTTGAAAGGGTCTTCATATTCTTTTGTGTATAGCTCATCTTCAATCTGATCTTGTTTTTCCTGCTTTCTGATGTATTTTGCAATGGTTGCTTCATTAAGTTCCACGGCACTTACATAGTACCCTGTTGCCCAAAACCTTCTATTCCCAAACTTATACTTGAGATTGCTGTGTCTATCGAATATCATCATCGCACTTTTCCCCTTGAGATACCCCATAAAACTTGACACGCTATACTTTGGCGGTATTGAGAGCAGCAGATGGATATGGTCCGGCATCATATGCCCTTCTATAATTTCAACGCCTTTCCATTTACACAAATCCCGTATGATCTGTTGTATATCTGCGTGCATTTGATTGTAAATAATCTTTCTCCGGTACTTCGGAGTGAATACTATGTGGTACTTGCACAGCCATTTTGTATGTGCTGAACTTTCTGCCATGGGACATCACCTTTCTTTTGCTTTTTGACGGCTTGAACACTCGTCATTTTAACAGAAAGGTGCTGTCCTTGCTTAAGCCTTCAATCTCACCCGCATAGCGGGTGGCTTTTTGTATGTTAGACGGCAAGACGCCTAACATACCTGCTAAAGCAGGGCGCAAAAAAGGGTCAGCCCAGATGGGCCGACCCTTTTTGAGACGGGACATTCATATCTGTTTTTCGTAGTACTCAATCAGTGCCTGCGTTCCCTGCTCCCCATGACCAAGTTCGATCATCTTCTCATAGAGATGCAGCACACTGTCGAGCATCTCAAGCTCAATTCCACGCGCGTCACATTCCTCCTTGATGATCTTCATATCCTTGACAAAATGCTTGATAAAAAAGCCCGGGGCAAAATCCCCCTTGAGGACCCGGGGCGCCATGTTGCTGATCTGCCAGCTTCCCGCAGCGCCGCCACTGATCGCCGAGAGCATCGCCGCAGGATCCAGACCTGATTTCCTCGCGTAGGCGATCGCCTCGGTATAGGCAGCGGTAGCTCCCGCCACACAAATTTGATTGCAGGCCTTGGTGTGCTGCCCGCATCCCGCAGGCCCCATATAGTGGATCGCCTTGCCCATGCACTGGAAGAGAGGCAGAGCCTCGGCAAAATCCGCCTCATCGCCGCCAACCATAATGGAAAGGGCGGCATTTCGGGCGCCGCTGTCTCCGCCGGAAACCGGCGCATCCATCACCCGGATGCCGCGGCGCTTTCCCTCGGCATAAAGGCGTTTGGCCAATGCCGGGGAGGAGGTAGTCATGTCGATCACCAGAGTACCCGGCCGGACGTTCTCAAGGATTCCGGATTTTCCGAGAAAAACCTCTTCGACATCCTTTGGATAGCCGACCATGACAAACACCGCATCCGCACCGGATACCGCGCCGGACACCGTTTCACAGGGAGTCAGGCCATACTCCTTCGCCAGCGGAAGCAGCTTTTCCATCCTTCGGCTGTAGGCGCTGACGGAATAACCGTTTTTAACCAAATGCCCCGCCATCGGGGCGCCCATGACGCCGACGCCGATCCATGCAATTTGCCTCATAACAACGTCCCCCTTTTGTCAGTTCTTACTCTTCTCCCTCTTCCTCGGGCATATCCCAAGAGGTATAGACCTCCTGCACGTCGTCGTTCTCTTCAAGCAGATCGATCAGCTTCTGCATCTTCTGTGCCTGTTCCGGGTCGTCGATTTTGGTCAGGGTCGTTGGGACATACTCCACCTCGGCGGAGGCAAAGGCGTAACCCAGCGCTTCCAGAGCGATGCGGACGTTGCGGCATTCGGCAGGCTCGGTCACGATCTCAATTCCGCCATCCTCATACTTAATGTCGATCACGCCGTCCAGCATGGCGTCCTCAAAAATCTTATCCTCGCTGATTTTTCCGTTCTCATTTTCGATGGCGATGATGCCCTTCTGCTCAAACAGAAAGGAGACGCTGCCATTCTGACCGAGATTTCCGCCGCACTTGTCAAAATAGTGGCGCAGGTCTCCGGCAGTACGGTTGCGGTTGTCGGTCAGTGCCTCAACCATCACCGCCACGCCGCAAGGGCCGTAGCCCTCATAGGTCATCTCTTCGTAGTCATTCTTATCCCCGTCACCCATAGCCTTTTTGATAATCCGCTCGACATTTTCGTTCGGGACGTTATTGGCCTTGGCCTTGGCGACCAGGTCGCGAAGCTTGCTGTTGGAGTTGGGGTCTCCTCCGCCCTCTCGCACCGCAACGGCAATTTCACGACCGATCTTGGTGAAAACGTTGGCACGCTTGGAATCGGTCGCTTCCTTCTTACGTTTGATGGTACTCCATTTCGAATGTCCGGACATGATAAATCCCCCAAATCTAAAACGTTCAATTTGTATTTGTTTATTATAGCAAAAATCCGGGTGCAGGGAAAGCCCCCAAACGAATTTTTCGTGAGATTTCTCCTGCGGGCAGCGTTTTCGGCGGAATCCCGGAAGCCCGCGGGTTTCGTTTCTCAGGCATCTTCCAGTTCCATTCCGCAGGATTCGCAGCGGCAGCAGCTTCGTCATCCGCGCGAAAGCAGACGACCGACATTCGTTCCATTCTGCAGGGTGCGCGGAGGCTGCAGCTTCGTCAGCCGCGCGAAAGCAGACGACCGACAGTCGTTCCATTCTGCAGGGTGCGCAGAGGCTGCAGCGGCAAAACAGCAAAACGCGGAACAAGGGCCGGAAAGGAAATATCTTTCCCGGCCCTCGCCCTTGTACCGTCTTAGCGTATAGAACCGCCCGCAGGACAAAAAGCTTTCGCTTCCGGCATCAGACAAGACAGGATGCCGACAACAGTTTTCAGGGAATAAAGAAGCCGCCGTTAGGACGGCAGCGGGCCATCCATAGGCCGCCGCGCAAGAGCCGCCGGGGAAAACCGTCGGGTCTCTTAAAAGGCATACCGGCATTCCTCCGATGGCTTGCTCAGGCCGGGGGACCTGACTCCATCAGCCGCAGCATCGCATCATTGGCCTGCATTCCGCCATCCGGCAGCACCCAGAGAACCGCCAGATTCTCCCTCTCGGCCAGCATTTCCCCCGTTTTCTGATCCAGCAGGAAGAGAGCAGTCGAGAAAAGATCGGCGTCGGCCGCCGAGGAACAGACAACCGTGACGCTCCGGCAGCGTTCTCCGGGGTGCAGGGTGGCGGGATCGATGATATGGTGGGCGCGGTGCCGCTTTCCATCCTGTTCGTACCAAAAGAACCGTTGGTAATCCCCGCTTGTAGACACTGCCCCGGATGGAATTCTCAGCGACGCGAGGGACGGCGCCTGCGACAAAATGGCCCTGTCGGGCGACTGAACGCCGATTTCCCACACCGGCTTTCCATCCGGCGGATGGCCGCAGCAAAGATTTCCGCCGCTCGAGATCGCAAAGCGGGAAAGCCCTGCGGCTGCCAGTTTCCGCGCCGTGCGTTCGGTCGCGTATCCCTTGGCTACCGCTCCGAGGTCAAGCAGCGACTTCGGGTCGGCGAGCCGCACCCGCCCGGAATCCTCCTCCAGCACCAGAAGCTCCGGCGCGGCATGGCCCGCCGCCTCCCGCAGCGTTTTTTCATCCGGAATAAGCCGGTTTCCCGAAACGATAGCCCGACGCCAAAGCTCGGTCACTGCGCCGAAGGTGGGCGAAACTGTCCCCAGAGTGCGCCGCTCCCCCTCGCGGGCATAGAGAAGCAGGGAAAAAAGCGGTTCCCCCACCGCCAGCGGCTCTCCCCCCGCCGCACGGTTGACCGCATACAAATTAACAATTGTCTCCGATTCGGAAAATCGGTCATAAATTGAATGAAATCCGGTAAAGCTATCGACGGCGAGGTCGAGATACCAATCAAACTCCTCGCGGGTCGGGACACTGGCCGTGAGGGTAATTACGGAATCAAAAACGCCCCAGAAGGTCGCGGTATATCGGAGCAAACGCGGCCGCAGCGAAAAAAGAAGCAGAGCGGCGCAGCAGGCCGCCAGGAATCCCCGCCGCAGGCTCTGTGAACGTTTGCAACGCGCCATCCCTCTACCGCCTTTCTCCCGTATGCAAGGGATAGTTTGTCCGCCGGGCGGCATTTTATCAGAACCACCCAGCGGCGGATGTCCAATTTATGATGGAGGTTTTTCTATGAAACGCATTGGCACCCTAATGCTTGCGGCGGCCCTCATCCTGTCACTGGCCGCCTGCAGCAACAGCTCCTCCTCTATGGGGAGCAGCCTCTCTTCCGCTGGGAACGCCCTGGACGGAAATGCCAGCTCCGAAACATTCGGCGAGATGATCGACGAGGTTCTTCCCGATGTGGATTACAGCCTGCTCCGAACCGGACTCGGCATCGTTTCGAGCACAGCCGAATCGGCCGCTGCCGAGGGCGCGATTCCCGGCAACGCAAAATTCAGCGCGACCATCTGTGCGCTGGCTGTCAAGCCGGATGGTTCCATCGCCGATGTCAAGTTTGACACTGTCGAAGCCGGTCTCGCCTTTGATTCCAGCGGCACTCTGACCGGAGATGCATCGCAGGAGATTCACACCAAGAAGGAGCTTGGCGACGACTACGGTTTGAAAGCTGCCTCGGGAATCGGCAAGGAGTGGTATGAGCAGATCGATGCCCTGGAGGAATGGATGCGGGGGAAAATGGTCTCCGACGTGCTGGGTATGAAAGTAACCGAGCGCGAGGGGGACGGTAAGCAGCTCACCGACGAAGAGGACCTCAAAACCTCGGTGACCATCTCGGTGACTGATCAGCTCCGCGCGTTGGAGAAGGCTTATGCCGACGCGCAGAAATAGGCTGCTCCATGCGCCGTCCGGCGGGTCCGGACGGCGCGGATTCACAGCATCTCGTCCGACCGATGCACATTCCTAAGAGTTCCCACCGGCCGACATCGTCTTTATCCTCTTTCCCGCCCCGCTTGAAGCGGGGCTTTTTTTGTCCCAGCATGGGAAAGCGCCGGTTCAGCGCGGCGCGTTCGCCTGATGCGGTTTCGGACTTTTTACTCCGGCGCAGAAAATCACTGCCATATTTGCGAAAAGGTTGTCCTGACATCCATCTTTTTCACAAAAGGGGTGGAAAAAAGATGCTGCGCCTGTTATCCTGTTAGCAGGACATTACCACAGGAGGGACACGCATGAAAATTGTAGTATTGGACGGATATCTTCTCGGGTTCGGCGGACGCAGCTGGGAGCCGATCGCCCGGCATGGGGAATTTGCGTATCATGACATGACCACCGCTCAGGATGACGTTGCAGCTGTGATCGGCAACGCGGACGCCGTTTATACCAACCGCTGTCCGGTCAGCGCCGAAACCATCGGCCGCTGCCCCAATCTTAAAATGATCTGCAGCTTCGGCACCGGCTACAACCAGATCGATCTGGACGCCGCCAACCGCCGCGGAATTGTCGTCTGCAACATTCCTTCCTACGGGCGCGGTGCGGTAGCCCAGATGGCAGCGGCGCTGCTTTTCGCCATTGTCCGCAACGTTTCGGCCTTCGATCATTATGTCAAAACGGTGGGCTGGACCTCCCCGGATGACCCCGAGATCTGCTCGATCCGCCAGATGGAGCTGACCGGCAAGACGATCGGTATCCTCGGAATGGGAGACATCGGCTATGCGGTGGCAAAAATTGCAATGGCGATGGACATGAAGGTTCTTGCCTACCGGCGCAGGCCCGACCTCTCGCTGGAAAACGAACAGCTCCGCTTCGTCGATCTGGATACCCTGCTGCGTGAGTCGGATATTCTGAGCCTGCACTGCCCGCTGACCGGCGAAACCAGGGGAATGATCAACCGGGAGGCCCTCGCCAAAATGAAAGACGGGGCAATCCTGATCAACACCGGACGCGGTGCGGTCCTGGAGGAAGCGGCCGTCGTTGAGGCGCTCGACTCCGGCAAGCTTTACGCCGTTGGTGCAGACGTCTTTTCCGGCGACCCCTGCGGTCGCGACAACCCGCTTGCCAACCATCCCCGCTGCATCGCTACCCCTCATGTCGCCTGGACTCCTGTAGAAACCCGCGACCGAGTCATCGCAATCGGGGGAGAAAATCTCGCGGCGTTTCTGGCAAACCGTCCTCAGAATGTCGTGAATGCCCCGAAGCCTGTCCAATGAGCTTTTCCCGATTGGGCCTGCGCCCGGAAATGGCCGAAAACTGAATATCGGAAAAGGAGTGATTCTGCAATGAAGTACCAAATCACCGGCGAACCGATGCCGGTCGTGATCTGTCAGCTGGAAAATGGAGAGTCGATCGTCACCGAGGGCGGATCGATGTCCTGGATGACTCCCAACATGGAGATGCAGACCTCGGGCGGCGGGAGTCTCGGCAAGGCTTTCGGCAGGATGCTGTCAGGCGAAGCAATTTTCCAGAACATCTATACCGCCAAAGGTGCGGGAGAAATCGCCTTCGCTTCGAGCTTTCCCGGCGCGATCCGCGCGATGCCGATCAGTCCCGAGCGTCCGGTCATCGTCCAGAAGAAGGCCTTTCTGGCATCCGAGCGCGGAGTGGAGCTTTCGGTTTTCTTCCAGAAAAAGATGGGCGCAGGCTTCTTCGGCGGCGAAGGCTTCATCATGCAGAGGCTGTCGGGCCGCGGCCTTGCCTTTATCGAAATCGACGGGTCGGCGGTCGAATACACCCTCGGAGCCGGAGAAAAAATGGTGGTGGACACCGGATACTTAGCGATGATGGATGCTACCTGTTCGATTGATATTGTCACCGTCAAGGGGGTCAAAAACATGCTGTTCGGCGGCGAGGGGATCTTTCATACCGTTGTCACAGGGCCCGGAAAGATCGTTCTCCAGACGATGCCCTTCAGCAGCTTTGCAGGGGCCCTTGCCCCATTCTTTGCCTCCGGCGGCAAGTAAAAGAAGAGCATTACACTTCAAAAATATCAGGAGCAGCCTTCCCCAAGGTCAAAATGTTCCGGTGAAATTGCCTTTTTGCAGTTTCCGCCTTCTTTGAAAGGATGCCGCGGCAGCTCAGAACGTGCCGCTCCGGACGAAATACGACCATTCGGATGTGCGTGTATGACCTCTGATTTTTGCACCGAACTGTATTTCTGATTTTGGACTTTTTTACATAACACATATCCTCCTTTTCCCGTTCAAATAAGCACAAGGCAGGCACATGGTTATTACCCATGTGCCTGCCTTGTGTCTACGGACGCATTTCGCCGGCGGTTATGGCCGAGACCGGGATTCCCGGCAAGATCGGGGAGCTTGGGCCGACACCCCGGCATGGTTTTGTACCGGCAAGCCCAAGCAGCACTGAAATTTCTCCGTCTGCACAGCCTGCCCACAGCCCGTAAACAGGACAATACCCTTATCATGAAAGTATCCTGTTCAATATATATGCAGCCCGTGGCGATAAAAAGCTATCCGGACAAGGGCAGCAGTCAAATACCGTCGTAAGCCATGACGCCGGGACAGCTTTCGACCCCACAGTATCACAAATGGAGCCAAGCCCCAATCCCTATTCTGCTATCCAAAGATTCTTGTTTGCAGACCGCTTTGCCCGATTCTTGAAGCGAAAGCTTTTTCATCCCCGCTGGCGGTTCTATGCGCTGAATCGCCGCAGTCATGACCACCCCTAAGGGGAGAGGCAGGAAGCGCGGCCTATAAAGCCGTAATCAAAGGGCCGGGAATCCCCGGCCCTTTCTGAAATTGTTTCGGCTCAGCAGATCACATTCCGGGGCGTCCCGTTCAAATAGCAGCCGATATTCTCCATGACGATCCCCGCACGCTTGACCATCGATTCGGCGGTCGCAAAGGCCACATGGGGCGTGGCCACGACGTTGGGTGCCGAGAAAAGCGGATGATCCTCCGCGATGGGAGGCTCGGTTTCAAACACATCGACGCCCGCACCGGCAATTTCTCCGGAGTGCAGGGCCGCAGCCAGCGCCTTGGAATCGACGACAGGGCCGCGCGCGGTATTGATCAGAACGGCGGTCGGCTTCATTAGAGAAAGCTCCCGCTGCCCGATCATGCCGATGGTGGCAGGAGTCTGCGGGACATGCAGCGAAACGATATCGCTTTCCCGGAGCAGCATGTCAAGATCGACATATTCGACCCCTTCCACCTGCTTCTTCGTGCGGCTGTAGGCAAGCACCCGGCAGCCGAAGGCGGCGGCGATCCGCGCCACACGCAGCCCGATCGCGCCGGTGCCGACAACGCCGAAGGTCCTGCCTTCAAGCTCCCAGCCGACGAGTCCATTTTTAGTGCCGCCCTCCCGCACAGCCTTGTCGCAGGCGATGATCCGGCGGCCCAAAGCAATAACCAGGCCAAAGACGAGATCAGCAACTGCCACAGTGGAATATCCGGCACAGTTGCAGACGGTGATGCCGCGCTTTCTGCAATATTCTACATCGACGTGATCGACGCCGGTAAAGGCCACGCAGATCATCTTGAGATTCGGGCACTGCGAAATGACCTCCTCGCGATAGGCAAAGTTGGAAAGAACGACAAGGTCGGCATCCCGGCTTCTTTCAATCAGGGTCGGGGCATCCTCCGCCCGATTGTCATAGGTGGTGATTTCCACCCGATCCCCGAGCTTCTCCCTTGCCATTGCCATCAGCTTGTCGCCGGGCACTCCCAGCGGCTCCAAAAATACAAGCTTCATTTCAAATGTCCTCCTTATTCTGGTTCCATGCGGCCTTCACCGCTCTGTGTCAAGAATAGCACAATTTTCCCGGCAGGGCAATCGGAGAGCAGCCGGATTAAAATTTATTTGCCTGCGCCCTGATCCCCGGATTTTATTTTGCCGCAAAGCACTGAAGGAATCAATGCCTGCACACAGCAAATCATAATCCTGTGCGGCTTCCGCATCTCTAACCGGTTCGAGCCGTCTGAACCCCTTTTGGGCATAAAAATTTATCAGAATAATTTACAAATTATTCACCATATTTAGCTCGCTTAATTATATAATATTAATTGCGAATTAGAGATTTATTGCAGCCAAATTTCACCCTATCGGAAGGAAGCGAACCTACATGCAGAAAAAGAGCGTTTACAGCATTGTCCTTTCCGACCGGGTCGTTGAGCAGGTCGATGCACTCGCCTATGAAAATGGTATGAGCCGTTCCGCAATGATCAATCACATCCTCGCGGAGCAGCTTTCCCTGACCACCCCTGAGCAGCAGATGCGCAGCATTCTCTCGGCAGCCGAGGAACTGCTGCGCAGCGGCGGCACGCTGCAGCTTCTGCCCACCCTCGCGGACGGGATGCTCGCTGTGAAGGCGCCGGTGCGCTTCAAATACAATCCTTCGGTGCGCTACGCCGTTGAGCTGCGCACCACCGCACAGGGAATCAGCGGTGAGCTGCGGGCGGCAGCGCGGACCCAGAGCGAAAGCCTCACCGAAGCTCTCGACCGCTTTTTCCTGCTTTTCTCCCGGGAGGCCGGCCTCGATGCCGGACAGACCCACACCGAAAACGGACGATTTACCTTCCGCTTTCTGCTGCCGACCACCGACACCCAAGCGGCGGCACAGCAGATCGCCGGGCTGATCCAGATTATCCAACGGGCGATGAAGTGTTTCTTCGACGCCTACCCCGACCAGAGCGAGTGCATCCGCGCGGTGCGTTCTTCCCTTGGCCGTTCCAAATTGTAATCAAAATCCATCACCATCCAAAAGGAGGTTTCTGCCATGAACGCCAATCAATTTACCCAAAAATCCGCCGAAGCGATTCAGAACGCCCAGGCGCTCGCCGTCGATTACGGCAACACTCAAATTGAGCAGGAACACCTGCTCACCTCTCTGCTTGCGCAGGAAGGCGGTTTTCTTCCCCGCGTTCTGACCAGCGCGGGTATTGACGCTGAAGGACTGGAAAATGCCGCGCGCTCTCTGGTTCAGCAGTTGCCGCGTGTCTCAGGGCCCGGACGGGAGGCCGGAAAGGTCTATATCTCACAGGACGTCGACCGCGCCCTCAACCGGGCCGAAGCCGACGCCAAGCGTCTCGGGGATGAATACCTGTCGGTCGAACACATCCTTGTCGCTCTGACCGAAGAGCCGAATGCCAATCTCCGCAAGCTCTTCCAGCAGTTTCAGGTCACCGCTGACGCGGTGCTGAAGGCTCTGACCGCTGTGCGCGGCAACACGCGGGTCACCAGCGACAATCCTGAGGCGACCTACGAGGCACTCAAAAAATACGGCTCTGACCTTGTCGAGCGGGCGCGGGAAAACAAGCTCGATCCGGTGATCGGACGTGACGAGGAAATCCGCAATGTGATCCGGATCCTTTCCCGCAAAAGCAAGAACAACCCCTGCCTGATCGGCGAGCCGGGCGTCGGTAAGACGGCCATCGCCGAGGGCCTCGCACAGCGGATCGTCCGGGGAGATGTGCCCGAAGGGCTGCGCGACAAAACTATCTTCTCCCTCGATATGGGTTCTCTGGTCGCGGGTGCAAAGTACCGCGGCGAATTTGAAGAACGGCTCAAGGCGGTGCTCAACGAAGTCAAGGCTTCGGACGGACGCATTATCCTCTTCATCGATGAGCTGCACACCATCGTGGGCGCGGGCAAAACCGAAGGCTCGATGGATGCGGGCAACCTTCTGAAGCCGATGCTCGCCCGCGGAGAACTTCACTGCATCGGCGCGACCACTCTCAATGAATACCGGCTCTATATCGAGAAGGATGCCGCCCTGGAGCGGCGGTTCCAGCCGGTGATGGTCGATCCGCCCTCGGTCGAGGATACCATCGCCATCCTGCGGGGACTCAAGGAGCGGTATGAGGTCTTTCATGGGGTGCGGATCACCGATCAGGCGCTGATCGCCGCCGCAACCCTCTCCGACCGCTATATTACCGACCGTTTTCTGCCTGACAAGGCGATCGATCTTGTAGATGAGGCCTGCGCGATGCTCCGCACCGAGATCGACTCGATGCCGACCGAAATCGATGAGATCTCCCGCAAGATCATTCAGCACGAAATCGAAGAGGCGGCCCTCAAAAAGGAGGGCGACGATCCCTCCGCCCGTGAGCATCTCGCCGAGGTGCAGAAGGAACTTTCCGAACTCCGCGACAGGATGAATGAGATGAAGGCCCAATGGGAGGAAGAAAAGAAGTCGATTTCCGGCGTGCAGAAGATCAAAGAGGAGATCGAGCGCACCAACAACCAGATTGAGTCCGCCGAGCGTGCTTACGATCTGAACAAGGCCGCCGAGCTGAAATACGGCGTCCTGCCCGGCCTGCAAAAGCAGCTGGCTGAGGAGGAAGCCAAGTCAGCCAGGCAGCAGAAGGGCAACACCCTTCTGCGGGACCGGGTGACTGACGATGAGATCGCCCGTATCGTTTCCCGCTGGACCGGTATCCCGGTCGCCAAGCTGATGGAGGGCGAACGGGAAAAACTGCTTGCCCTGCCGCAGATCCTGCACGAACGGGTTGTTGGTCAGGATGAGGCAGTACAGCGGGTCAGCGAAGCCATTCTCCGCTCGCGTGCCGGCATCTCCGACCCCAACCGTCCGATCGGCACCTTCCTCTTTCTCGGCCCGACCGGCGTCGGCAAGACCGAGCTGGCCAAGGCGCTGGCAGAGGCGCTTTTCGATGATGAACGCAGCATGGTGCGGATCGATATGAGCGAATATATGGAGAAATACTCCGTCTCTCGTCTGATTGGGGCGCCTCCCGGATACGTCGGCTACGATGAGGGCGGCCAGTTGACCGAGGCGGTCCGCCGTAAGCCCTACTCGGTCGTACTGTTCGATGAGGTGGAAAAAGCGCATCCCGACGTCTTCAATGTCCTTCTTCAGGTCTTTGACGACGGGCGGATCACCGATTCGCAGGGCCGGACAGTGGACTTCAAAAATACTATTATCATCATGACCTCCAACCTGGGGTCGGACATCCTGCTCGACTCGATCGGCGCGGACGGACGCATCTCGAAGGAGGCCGATGAAGCGGTGCACGCGCTGCTGCGCCGCACCTTCCGTCCAGAGTTCCTCAACCGGATTGATGAGACGGTGCTTTTCACCCCTCTTTCCAAGGAGCAGATCAGCAGCATTGTCGATCTGCTGCTTGAACACTTGCAGCACCGGCTCTCCGACCGCCAAATCAGAATCTCTCTCACCGATGCGGCGAGACGCTATGTCATCGACAACGGCTATGATCCCGCCTACGGCGCACGGCCGCTGCGCCGCTACCTCCAGTCAAAGGTAGAGACGCTGGTGGGCCGAATGCTGATCGCAGAGGATGTACCGCACGGCGCGGCCATTACCGTCGATCTCGGCGCAAACGGCCTGACCGCGGCGGTTCAATCGCCGGCATCATCTTAAACCTTAGTAACAAAATGCCCTGCCTGCCGGCAGGGCATTTTGTTACGCTTTTTATGATTCAGACAGAATCAGAATGACAGCATTGGAATAATCTGCAGGTTTCAAAATATTACATTCACTTTTACATTGTTTGAGTTTTAACGAACAATTTGTCGCAAAATAGAAGACAATTTTTAGGAACTTCTTCTAAATAGGAGACAACCAAATCAATCGAAACAGAGAAAATTGTCGACAATTATTTAAAAATGTTGACATTAATTTAAACGCTGTTTTATACTCTGGGTGCAGACAAAACGTCTGTATCGCCAAAATGCCTTCGATCGGGGAGTAAAACAATGGCAAAAACAATCAACAGCATCGACAGAACCGCGACAGTTGCAAATGTCGTGGATGCAATTCGCAACAAAATTATCCTACAGGAATATCCTGCGGGACAAAAGCTCACTGAACTGGCTCTCTCGGCAGAGTATAAAATCTCACGCGGATCAGTCAGGACAGCTCTGCAGGTTATGGAAAATGAAGGTCTGATCGCTACATTGCCAAACGGGGGTCAATCCCAAATTCTGTGTAAACTCCATTTGGGGTGCAAATAGAGCAAAATTTATTCAGGGCGGTAGCCGGGGAATCCGGCTGCCGCCTTGTCAACAACATAACGCCGGTGGGGTCGGA
>Ga0129309_1001190_pt1 | contig 14287 bp, 12 predicted proteins | sample L1105metagenome_FD_94439 | JGI IMG/M metagenome (GOLD analysis project Ga0129309, IMG submission 94439) | Ring-tailed lemur group fecal microbial communities from Wisconsin, USA - L1105 metagenome | ecosystem: Host-associated > Mammals > Digestive system > Large intestine > Fecal | place: USA...
ACTGTCTCTGCTGTGGCGAACCATAAAGATCGGGCTTTCCTCCGGCATTACCGAATTCTCCGCGGGAATTGTCATCTTCTTATTCAACCATGCGATACTGGCATACCTTAATGAAGAAGCCATTGTAAGTTATACGATCGTAACCTATGTAAGCACGATTATCGTAATGTCTATGGCAGGAATCGCCCAAGGCATACAGCCATTGGTCAGTTACCATTATGGCAAAAAGGCACCCGACAATTATCATCGGCTGCTGAAATATGCGCTTTATTTCGGAACAGCATTCTCGGTTGCTGCTTTTATCATATCCAGAATCATCGCAAGCCCGCTGGTGAATCTGTTCATATCACCGGAACTTACACAGTTGCGGATGGATTCTGTAAGAGTGTTCTACACATTCTCTTACTCCTTCCTGATCTGTGGATTCAATATTATTATCGGCGGATTCTTTACTGCGATCGAGTATCCTAAGTCCGCCATGGCAGTCTCGCTTGGCAGAGGATTTGTCTTTGTTGCCGTAAGCCTTCAGGTGCTGACCCGTTTATTCGGGGGAGATGGAATCTGGTGGGCGGCTACGCTGGCGGAAGGGATGTGTCTGGTTCTTACTTTGGGGTTATTTGTGTATTATAAACACCACTCCTCTAATGAAAATATTGGGGCGGAGATTCGAAAGTAATCTCCGCCTCGAAAATATTTATCCATCTTTTCTACCTACAGGATCTGCCACCGGCAGTTCCCTTAGGATGCTTTGGCAACTCATAGTTCATCTCGCTTTCATCCAACTCTATCTCCAATTCACTCTCTTCCCATTTCATCTCATCTATCACTTCTTCAATTGTCCTGACGCATTCGTCCAGATTCTTCTGGATATCTTTCCCCCAGAACCGAATCACCGTCCACCCTTCGAACAACAGTCTTTTATTCACCTCTTCATCCCTCTGCCGATTGCGGGATATCTTCGGTATCCAATAGTCCGGGTTCTTGCCTTTTGCTAATCTCGGCTTTAATATCTCCCAGTCTTTTCCATGGAAGAACTCGCCGTCGCAAAATATTGCTATCTTATATTTTGTCAGAACTATATCCGGTTTCCCGATTAACCGGTCATAATTCTTCCTATAGCGATACCCTTTCTCCCATAGTGCTTTCCTTAATTGCACCTCTATCTTCGTATTCTTTCCCTTGATACGCTGCATCGTCTTGCGGCGCTGCTCTTCACTTAAGACATCCACGACATCACTTCCTCGAATCGTAAAATCTATTCCCCTTAGCAACAATATGCTGTATAATCAATTATAACAAATTTGACCAGAGATTTCATATTTTTATCAATTACAGCACAGGAGATGAAACCTATGATAGGAAAAACAATCGTGGAACAGGTAGACAAAGACGGGGACATCTTTTTAGGGTGTGATTATAGCCTTACAAGGAAAGAAATATTTCTTGCATTAACACGCTATTTCCCACACATAGATCTTAGCAAAGATGGACTTATCGTCGGTGAATACCGTGGACATGCATATTCTATTCGCATTAAGAATATCACGTATCTTGGCAATCCACATCCCGCCTATAAGAAACGGATACAAATACCGAATGATCTACAGGATTTTTACGATATGTCCATTATGCACAATATGACACCTTTGCTTCTGGGAATCTATAGTTCACCGGATGGGCTTACCTTATTCTGCGATTTTAATATTGAAGATTTCGTGAATAAGAAAGCGAATAATTCTTCCGCACATGTCTATACCAGCGATATGAGCAGCGCAGTCACGGATGGGATCTTTCAGAAGATTGATTTCATGGGGAACCGAATCACCGTATTTCATCCCGACTATGTCTCCACTTTTTTGGATGATAAATTCAATATTGCAGAGGATTCATCCGCAGAAAATCATATCTTATCTGCACCACCTGCTATACAGGCGCCCGGAAGCAGCGCCCCTGTCAGATCATCGGTAATGACACCGGAGATTCGGAATATTATCGCTGATTTCTTCAGGCAGATTCCAAAGAGATGGAATGGTATAGATTGCTATACAGAAATGATTGCAGACAACTATAGAAACAAGTATCAACCCGAATGGGCAGGGTTCTATCTCGAATATTTATTCGAAAAATATCTTTCTCGTAATTCACTGCATAGTTTGATTCGATATGAGCAGAACAAAAAGAAAGATGGAATCGACCTCGACCTGTTCTTCCCGCCATTATCAGACTACGGAGATCTGAAGGCACATAGTGATAACTCACCCGGAATCCAGGGCAATGACTGGAGCACAATATTCAATATCCTTAACCAGACAGACTATGACCATCACATCTACTACATCGTCTGCGAACATACAACATACAAAGACAGCGGGTTCAATTATGAGGTTACACAGTTTTGGAATCGCGTCCAGAACAAGGATAACCCGATGAGTTATCACAAGCGGATGAAGCATCATATCGATTTGAAGAAAGTCTACATACTAGATATCAATAATTCAAACAAGCAATTCCTCGGTATGTTCAAACAAGGCGTTAACAGCAACGGGAAACTGCGAGAGCCAAAGATTATGATTGATCACAAAGTATTAGATGAGTTCGTGATAGAGACCATTGAACTATAACCTACAGGACCTGCCACTGGCAGTTCCCTCCGGATGCTTTGACAATTCTAAATGGCGGCAATACTGCCGCCATTTTTCTATCCAGGAATCCTTCTGTACTCCTCACACTTGTCACAACTGAAACAACTTTTTCGCACACTCTTCAATCACCGTCACATTCACGCTATTGCCATACTGCTTATATGCCTGCGCGTCCGACGGATTAGATATGAATTCCTTCGGGAAACTCTGAAGCGCTGCTGCTTCTTCTACCGTCATTCTCCTTCTATATCTTCCAATCACCGGAATCTGAACGATTGCAACCAATGCCGGAAAACACGTCGGAACCTTCACCCGAACGCCAGATGGTCTGAACTGTATCACGCCTTCCCATATGGTATCGATATTCGTTCCCGCCTGCCACTCCATCTTTCTTTGTGTTGGAGTAAAGTTCTTTAGATCATCATATTTTTCAAACCACTGATCTATAAATGCTTTATTATTCTGATATAATTGAATATTCTTATTTACAAATTCCTGCTTCCACTTAGGGAATTCTTCCGGCGCTTTCTCATATCGGAAGAACTCGGACCAGATAGGGAATCCTATGACCTTCATATCTATCCCATGATAGAATTCATCCCACGCATTAAGAACCATCTCTTCGTGGTCAGATATGTAATATTTCTCATCCACTTTCTGATCTGTAATCACATCATATATCGAATTCTGCTCTTTTTTCAGCACATCCGGAAAAACAATATCCAACGGTTCGTCTACACGATTAGGCTCGTATTTTCCAAGGATAACAACCCTTTCTCTAAGTTGCGGCACTCCGAAATGATGCGGGCTCAATATCAACGGCTTTTCCGTCAGCCGGTATCCTAATTTCTTTAAGACGCCACGAATAACCTTCCATGTATTCCCATGATCATGCGACACCAGATTCCTTACATTCTCCAACACGATATATGGCGTATGGTGATATTTCAAAATACGCTCAATCTCAAAAAATAACGTTCCTCTGGTCTGATCATCCAAGCCCTCCTGTTTTCCCGCTTTGCTGAATGCCTGACAAGGGAATCCCGCACACAGTACATCATGCGGCGGAACCTCCTTCTCATCTATACTTCTTATATCACAATCCGAATTCATCTTATAATTCTCATAGTATGTCTCAATACAATATCGATCAATCTCCGAGGCAAATACGCACTGTCCTCCCAGTCTTGTCATAGCCTGATGAAACCCGCCGATCCCCGAGAACAAGTCTATAAAATTAAATGGTTTCTTCATATTCCTGCTCCTTCTACTTATCCAGAACAAATATTCATTAAAGATATCTTTAACATCTTAACAATCCAACTCTTCCCAGCGTAAAATATAACCGTTAAGTCTTCTAGGCTGCGCTTTTATCTGAACATCAAACTTCAACGAGGTTTTTCTTATCTTAGCATCCGCATTATGCAATCTCATCGAAATGATCCATTGATCAAAATAAATTTCCAATGTCGTCTTACTCCCCGGTTTCATTCGGACTTCTACAATCTCTTCCGGCAGACTTATATATTTTACTGCCTGATTATTCTTATGTCCCTGATAAGAATTCATAAGCGAGCCATGCATATTATATGGATATATTTTTGTCGATTCTGTCTTTGTATCCTTAATAATTTTGTAAAAATCATAATTGCCAAACATATACTCAAAAAGCAACCTGGCAAATTCTTTCGCCTCTTCTTTTCTATGATCTGTTGCTCCTGCTTCTATCTTCCCCAATCTTTCAATCTCTTCTACGAAGAGTTTCATAATAGGATAGTATACCGTTTCTTTTTTTTCGTCTACCTCAGACCATCTTTTAAACCGACTTGCATAATCTTCTATCATTGTTTGAATTCTTTTCATTTCAGTTATAAATCTATCACTGCAATGATATTTACCAGTCCAATCAAACGCAAAATCCAACTTTTCTGTAATTCTGGGATGCTTCACAGCCTCATGGTTGTTTTTACAACTAATTCCTATTTCACCAACTTTTTCAATATGCTCACTATCCGAATAAATAGTAAACCCTATATCTCTGACATCCCCATGAACTCCTGCAGAATCCGGCAGCGCTCTAAGCACTCCATACAACCCCTTGGGATTCTGTAATATTGGTTCTGCCTTATACAAATATGATGCAGCTACCCTTGCAGCCCGGTTATAAGGATTCTTCATAATCTCTATATGAAACTGATCTTCCTCACTCTCATCTTCTTCATCCCATCCTCTTACTATATCATAAGCTCTTGCTATACTACTATAATTCTTATCATCTTTAATCTCTAACTGCGATTTCTCCCATCCCTTTTCCTGCAAAATGTTATAAATCTCGATTAAAGTTGCATACTCAAATGCTTTACCAGAAATCACGGTATTATTAATCCTTTTATCACTTTTTTTTCCATAACATTCATCTTCCGGATTTTCAAAATTGAGAAATGGCCGCAAATCCTCAACTGTAAGAATTGTTTTCACTTCTGTAGCAATTGCTTCTGCTAATTTAACAGGAACCGCATTTCCAATCTGCTTATATTTACTATCCAGGTTCCCGCAAAACACCATGTCTTTTGGAAATGTCTGAATAGCCGCGGTTTCTTTGTAACTCAAACGCCGATTATAATTACCTACAAATTCAAACTGATCAACACCCACATACTTCATCCCATCAGAATCCGGACTTAGCGCAACCTGCTTTGCCATTGCGGGTATTGTAAAGGACACGTCATCAAACCCTCTTTTTCTATTCCGTGACATATACCTTGACGAAAATGGGGCCTGACATACGTCATTCATATCTACCGGTTCCAGATCTTTCAATGCTTTTCCTAAGGTTACTACTTCTAGATTCCCTTCCGGAAATCTATATGCTCCGCCATTACAGATATCATTTCTAATTCCAATAAACAACACTCTCATACGATCCTGCGGCACACCAAAATTTTTAGTATTGATTGTCGGTGCTGACACTGTATAATCCAACAAAGAAAAATCTTCTAATATTTTCTTAAATACTGCTCCGCCGCCTAACGTCTTAATCCCAATTACATTCTCAGCCACAAAAACTTTTGGTCTTTTAATCCTAACCAATTCTACAAAATGCTGATATAACACATTTCTCGAATCATCAACCTGCCTTGGACCTGCCAGCGAAAATCCCTGACATGGGAATCCGCCTAATATAACATCTATCTTTACCCCTGGTAATATCGACTTAAGATCAACCTTCGCAATATCTCCACACACTATCTCAGTACGCTCTTCAATCTTCTTTCTCGTTCCATCAGCATGATAGTTCGCCCACAGATCATATGTATCACACGCATCCTTATCAAAATCATTCGCCCACAATATATCGAATCCTTTATTGTGAAATCCCATATCCAAGCCTCCTGCACCAGAAAACATTGAAATCACTTTAAATCCCATATATCGACCTCCACTTTGTAATTCTTTGTTCCCAATATTGGTTTAATAATATTTATACAAATATCCAATCAGTACTTCCCATCATCGCCATATCTGCCTCGCTTTTACAAGCATTACGAACTATATTCTTTATGAGATAAATATCTTGATATTTTAACTGCGGAAATACAAATATTTCTGTTGCTGTACACGCAACAATTCCTTCATAATGGTTCTTAACACAACTTTTCTTCACCCAAAATCTAAACCTTTCCATAGGTATATCTCTGCCTGTACCTTTTGAAAAGACTAACAAATTACATTTTTTTAAGTTCTTCCAATTATATTCCTCTAATTCATTGAGCCAACATTCTTGAACCTTTTTCACATTGTTACTTATAAGACATACTCTAATCTCTCTTTCTATACTTCGAAAAGTGTTCTCTATCGTTTCTATCAAACTTCCATCTTCTAACATTACATAGTCTTTACGAACCTTCCCCCTTCGCAATATAACTAACGCTTTTTTTATATATTCTTTCATATCAAAACCATCTCCCTATATCCATTATAGAACATCTGTTCTATAATTTCAATCAAAACCTGTCAGTTTTACAATACAGAATATACTTTTCTTTCCTATATTTTACCAATTTTTTCCTAGCATATCCTTCCGTCCCAGCCTCACATCTTCCATCTCTTCTGCCAGTTCCTCATCCATGTGATCGAACAGGTAATTCTTCCCACTCTCCCTGCGGCTTTCATATTCTTCCCGGATCTGGCGTCTCACAACCTCATACTCCTCTCTGAATTCCCGCGAGGAGATCAGCGTACCTCCCTGACCCAAAGTGACAACCTGCTCAACGCCATCAGACGTTACTACTGTCACATGATACTTCTTTCCTATATGATGCACGACCTTCTCAATATACTGGTCAGCCGTCTCAGCCTCCTTGGTATAGACTACATGGATATTGTGATACTTCTGAATCTCTAATGCATAGCCATCCACTTTATAAGCATCAAACACCAATATTACGATACATTTCCGGAATCCCTGGTAATTGCTGAGAATATCCATCAGTTTATTTCTTGCCGCTTCGATATTGTCCTGTGCCAGTTCCTTCAGATCGTCCCAGGCGAATATAACATTGTAGCCATCTACCAGCAGATATTCTTGTACTGGCTCCTCTTTTTTCTGCGCCTTCCTCTTTGTCTCACTGTTTACCGTCTTAGAAGCGGGGCTTAATCTACGCTCAATCTTTCCATAAGTACGGATGAAGATCTCTTCCAATTCTTTCTCTTCTTTATAACTCAAGGACGGCTGAGTGTTTCTTCCCTTCCCGGATGATCTTACGCCTGCCGCCATCTCCTCTTGCCGTACCGTTTCAGATTCTTTTTGCAACTGGCTTTCAATATGCATATGATCCGGCACCTGATCCCAAGGGACAACAAAACCAGCACCGTGTGAACAGAACACCGATCCCGTCGGATGATCCAGATCCCTCTGTGGGTCATATCCACTGGCCTCTATCACCTCTTCTGCATTATGACAAGCTTCATATCCTTTAAAGATACAACTAAGTCTGCCTCGTCCTCTTGTATAACTATTGACTTCCCTCTGGTAATCTCGCATAGTCGCTACCGGGGCACTTCCGGTCAAGACAGATATCTCTCCGTCTGTTTCCGGAGGATCGAATTCGCCGGACATCTTCTGGATATCAGTCATGGCTCGTCCTACCATCTCAGACGGAAGTTCCAGGCGGTATTCATAATATGGCTCCAGCAGCACATTTTCCGCCTGCATGAGTCCCTGACGGACCGCCCGGTATGTTGCCTGCCGGAAATCCCCGCCTTCCGTATGTTTCAGATGTGCCCGTCCGGCAGTTAATGTAATCTTCACATCCGTAAGATGCGCTCCTGTCAATACACCCCTATGCTCTTTCTCTGCCAGGTGTGTCAATATCAGACGCTGCCAGTTCCTATCCAGCATATCCTCGCTGCAATCAGCATCCAGCAAAAGACCGCTTCCCGGTTTTCCGGGCTCTAGTAACAGATGCACCTCCGCATAATGACGAAGCGGTTCAAAATGACCTACGCCCTCGACCGTATTTTGAATTGTTTCTTTATATACAATATTCCCGGTGTCGAATGTCACCGCTACATGAAAACGCTCCTGAATCAGGCTCTGCAATATCTCGATCTGCACTTCACCCATGATCTGCGCGTAGATCTCCCCCAATTCCTCATTCCACACAATCCGAAGCATCGGGTCTTCTTCCTCCAACTGACGCAGATTGCGAAGCATCGAATGAGCATCGCATCCTTCCGGCAGTCCGATCCGGTAATTTAAGACTGGTTCCAGAACCGGTGCCTGAGATTCTTTTTCTACTCCAAGCCCCTCTCCCGGATAAGTGTAATTCAAACCGGTAACTGCACAGATGCTCCCTGTTTCCGCCTCTTGTACAGTTTCGTACTTTTCTCCCGAATAGATGCGGATCTGATTGACCTTTTCTTCCCAGTGATCTTCGACATCTGCTTCATTTGCCAGGATATCTTTTACTTTCAATACTCCACTGGTAACCTTAAGATGGGTCAGGCGGTTACCCTGAGCATCTCTGGAAATCTTGTATACCTTTGCGCCAAATCTATCCTCTGTTGCTCCCTTTAGATGCTTTGTCAACTTACAGACTTCCTTCTGAACTGTATATTTCCTAAGACCAGCCATGAATTCCTGCACTCCCTGAAGTTTCAGCGCAGAGCCAAAATAACAAGGATAAGCCTTTCTCTTTTCAATCAGCCGGATCATCGTCTCCACACACAGTTCCCCACTTTGCAGATACTCATCCAAAGCCGCATCCTCACACATAGCCAGATTCTCAAAAAGTACGCTTTCATCCTCATCAAATGCAATACATCCCTCATCCAGGCTGGTCTTCAGTTCCCGAAGCAGGCGTTCCCTGTCCGTCCCCTCCTGATCCATCTTATTAATAAACAGGAATACCGGGATGCGGTAACGGCGCAGCAGGCTCCAAAGCGTACGGGTATGTCCTTGCACGCCGTCCATTCCGCTGATTACAAGGATCGCATAATCCAGGACCTGTAAGGTACGTTCCATCTCTGCGGAGAAGTCAACATGCCCGGGGGTATCCAGAAGTGTTACTTTCTTATCACCAAGTTCGAACACTGCCTGCTTGGAGAAAATCGTAATCCCTCTGCTTCTCTCCAACTCATAAGTATCCAGATATGCGTTTTTGTGGTCTACACGACCAAGTTCTCTGATCTTGCCGCCAAGATACAGCATGCTCTCTGATAATGTTGTCTTGCCGGCATCCACATGGGCGAGGATGCCCACGCAGATATGCTTTTTTTGCTTGTTCTCTGATATATCTTCCATTATAATTCCTCTTCTTTTATAGAGATTCATCTTACAGTGGGCATACGCGTTTTTGACCTACAGAACTTGCCACTGGCAGCCCCTCCGAATGCTTGGCAACTAAAATATAATATGTATTGCATTCGGAGTCATTATTAGATCTGCAAGTTCATCACAACTTGTAGATATTTCATTTGTCCGCAGATCATAATTTCGCGTCCCCAATACCACAATGTTTCCATTACTTCCCACACTCAGAATTGCTTTCATGCATTCTTTATCTGTCAAAATGTTTTCCGCATACATAAATGGCACTAATTTGGGCGTGCTAAATATTATAATTTTCTTCCCTCTATGCTGATCTGATGTTCTTTGGAATAGCGTATCAATCTTACTTCCGGCGCTTTTATCATCTGTAATTACGCAGAACTTTCCGTCATCCTCACCAGGAATATGTGATAAAATATGTAGGCAGATCGCCAACATCTCTTCGCCCAAATTATCGTCTGATTCCTTATTATTTCTGACTGTTTCAAAGAATCGCTTGTATATTCCTCTATTTTCAGAGTTTTTCCCTTTGATAACCTCATCACATAAATCAGCATTTTGATCAAAAGTTTCGGTAATTGTACTTACCGGGCTTTTTATCATTCTCACAGCCCATATTAGATAACTGTTAATTGCCGCGTTTGTACCAAAACACATATCCATTATTGCAAATAAGTCTTCCTCATACATAATCAGGACATTGATACCAAAAGTTTTTATGTCCTTTATATATTGAATGTATTCTTGATTCAATATCCCACTGTATGATGCCAATTCCATTAATATACATCTGGTGATAACGACAATTCCATCTTGCCTTTTCATATATTCAAGCAAACACTCGGACTCTCGGGCATCCAGATTCGCATGTCTTCTGAATGAGCACGCATCATAGAAATAGCACCTTTTCCTTCTATAAATCTCCGCAACAATTGTACTTGTATCTATGATCACAAAGGATTCTATCTTATCGAAATTATGGGGAGTATCTGTATAAACAGTTGCCATATACTACTCCCCCTTTATTTCAGAATATAATATCCGCATATTTCTGATTACCTTTTTTAGCGTTCTTTCATTCAGATAGGAATCTTTGATGTATTCTCTTCCAAACTGGTTCACTATACTCTCCAGATGAGCATAATCATCTTTCTTGGTTGCTTCCAGAATACTATAATCCAGCCAAAGTTCTACAAACTTCTCTCTAATAGTTTCACAATCCATATTGAAAAATTCTTCTGAAATGCTGTTCGATTCGGTTAAACCCAACTCATTACATCGAATAAGAACAGACATATACGGCACTTCATAATAATTCATTAAGCGAACCATGGTATCCAGTTCATTCCCTTTAGAATCAGTCTTAAACTTGTGATACATAAGTCTAAAACTTGTCTCTGGCATCAGGATCATTCCAGCGAATAGATTTGCAGCAAACTCATCTTCATACTCATAATAATGATCATTTGCAAATTCTACCCTGGGTTTGAATTCACCTTTTTGAAAATACACATGATAAATCTCATGGCATATGGCAAAATTTACATTCACTTTAGGCAGTGAAGTATTAAGCACAATATACCCCAGCGCATCACCTTTGTAACAAAGAGCACCTATTTCTTCGTCTGCAAAAGGAATCTCCAGGACAAGATATCCTCTTCTTAAAAAAAAAGTTCTTACAATCTGCAGAATATTTAACACTTCTTTATCACTACTCATTCCAACCAGAGAATAGAATTTTCTCACTTTAGATTCAATATCATCTTTATTTGAATCGCTATACTCAATTATCTTTCTAAAACGACTTATATTCATGCACTACTCCCTAGATATATTTAAAAAACGACCTTTTGCACTCATAACTTCATCAATATTTTCCATTAGTTGGAATAATTTAGTAGCAATTTCCTCCTGCCGCTCTGTTGGCTCACCTGCATAAAAGGCAATCTTCTCAGGTGCCAAACTATTAATATTGGGTACACGAAAAGAATCCGTTAAGAAGAACTCTATTTTCTTTCCTAATGCATTTGCAATTTTCTCCATATCTGTACTGCTTATATCCTGAGTTCCAGTCAAGATGCGTGATAACTTTTTTGTATCAATTCCAGCCTTCATACTGATATATGTCTGCTTAATTTTCATCTGCGACAGGTAAGCATTTACATTATCAATGTACTTTGTCATGTTACCCACTCCTTTTCTTTTTACATTGGCAGTTTGTTATTCTCTCTACTATATATTATTATACTTATTTTGAACAACGATGCAATGCATTTATCTCATGAAATAAGATTTCTCGCCTTTTTCTTACATTCTTTATTCATCTTATTCTCAATTTTCTCCACTAAGTCCCAAAAGGGCTGATTTTTGCCGCAATTTGTTACTTTTACACTTTTTATAAAAAACACGTCATATACACCGGCAAGCAGATAATATCTCCATCCTTCTTCATATCTTTCGTATATATCAAATATCTCCGCAGAATTCTATCCGAAAACTTTTTCGTAAACGCATCCAAAGACGCATGTGTCTTATACCCGAAAGACTTAACTTCCAGCGGACATATTTTATTCTTCCTTGCCAGCAGAAAGTCAACCTCATAATTATGTCTGGAAGTTTTGTTCATGAATGTGTGATAAAACAATTCATTTCCATTGGCTGTCAGCGTCTGGGCAACTACATTTTCATAAAGATACCCCAGGTTAGCATTAACTTTGTCACTCAGAAGTTTTTCATAAATTATATTTTCAGTAAAATCTCTGTCTTTAAACATCAATGTAGTAAACAATCCTGTATCGCATAAGAACAATTTAAACCTTGCCAAATCTTTATTATTGGACATCCCTGCGTTCGGATCATTGGAATGATACGATACCAGAACGGTCTTGGAATCCTTTAATTCAGCAATCAATTCCAGGATGCCATCTGCCCTTTCCCCCTCTAATACGCTGGAGACCTGATATCTTGAAGCATTCTTGTTTAACTGTGCAGGAATTGCATCAAACAAAATCGCAGTTTTTTTGAAGATTAATTTTAGGATAACGAGGATATTTAAAAGCCCCTTCCCGTAATCTATGGTTCAATCGCCAAATTACAGAAAGGGGCAAATCTCAACACCTGTTTATCTAATTCACTCACCAACACGATCACCACTCAGCCTGACCGTTATATAATCATGATGCACCGCCTCCAAGAATCTGCCGAATGCATCCTCCGTCCGAAGTTTCATACTGGAAGTATTCACACAAGGATGACACCCGAATTCCTCATCCTTCAGCACTTCTTCATCCACCAGTAACTGCACCCGGTTCTCTGTATCGTACATCAACGCCATAATCGTTGCCGACCCCGGCGTTACATTCAGATACTCTTCCATGTCCTCGCCCGAGGCAAAGGACAGTCTCGATGTCGGGATCTGTTTTGACAATTCCTTCGTCTTAAGAGCCTTTCTTCCAGGCATAACAAGCAGATAATACGCCGTCTTCTGTCGATTACATAAGAACAGATTCTTACATATCTCAAGCCCCAGAATCTTATCCACATCCAGACATGCCTCTATCGTGAAAGCCGCCTCGTGGTCCGTACGGTAATAAGGGATATCCAGAGAATCCAGCAGATCATATACCTTTATTTCCTTTTCCTCGCGCCCTTCTGTATGTGCAGGGCGCCCTTCATATAATTCCATTTTTTTCTCCTCTATTCACAAGGGAACTTCATACCCCAGTCTGCCCGGATACCATCCATCAGACGCATTACCCGCAGGATCTCGCTATGAGGCATCTCTTCACACTCAACCTTCCCCTCTTCAATTGCCTTGATACAGGAAAGCACTTCGTATTCATATCCATTAATCTGTTCCGGCACCACATACCATGCAGTCATATAGCGATCCAGGTCGAATACGCGGATCTCTTCACAATTGTTGATGTTCTGAACTTCAATATATCCCTTATCTCCGTGGATGACTCCCTGGCGGTCTGTCAACGCCAGCATATTGCTGTGCAGAACTGCCATCTTGCCGCTTTCAAAAGTCAACGTAATACTGTTACTCCAATCGACTCCCTTCGGTGACATCACCGCCGCAGACATCACTTCTTTCACCTCTTCATGGAACACCATCAATGCAAAATTAATCGGATAGACTCCCAGATCCAGAAGCGCGCCGCCTGCAAGCGCCGGACTTTGCATACGCTCTTTATGCGGAAGCACATAACCTAAGTTCGCCGTCAGCGAAGTCACCTCGCCGATCACGCCACTGGCAATCAGATCATCGATCATCTTCCGGCTTGGCATATAGCGTGTCCAGATCGCCTCTGCCAGCAGAAGCCCTTTTTCATGTGACAATTTGATCAATTCCTCCGCCTGAATTGCATTGACCGTGAATGCCTTCTCCACCAGAACATGTTTCCCATGCTCTAAGCACATCTTCGCATATTCATAATGATGGGAATGCGGAGTTGCCACATATACCAGTTCCACCTGCGGATCGTTAAGCATCTCCTCATAAGAACCATAGGCTTTTTCGAATTTCCAGCGATCTGCGAACTCTTTCGCTCTTCCGTAATCTCTGGATGCCACTGCATAACGTTCCACCTGCGGCAGACCTGCTACTGCCTGCGCCATTTTATGAGCGATACCGCCTGGTGCTAAGATTGCAAATTTCATCATTCATTTCCTCCTATTCCATAAAATATCTTCTCGGAATCTTCAGCCCTTATTTTATAAGGCTTCCAGACTCCATCTTTCAAAAATCACCCACTTTTTTTCAAAAAACCCTTGACAAATCCCTCAAAAAATGCGGCGCTTCGCGCCC
>Ga0129309_1001191_pt1 | contig 14264 bp, 14 predicted proteins | sample L1105metagenome_FD_94439 | JGI IMG/M metagenome (GOLD analysis project Ga0129309, IMG submission 94439) | Ring-tailed lemur group fecal microbial communities from Wisconsin, USA - L1105 metagenome | ecosystem: Host-associated > Mammals > Digestive system > Large intestine > Fecal | place: USA...
GAAAGAGCTGATGCAGCGCCTTCAGGGAGATGTGGACGAAGTCATCATCGCAACGAACTCCAGTCTGGAGGGCGAGACAACGGCCATGTACATCAGTAAGCTGATCAAGCCTACGGGGATTAAGGTCAGCAGGATCGCCAGCGGGGTCCCGGTGGGAGGCGATCTGGAATATATTGACCAGGTTACGCTGCTGCGGGCGCTGGAGGGGCGCACGGAGCTGTGAGTTGTACGGATTGCGGTAAAAGTACCCCGTCTTGTCTGGATAATTATAAAAACTTCATAAAAAGGTGTGATTTTGCGGTACGGAATTTGTGTACATTTCGTGCCGCTTGTGTTATACTAATTACATACGTATGGGCTTGCGGACGCACGCCCGTTAAAAATCATATATCAGGAGGGCGACATGAACAAGTTAGAGTTACAAAAGACTGCTAACGAGATCCGTAAGGGAATTGTTACGGCAGTCCACAGTGCTAAGGCAGGTCATCCGGGCGGATCCCTGTCAGCAACAGAAGTATTTACATATCTCTATTTTGAAGAGATGAACATTGATCCGAAGGATCCGAAGAAGGCCGACAGAGACCGTTTCGTGCTGTCCAAGGGCCATACGGCTCCGGGACTTTATTCAGCTCTTGCAAACAGAGGATATTTTCCGGTAGAAGATCTGAAAACGCTTCGTAAGATGGGCTCTTATCTTCAGGGACATCCGAGTATGCAGTATATTCCGGGCGTAGATATGTCCAGCGGTTCTCTCGGACAGGGAATTTCCGCAGCAGTGGGAATGGCTCTGGCTGGAAAGATGGACGACGCTTCTTACCGCGTATATACGCTTCTGGGCGACGGCGAGATCCAGGAAGGCCAGGTATGGGAAGCTGCCATGTTTGCAGGTGCGAGAAAACTGGATAATCTGGTAGTGATCGTAGACAACAACGGTCTTCAGATCGACGGCAAGATAGAGGACGTCTGCAATCCGTATCCGATCGACAAAAAATTTGAAGCGTTTAATTTCCATGTGATCAACGTGGCAGACGGAAATGACTTCGACCAGTTGAAAGCGGCATTTGATGAAGCAAAGGCAACAAAAGGTATGCCGACTGCGATCGTTATGAAGACTTTGAAGGGCAAAGGCGTATCCTTCATGGAAGGACAGGCCGGCTGGCACGGAAAAGCCCCGAATGATGAAGAATATGCAGTCGCTATGGCGGACTTGGAAAGGATTGGTGAAGCATTATGTCAGAAGTAAAGAAAATCGCAACCAGAGAGAGTTACGGAAACGCTCTTGTTGAAGTTGGAAAAGATTATCCGAATCTGGTAGTGCTTGACGCTGACCTTGCAGCGGCTACCAAGACAGGCGTATTTAAGAAGGCGTTCCCGGAACGCCATATTGACTGCGGTATCGCAGAATGTAACATGACAGGTATTGCAGCGGGCCTTGCAACCTGCGGAAAGATCCCGTTCATCAGCTCTTTTGCAATGTTTGCGGCAGGACGTAACTTTGAACAGGTCCGCAACTCTATCGGATATCCGCATCTGAATGTAAAGATCGGCGCAACACACGCAGGTATCTCCGTAGGTGAAGACGGCGCCAGCCATCAGTGCAACGAGGATATCGCGCTGATGAGAACGATTCCGGGTATGATAGTGATCTGCCCGTCTGATGATATCGAGACAAAAGCGGCTGTCCGCGCAGCGGTAGAGCATGAGGGACCGGTATTCCTTCGTTTTGGACGTCTGGCAGTTCCGGTGATCAACGACAGACCGGATTACAAATTTGAGATCGGAAAAGGTGTTGTTCTCCGCGAAGGTAAGGACTTGACCATCGTAGCAACAGGTCTTCCGGTAGCAGAGTGTCTGGCAGCAGCAGAAATGCTGGCAAAAGACGGCATTGATGCGGAAGTTATCAACATCCACACGATCAAACCGCTGGATGAGGATCTGATCGTTGCATCCGCAAAGAAGACAGGCAAAGTTGTCACAGTAGAAGAACACTCCGTGATCGGCGGTCTTGGAAGCGCAGTCTGCGACTGTCTGAGCGCAAAAGCACCGACCAGAGTGATGAAGATCGGTATGTATGATAAATACGGCGAGTCCGGAGCAGCAAAAGAACTGCTTCACAAATACGGACTGGATGCTGAGGGAATCTACAACAAGATCCGGACATTTGAATAAGAGAGATACAGACGGGGCCGCGGATGTGCGGGCGTCAATGAATCAGGATCATTAAAAAGAGTGAGCGTTACAGGATTGTACGCTCACTCTTTTTCTGACCGCTTTTTACGCTCGAATGACTTCCACACCCATTTCTTCAATTTTTTTCAGTTTATCTTCGTTTTCCGGAGTGCAGTTGGTGATCAATATATCAAATTCATTTAGTTCGGCAATTTTTGCGAAGGTGACTTTGCCGATCTTTGAACCGTCTGCGACAAGAATTTTCTTTTTGGCCTGTCCCATCATCTCACGCATGATGTCTTTTTCGGCATAATTGTAGGTAGTGGCTCCCTGAAACGGGTCCACGCCATCCATTCCCAAAAATAATTTATCTGCGGTATATTTATGCAGCTGTTCATCCAGATCGCTTCCGGTAGTTATCTGCATCTGGCGGTTGACCTTACCGCCAAGGAAGAAGGTGGTGACATTTTCAAAGTGAATGATTTTATTCAGTATGGCAAAGGAATTTGTCAAAATCAGCAGATTTTCTTTCTGCTGAAAGGCGTCGCAAACATGGAGACAGGTAGATCCGCTGCTGATAGAGATGATGTCGTTGTTATCTATAAGGGACTGCGCTGCCTGGGCGATAGCCAGTTTGTCTGCTTCATTATGGGTCAGGCGTGTATTCTGGATCAGTCTGGCTCCGCCATGGACACGGATGACTTTTTTCATTCTTGCTAGGTAATCCAGATCTTTTCGGATTGTTACTTCTGATATATTGAGGCGCTGGCTGATATCAGAGACTCTGATTTCCGGTTCAACTGAAAGAAGATCTAAAATTTTTTCTGTTCTTAATTCTTTGCTTTTCAATTTGTTCACCTATCCTGTCTTTTTGAAAACGATATTTATTATAACTTAAAAGTAGTATACATCCGTTTGCGGCAAATGTAAAGAAGAAACGAAAGAAAATGTATACAAAAACGAAAGGAAAATATATGCAAATCTGCCGAAAAAGAAAAAAACAAAACTTTTCTATTTACAAACATAACATAAATAGGGTAAAATACATATCAAACAAAACACCAACAGTCAAAAATGTTTTAGGATTCCGAAAAAACGAAACTAAATAATAAAAAATGATCGATCATAATATAGCGGTGTGTTGTTTGAAATCATAACAGAAAGCTTTTCAAGAAGGGGGAACTATGAAATCAATTTATTTTGGAGATCATACGTGGGTTGAGTTGGAAGAACGGATTAAAGATGAAAACCCGTTAGTGATTCTTCCGGTAGGAATGTTTGAAGAGCATGGCAGACACTGTGCGGTTTCCTTAGATACTGAGCTGACATGGAATTTCTGCGAGGAAGCTGCCATGCAGATTCAAAGAGAAATACCGGTTATGCTGTTGCCTTCTGTATGGACCGGATACCATGGGCTGATCATGGCACAGTGGCCGGGAAGCATTCGGCTTGAGCAGGAAACGCTTTACAGAGTCGTGTATGACATCTGTGCATCATTGATCAGGCAGGGATTTCGCAAAATTGCCATTGTAAATGGACATGGACAGAATCCGGCGATTCTTGAGCTGGTTGTACGTAAGATCATCGATGACTTTAATGTCATGCCGCTGTATGCCATGCCGCTTTTGATGCTGGGGGAAGAAGGCGCGAAAATCCGGACATCCGGGCAGGGCGGTATGGGAGGACATGCTGATGAGCTTGAAACGTCTTTATTGCTGAACCTGAAACCGAAACTGGTTAATATGGATCAGGCGGTGGACGATACCTGCCCATATCACAGTAAGTTTGTCGGCGGCGATACATATCCATCGCAGAAGGTCATCAAGGGAAGCTACTGGTCAAGCTGGGAGGTCCAGAAAACCAGTGCGGGAGCCCTTGGCAATCCGCTGGAAGCAACGGCGGAAAAAGGAGCGGCATTTAAAAAACTGATCATGGATAACTTTCTTGAATTGCTTAAAGAATATTATGAGTTAAAACCAGTTTATAATGTAAAGGAGGATTAATATGAAAAAGTCAATAGCAGCATTATTAGCAGCAACATTTACACTTTCACTTGCAGCGGTCGGTTCCTGCAGCGTTTTTGCAGAAGAAGATGCGATTAAAATCGGAGTGGCGTGGCAGGACCTCAGTGAGCAGACATTTGCAGAGTTCAGTTCCTTTATGCAGGAATATGCGCCTTCAGAATATGGCGCTGAGATTACCATAGTATCCGCTGACTGGAGCGCACCGACACAGGTAACGCAGGTTGAAAACTTTATCGAGAGCGGGTGTGATGCGATTATTGTAGGCCCTGTAGATCCGGCGTCCTTGGCGGATGTTACAAAGAAAGCGATTGATGAAGGAATTTATGTATTGTCCTATGCCGCGCACATTGATAATTACAGTGCGGAATATCTTGTAGACGATTACAATACAGGTTATGCAGCCGGAGAAGCGGCGGCACAGTGGATCAATGACAAGCTTGGCGGAAAAGCGGAATACGGCGTGCTTGATCTGCCGATCAACGACCGGCTGATTGCAAGAGCGCAGGGAATGATAGATGCGATCACAGAAAAGGCTCCGGAAGCAACAAAAGTCGCGCAGAGCGATGGAGGCGGTGCGACGGCTGATGGTATGAATGATACAGAGGATTTCCTGCAGGCGCATCCGGATATGAAGGTTATTGTTTCGATCGGTGACGGCGGCGCTATTGGCGCAAACGAAGCAGTGAAAGCATCCGGAATGGATTATTCTGATTTTGGAATCTTTGCTGTAGATGCGACACAGGAAGGGCTTCAGAAGATTAAGAATAATGAGCCTTTAAGAGGTTCGGTAAGTATCGGAGGCCCTATTGTGCAGGGCGGTTATATGGTTGATACAGTTGTTGCGATGGTTAAGGGAGAAGAATTTGAACGTGACGGATTAATGACCTACAAAGTGATCGACCAGAGCAACTGTGAAGAATATGCGGAATCTATAGGATGGAAACTTGACTAAGGGCGAAAAATATATGGACAATATTCTTGAATTCAAAAATATAAGGAAGGAATATCCGGGTGTAATTGCGCTCAAGGATATTAATATCAATGTCAGAAGAGGAGAAGTTCTCGGGCTTGTCGGAGAAAACGGAGCAGGGAAATCTACATTGATAAAAGTGTGTTCCGGTGCGATCAGTCCTACTTCGGGCAAAATTTTGTACGAAGGAAAAGAGCATGGACATTTTACACCATCGGTCTCCATGGATTTAGGGATTAACGTTATATATCAGGAATTCAATCTTGTCAATGAAATGAGCGTTTTAGACAATATTTTCCTTGGCAACTATCCGAAAAAGAATGGGATGGTTGACCGCAGCGAAATGAAGAGAAGGGCTGCTGATGTATTTCAGCAGCTCGGCATTTCCATTGACACAGAGAAGAAAGTTCATGATTTAAGCGTCGGGTTTAAACAGTTCGTAGAGATCGCCAAGGCGGTATCAAAGGAAACGAAGGTGCTGATACTGGATGAGCCTTCTGCGACGTTGACGAATAAAGAAGTGGATATGCTTCTTGAAATCGTTAAAAATCTGAAGAAATCCGGGGTAACAATTATATATATTTCCCACAGGCTGGAGGAAGTATTTGAGATATGTGACAGAGTCAGTGTCTTAAGGGACGGTGAGTATATCGCAACGGTAGAGGCTGATAATGTGACGAGGGAAGAATTGGTACACCTGATGGTAGGCCGGGAATTAAATGAGAGCTTTCCGGAAAGAGAACCGGTACCGGAAAATGCTCCTGTGATATTTGAAGCAAGAAATCTCAGCGGAAATGGGGACAGCGATATTTCATTTTCTCTGAGAAAGGGAGAAATCCTTGGATTTGGAGGCATTGTCGGAGCCGGAAGGACAGAATTGGCACAGATGATCTGCGGATTAATCCAGCCTGAGTCCGGGGAGATGTTCTATAATGGAGAACCCTATAAGCCGAGAGACACGAAAGCTGCAATGGCACAGGGGATTGTGCTGGCGCCGGAAGACCGGAAACAGCAGGGAGTAGTTCTTGACTTTTCCATTAAAGAAAATGTGGATCTCTCCAATATGAAGAGCGTATCGTGGAAATTTGTAATTAATAAAAAAGCGGAAAAGGCTCTTGCAGAGTCATTTCGCGAACGTTTAAAGATTAAGTGCAGCAGTATTCAGCAGAAGGTTTTGAATTTGAGCGGAGGCAATCAGCAGAAAGTAGTACTGGCAAGACTGCTGGCGTGCCATGCGGACATAATTATTTTTGATGAACCGACGAGAGGAATAGATGTCGGCGCAAAACAGGAAGTATATCATCTTATGAACGACCTGATCAGAGAAGGAAAGTCCATCATTATGATATCTTCGGAATTGCCTGAACTTATGGGAATGTCAGACCGGATCGTCGTTCTGGCGGAAGGAAAAAAGACAGGCGAATTTGCCCGCAGTGAATTTACGCAGGAAAAAATTCTTAATCAAGCATCAATTTCTTAATCGGGGAGGAATAATGAAGGTAATTCAGTTAGTTAAAAAATATGCAATTTTTGTTGCTTTCATCGCATTATTAATTTTATTTTCAGTCGCATCTCCGAACTTTCTCACAGTGAAGAATTTCATGAGTGTAGCAAGACAGGCTTCCATGTCGGGGGTTGCGTCGGTAGGTATTTTGTTCGTACTGCTCCTTGGCGGAATAGATATGTCTATTGGATCGTCTGTTTCCCTGGTATGTGTACTTTGCGCAATGTTCATGGTGAATTTTGGGATACACCCGCTGGTATCTTCACTTGCAAGTTTATTGATTGCAACGCTGGTGGGATTTGTTAACGGATTTTTTGTTTCGTCGCTTGGGATCCCGGCCTTTATTTCTTCTCTGGCTTTTATGAGAATTCTTTCCGGTATTGCATATCTGATATCGGGAGGTATGCCGATTTATGGTTTTTCTGAAAAATTCCGTCTGCTTGGGCAGGGATATGTGGGATTTATTCCGGTTCCGGTAATCATAATGATACTTTGTTTTGCTGTTGGATCATTTATCCTTAACAGGACGGTTTTTGGCCGGTATATTTACGCGGTTGGAGGAAATGAGGAAACAGCTAAACTGTCCGGGATTCGAACAGGAGCGGTAAAATATGCAGTGTATGCATTGAGCGGAACCTTTGCGGGACTGGCAGGCCTGATCATGCTGGCAAGACTTGGTTCAGGGCAGGCGAGTGCGGGCGATGGCTTTGAGTTTGAAGTAATCACCGCTGCTGTTCTTGGCGGAACAAGTATTTCCGGAGGCTCCGGAAAGATATCAGGCGTTATCGTTGGCGTCCTTTTTATGGCATTTCTTAATAACGGACTGGTTTTGATGAATGTAAATGCTTATGTGCAGAAAGTAATCATTGGAGTTGTTCTGGTGATCGCAGTATCTTTTGATTTTCTTGCAAGAAGAAACAATCGTAAATAAAAAATTACAGGAGGCGGATTATGGGATTAATAACAGCTACAACAAATGTAAAAGAGCCGACATCTGTGCTTGACAGATTTACTTTAAAAGGAAAGAAAACGCTTGTAACGGGTGCGGCAGGAGGAATCGGACGTGCAACATCAAAGGCCTTTGCAGAGCTTGGCGCGGATGTGGCGATCGTGGATATCGAGGCGAAACTGGAGAAAAGCCAGGCGTGGGCAGAGGAGCTTAAAAAGCTTTATGGCGTCAATGCCATTGGCGTTGCTGCAGACGTTTCAAGCAAAGAATCTGTGGATGAAATGGTGAAACAGGTAGTGGAGGCATTCGGAACAATCGATGTTGTTCATTCAAATGCCGGGATCGGAGCCTTTAATGACCATCCGGGAATGGAACTTGATACATGGAACCGTATGTTAAGCATTAATCTTACCGGTGTGATGCTGGTTGACGTGGCGTGCGCAGATGTTATGCTGGCTCATGGACACGGAGGATCTATCATAAATACGGCGTCTTTGTCAGCGCATATTGTAAATCCGCCTTATGGTGAAAATCCTGCAATGATCTGTTATTCCACCTGCAAGGCAGGGGTGCTCCATCTGACGAAGGCTCTTGCGCTTAATTATGCAAAGGCAGGCATTCGGGTGAACAGCATCAGTCCGGGATATATCTGGTCGGGGCTTCATGCAGGATGTACGGAAGAAAGATGTGCTTTTGAAGAACAGACGGTTCCGGTAGGACATTATGGATATCTTGATGATGTAACAGGACCGGTCTGCCTTCTTGCCACAGATCTTGGAGGGTACATGAATGGAACGGACATCATTTTTGACGGCGGCGTAACTATTTACTAAAGGGGATAATATTATGGCAGAGACAAAGCTTGTGCTTGGGGTCAGCAGCTGTTTTCTTACCAGAAGATATGAAGACCCCGAAAATTGGATCGATTTCATAAAAAAAGCCGGATTTGACTACATGTCGCTTGACAGTGATATGCTGGATCCGTTTTTCAGCGGCACTGCGGAATATATAGATCAGTTTGCAAGGAGGATTCACCGCTATGCTGACAGATGCGATATGAAAGTGGCGGATTATCTGACCGGAACAGCTTCTTACCGTTTTTTGGGACTGGCCCATAAAGATGAAGCACAGAGAAACAGAATGAAAGAATGGTTTAAAGGAGCGATCGATATTGCGGCTGCCATCGGAGCGGATTGTGCCGGAGGAAGATGTGATGCTTACCCGGTGGAGGCTCTTGGAGATCCGGAAGAACTGAGCAAACGGTACGGATATGTTGTTGAAGCATATCGGGAACTGGCGGGATATGCAAAAATGAAGGGACTGAGATCCATCTATTTTGAGCAGATGTATGTTCCCAGTCTGAAACCGTATACACTGGATGAGACGGATAAGTATATTGGGGATCTGAATAAGAATCTTGAAAATGCTGTTCCCATCCGGCCGGTAGTGGATGTAGGACATGCCTGCGGACAGGCGTATGGTATATCGGGAGATGACCTGTCGTATGAAAAATGGCTCGAAAGATTTGGGGGCGCATGCCGCGTGATCCATTTGCAGCAGACGAGACGGGAAAAAAGTGATCATAGTCCTTTTGCACCCGGATATGAGGGCGATGTTAAAATTGAATCGGCAGTGGATGCGATCCGTAAGTCGCTCAGTGACTCTGCCGACAGCCGTTGGAGAAAATATATTGAACCCGAGAATGAGATTTTGCTGCTTTTGGAACAGATTCCCTCCACTACTCAAAATGAAGAGGAGGTTCTGGAAGATCTTCATGCCAGTTATTCTTATCTTAGGCGGGTTATTCCCAAAGAGGGACTTACTATACGGTATTAAAGAGAGGTTCAGCAGATGGTTAAACACGTTGCGGCAGTGGATATCGGGGCAGGCAGCGGCCGTGTGATGATCGGGCATTATGACGGATGTGAGATTTACATTGAAGAGATTCACCGGTTTACGCATGAAATAATAAATGCGAATGGTATATTGTTTTGGGATATCCTGTATATATGGAACGAAGTGAAGAAGGGGCTCCTGAAAGCATACCGGAAATATGGAAAACTGGACACCATAGGGATTGACGCCTTTGCCCCGGACTTTTGCTTTGTAAGTGAAAGCGGCGAATTGGTGGGACAGGCAAAATCATATCGGAATTTTACCGATGGAGAAGCCAGAAGAAATGTAATTAAAAAGGTGAATGAAGAGACGTTTCTGGAGATAACGGGAAATGCGTTTATTGATATAGCAACGCTTCCCCAGTTATGTGCATTTAAAGACAGCTGCAGAAATCTGTTGGAACCGGGGGTCTGTGTTTTACCTGTTCCGAACTTATTAAATTATTTTTTAGGCGGAAAACCGTGTACAGACTTCACGCAGGCTACGATTTCCATGCTTTATGACTGGAAAAAGAAAAAGTGGTCACGGGAGCTGCTGGATATTTTTGGAATTAATGAAAAGATATTGCCGGAGGTGGAACAAAGCCCTAAGCTGATTGGGCCATGCACTCTCGCAGGGTTTGAAGAAACAACGGTTGTCAACATCGGCTCCCACGATACAGCGGTGGCAAACTATCTCTTATCTGAGCTGGATGAGAATGCAGTCTGTTTAAATACAGGTACATGGACTTCTGTCGGTATACGCAGTGAAGTACCGCTTGGGGTCCGGGAAGCAATGGAGACGGGGCTTAACAGTTTTGGACTGCCGGATGGTTCCTTTATATTGTGTAAAAATGTGATCGGAACATGGTTTTTACAGGAACTGAAGCGTTGCTGGGAAAGCAAAGGAGTTTTTTACAGTTTTCAGGAGATGGGTGAGCTTGCCGAAACGGCAGGGGCGGATGGCGTTTCGATGAATCTGCTCCAGCCAAGATACCTGGATGCTTTTGGGTCGCTGCCGGAGGTTATGAAAGAAGATTTTCAGAAATATTCCGGCAGGCAGCCGTCAGACGGGCAGATCATCCGCATGGTGTATGATTTCATTACAGATACATACCTGCAGACGATCGGGGAACTGGAGAATCTTACAGGGAAGACATACTCGACGGTCATACTTGGCGGAGGGGCGGTCAGGGATCGCTTTTTGTGCAGATATATTGCAGAAAAGTGCGGCAGAAAAGTGCTGAAAGCGCCCGCCGAATCTGCTGCGCTTGGAAATGTTATCCTGCAGCTTGAAGCAACCGGGGACATTCAGTCGAAAGAAAAGAAAAAAGAAATTATAAAGCAATTTGTACAAAGGGGGTGAGCGAGGTGGAACGAAAGCTACGTTTAAAGCCGCCATTCTTTGAAATCGGTCCCAAAAATTATATGTATGGGAAAGACATAGTGGATTTGGCAAGGGTCGCAGATGCGGCAGCAGAAAAATATGATGTCAGGGTGATCTATACGACGCCTTATGCCAACATTAAAGAGGTTGCGCAAAATACAGAGAATATATATGTGTTTGCACCGCATATGGATTATGCTCCGATCGGAAAAGGACTTGCAAATATATTGCCGGAATCCATTAAAGAGGCAGGCGCGAAGGGGGTTATGCTGAATCATTCGGAAAAGCCGCTTTCTCTGGTTGCATTGAGACAGACGATCAAGAGAGCAAGAGGGCTGGATCTGATGACGATCGTTTGCGCGGATTCAATCGAAGAATTGAAAGGGGTATCGGTCCTGCAGCCGGATATGATCGTCGCTGAACCGACAGAGCTGATCGGAACAGGAAATGCGGCGGATGTTTCATATGTGACGGAGTCCTTGGATACGATATTTTCCATTTCAAAAGATATTGGAGTTTTAATCGGCGGCGGCATCAGTAATGGCGGGGATGCATACAGGGTAATCAAAGCCGGAGCGGATGCTACAGGATCTTCAAGCGGTATATTTAAGGCAAGTGATCCGGAAAAAATGATTTATGAGATGCTGGAGGCGGTACGCCGGGCATGGGATGAAAGAGAGGAGAAAAAATGATTTACCACGATATTATTACGGTTCAGTCAGATCGCAGACCGACATTTGACAATATTACTGACAATGTAAAAGAAATTTTAAAAGCTTCCGGAGTAAAGAACGGACAGGTTCTGGTTTACACAGGACATACAACCTGCAGTGTGCAGATACAGGAATATTCTGATGGACAGACTTACTGGGGAACGGAATTGATCATGCAGGATCTGGTGAATGTTCTTTCCAAACTTGTTCCGACGTGTACGAATGAGGGACAATATCTGCATCCGTGTCAGAATCATGTTGATATTGCGGCGGCCGAGAGAGATGAGCTTCCGGCATGGAGTCTGAATACAGATGCGCATCTGCGCTCTGTGATCATGGGACGGTCTGTGACAATTCCGGTTATCGACGGCGAAATGGTACTGGGGGAATTTGGACGGATCTTTTTTGGAGACTGGGATCAGGTAAGGGCAAGGGAGCGAAAAGTTGTCGTGCAGGTAACGGGAGAATAGTTCTGAAAGCAGAAAAATCAGGCGGAAAAGAAAAACTTTCTGCCTGATTTTTTAATGATTCTCCTGCCGTCCGGCGGCTAATTTGAACACGCCATCATAATTCCCTGTGCGATGCAGTCGGCAAGACTTACCACGGAAGACAGTCTGGTGCTCTGCAGGATGAGCTGCGCCAGTTCCCCGGAGGTATTGATGATGCCTGTGATAGCGATATCACCGACAGCTCCCAGATTTTTGTTGACTCCGGCGCCGGGGAACAGACTGCCGGAGGACACGGTAATATAGTTCACATGGCGTTTGGAACCGAGTGAGGCGTCAATGGCGATCACGGGATTCTTCGGATGGAGGTCCCTGATCGCCTGCATGGCGTCCGGGAGATTCAGCGCGTGAATAGGAAAGTTCAAAGTGCCGTATACGGGAAGGAGAAAATTTTTGTTTTTGGACAGGCGCGAACCTACCAGAGGCCCGAGGCTGTCTCCGGGTACCCGGCTGCTGCCGATGCAGACGATCACAGGCTGGATTCCGGGAGAAAACAGGGAGGACATAAGTTGTCCGAGCTGGCTTGCAAGCTGCATGGGAGCTGCTTCTGATTTTCCGTTGATATAATGTGTCCGGCGAAGATGTGCAGTTGTCATAAATAAAGTTCCTTTTCTTTCTGGTAATATTCTATCTTCAAAAACCCAAATTCATTCCATATTTTCCCCGCGAAGGCCAAAGTTATTCAGGACAGGTGTAAAAAACACGCAGCCATTGTGCGAAGTCGGAATCTGTCGAGAGATTGGTATGTCCCAGCACATTGTTTTGATAAATTTTGCAAAAAAAATGTGTTACGCTGAGTCCAAAAAAGGAGTGGGTATAGATATGTCAGAAATAACAGGGGAATGGAAGCTGCCCAAAAATGTAAGACAGATAGGTGAAGGAAGCGGCTCCACAGTCATATACGTCGAGGATTACGTGATTACATTTCTGGAGGAATTATCACAGAGTGAACAGCCCAAAAGCGCGGTTCTCCTTGGAACAGTGAGAGAAAACGAAGAAAAGAAATACATATTTGCAGACGGGGCGCTGGAGGTTTTGGAGGAGGAAGACCAAGGCGGCGCAGACAGGGAAAAATACTTCAAAGATAAAAATGTAGTCGGGTGGTTTCTGTCAAACAGGGAATCGCCTTTTGTTATGAAAAAAGAGTCGCTGCAGGCGCTTGCCGGGCAGGGACAGATTCTGATCGTGCGTGATGTGCAGGAGGAAGAGACGCTCGTATTCCTGCTGGAAGATGAAAATCCCGTGCAGCAGTCCGGCTATTATATCTATTATGAAAAAAATGTTGCCATGCGGGAATACATGATCGCAAAAAAAGGCGGAAAATCTGTCGAGGAAGAACAGCCGGTAAAAGATGAAGCGATCAGACGCTTCCGCCGGATCGTCAGGAAAAAGAATGAAAATAAGGAAACACAGGAAAAGAAAAAACGGACGCTGCCTTCGGCGGGACGTCTTTCCTATCTGGTGGGAGGGGGACTGACGGCAACCATACTGGCGCTGGGAGTGACAATGATCTACAATTACGATCATATGAAGGAAGTGGAGAGAAACCTCGCCATGCTCACCAGCAACATAGACAGCCAGAGCCAGTATCTTGACCAGGACGGCACAGCGCCAGTAATGCTTCACTTGGAAGAAGAGATGACGGACGTTCTGACCGAGAGCGGAACGGAGGCGCAGACAGAGGAGCCGGTGATGCAGCAGGGAGAAAGTGTGCAGAGCGGGGAGACTGAGCAGGAAACAATGCAGGCGGAAGAGACTCTGCGCCAGCAGGATGCGGGCAAGGAAAATCAGGAAGTTCTTCATGATCAAAGTATTGAGGGGCAATCAGAAACGGTTAGGGATACGGCTGAGGAAGAGACAGAAAGTCAGACGGAGGAAGCGAGGGAAACTTCTGCACTTGCGACAACGGCAGGCAGGGCATCCTACATTGTCCGCGCGGGTGATACACTGGCCGGGATCAGTGAAATGTACTACGGAAATCTGGAAAAAGTAGAAGAAATCTGTACTCTAAACGGTATTGATGATGAAAATACGATTCTGCCGGGACAGAAAATTTTACTTCCATAAAGAGAAGAATAGTGTTAACATAAGAGCGTCTACGATTCGGAGGAAAATATGGAAAAAAGTAAACTTTCATTTGTTCAGAAATGGAAAGATAAAATAAAGGA
>Ga0129309_1001195_pt1 | contig 14235 bp, 14 predicted proteins | sample L1105metagenome_FD_94439 | JGI IMG/M metagenome (GOLD analysis project Ga0129309, IMG submission 94439) | Ring-tailed lemur group fecal microbial communities from Wisconsin, USA - L1105 metagenome | ecosystem: Host-associated > Mammals > Digestive system > Large intestine > Fecal | place: USA...
AGGCGTTCTTTGACTGGATGGCAAGAGGAACCGAGACGCAGAATGGAGGGAATCTGTAATGAAGCTGACCAAATACGAGAAGGAAACCATTATCAATTTCAACGAAGGCGAGAAGGAAGCCAGCATCTACACTTTCAATGCCAGTCTGAAACGGCGGCTGGCGGAGTTTGCTCGCAAGTATCCGGCGCTGTGCAGGCTGAAATGCGGCACCGCCGAGGGGAGCGTGACCTATGTCATGGATAAGTCGAGACTGTCCATCCGGTTTCTCCCGCCGTACAGTGAGGAACGAAAAGCCGCTGCCAGTGCCTACGCAAAAGAACACGGTTTTCAGATTCTGATACCGGAGCAGGAATCTGCATGATTTCGGGGCGGTTTGAGCGCAAAAGGACAGCTCTGGAGCCGCTGTTTTGTGGGGCAAATCATTCCGGGGCATCAAGTATCACAGGGAGCGCAAACCGGAGAAATACCGTGTCTGGGAGCGCTTTCTGTGATGCTTTGCGGGAGTACAGAGGACTGCAAGCCCTCTGTGCAGGTCAAGGGCGGCGAGCCATTGTCGGGTTAAGGGCAGACAGCTCTTATCGGGGTACAGGGGCGAAGCACCCTGTGCGGGTTGAGGGCGGCAGCCCCATCTGGTTAAGGGCGAAGCGCCTTGGGCGGGTACAGGGCGGCAGCGCCTGTGCAGAGTGTAGAGGCGGCGAGCCTTTACTCCAGTGTCCAGAGGTGGAAAACCTCGGCCCAGGGAAAGTTGATGTGTGCGTCAACTTATACTGGGTATTACCTGACGCAGGACTTCGCAGGTTCGGCAGCTTCGCTGCCCCCTCTCCCGCCGGAAAATCTTGAGGAAATGGAGGAATTGCATTTGAAACTGACAAGGCATAACGGGCGCTCCGGCAGACACGGCACCTATAATCCCCGGCATAATGACCGCCGGTTCAATGTGGAAAACAGCGAACACATTGACGCCAAACGGGCAAAACAAAATGTGTACTGGGATTGTTACCGTGGCTATACTACCGGCGAAAGTCGGGAGGATGCAACGAAGCTGGATTTCAGCTTTGAGGAAATCGAACTGGCCTATTACACCGAGCATTACGGCGATCATATAGACGCGCAGAATGCCCGGAATGAAAAGACCCGGCACACCGAACGCAACCGCTCCGTGGCGGATTTGCTGAAAAACAGCAAGACTTGCCCGGAGGAAAGCATCTACCAGATTGGCACTATGGATGAATCCGTTCCGCCGGAGGTTCTGGCACAGGTTGCCGCTGAATTTTTTGAAGAATTCGAGTGCCGGTTCGGTTCTCATGTTCACATTCTGGATTGGGCGATCCATCTGGATGAAGGTACGCCCCATATCCACGAGCGTCATGTGTTTGACTGTCAGAACCGATATGGGGAACTTTGCCCCCAGCAGGAAAAGGCGCTGGAGGAATTGGAGATACCGCTTCCCAATCCCGACAAGCCGAAGGGACGGAACAACAACCGGAAACAGACCTTTGACGCCATCTGCCGGACGATGCTCTTTGATATCACCCGGCGGCATGGGCTGCATCTGGAGCAGGAACCGTCCTATGGCGGGCGTGAGTATCTGGAAAAGCAGGACTACATCCTGATGAAGCAGAAAGAGCAGATGGAGCGCCAATCGCAAACGATTTCTGACCAGCAGGAAACCATCAGCACCCAGGCAGAAACAATCCGGCAAAAGGATGAAGCAATCCGGGAGCAGGCCGATGTCATTGAGGCGCAGGGGCAAAAGCTGGAGGCGTTGACCCTGAAAATCGAGGATGTAGAGACGCTGCTGGATGATGTTGCCGATCTCGCCTATGACAAGGCGGTGGAGCTGGTGGCGGCTGAGGTCAAGGTGCAGACCCATCAGGAGGATATCAAATTGATCGAGGGAACGAAAAGCTGGCTGCGTTCCCCGGAGCGGAAAGCATCTCAAAAGGAACGGGACTATGCACTGGCAAGGCTGGACGGAGTGATTGGAAAAATCAAAAATGCTATGCAGACCACGCTGGATAAGCTCAAAAAGAAGCTGTTGCAGCCGGAGGTAAAGCAACCGGTCACGGAGCAGATCAAAGAGCGGGCCAGAACGTCCATTATAGTCAAACTGAAACAAGGCCAGGAGGACGTTGCCCGGAGGGATGCGGAGCGAAAACAGCGGCCAATGAAAAAACACGAACAGGAATTATGAGAGGCATCACCATCTCCGTTGTGGAATGGCGGTGCCTTTTTCTTTGGAAGGGAGCGATTGTATGAATGTATTTGAAGCGGTCAAGGAGGCCGTGACCACCCGGCAGGCGGCGGAAGCCTATGGGATTTCAGTCAGGCGCAACGGGATGTGCCGCTGCCCGCTCCATAACGACAAAAATCCCAGCATGAAGGTGGATCAGCGGTTTCATTGCTTCGGCTGCCAGACTGACGGTGATGTGATCGACTTCACGGCGAAGCTGTTCGGGCTAAGTGTGAAGGAGGCCGCATTGAAGCTGGCGGCGGATTTTGGTGTCAGCTATGATGCTAGAGGGTATGACCCACCGGTGAAAAAACCTGTCAAACCAAAGATCAGGGAGGAGCTGCGGCAGCGGCAGGCAGAGCAGAGATGCTTCCGTGTCTACGCCGGTTATCTTCATCTGCTGGAGGACTGGAAAGAGCGGTATGCCCCCAAACCGGAGGATGCCGACCGGCACCCGCTGTTCGTGGAGGCGCTGCAAAAACAGGATTATGTGGAATATCTGCTGGACACGCTGCTGACCGGCACAGAGGAAGAAAAGGCGGCGGTTGTGTCTGGCACAAGGAAGGAGGTGGCGGCGCTTGAGCGGCGAGTGTCAGGCTTCAAAGCCAGAGATCAACAAAACGAGTGCAGGCGGGGAGATGGAAGCCGTGAATTGGCTGGATGAAAAAGGCCGGGTAATAGAACCGCTGTTTGCTGATTACTTTCTGGAGCGGCATCCTATGCGCTGCTTTCATGAACGGCTCTTTACGGTGGACGGCATGATTGATGATGAAGCTGCGATCAAGAAGGAAATCTACGAACTGGTTCGTGCCTATGTGCAGTCCAATGTTGCCCGGAAGATCGACCAGCTTCTTCAGACAATCAAGCTCTCCTGCGCTTCAGAACCGCCGGAGATTCAGACCGACCGGATTCATGTGGCAAATGGCACTTATTTTCTGGAGGGCAGTTTTACGCCGGATAAAGAGTATTGCATGAACCGTCTGCCGGTGGTCTATCAGCCGGATGCTGCCAGACCGGCACGCTGGCTGCAATTTTTGGAGGAATTGCTTTATGCCGAGGATATTCCCGCTTTACAGGAATATATCGGCTACTGCATGATTCCGGTTACAAAGGCGCAGAAAATGCTTCTTATGATCGGCAAAGGCGGCGAGGGGAAATCCAGAATCGGACTGGTGATGCGGGAGCTGTTCGGCAGCAGTATGTATACCGGCAGCTTGCAGAAGGTAGAGACGAACCGCTTTGCCAGAGCCGATCTGGAGTACAAGCTGGTTTTTGTGGATGACGATATGAAAACGGAGGCGCTGCCGCAGACCAACAACATCAAGACCATTGTTACGCTGGAGGACAAGATTGACATTGAGCGGAAAGGCGTGCAGAGCGTTCAGGGAACACTGTATTCCCGGTTCGCCTGCTTTGGCAACGGCAGCCTGCACGCACTTCATGATAAATCCAATGGATTTTACCGCAGACAGCTGCTTCTGACAACCAGAGAACAACCGGCAGACAGAAAGGATGATCCGTTTCTGATTGACAAAATGAGAACGGAGCGTGACGGCATTTTCCTGTGGGCTTTGGAGGGATTGCACCGGCTGATAAAGAATAACTATCAGTTTACCATCAGTCAGAGGACGGCGGATAACCTGGAAGCAGCTATGGAACAGGGAAATAATATTCTGGCGTTTTTGAAATCCGAAGGATATTTTGAGGTCAAAACAGGAACCAAATGCAAATCCACGGATTTTTATAAGGTCTATGTGCGCTGGTGTCAGGACAATCTGGAAAAGCCGTTTGCGGCAGCTACGTTTATCCACCATCTGAGGGATCACCAGAAGTCACTGGGAATCATCTATGATGACAAATGTATTGGAACAAACCGTGGTTTTCACAACGTGGACTTGAATCCATTTGTGCCGGTAGATGCACCCTGCCCCTGGGACTAAAAGCTGGCGCTAAAGTGAAAATGGCCTGCTCATTCTGCTCATTGTGCGCAGAGCGGTGCAGGGTGAGCAGGATGAGCAGGGGCTTTTAGAGTTCAGTTATAAAAAGAGATCAATTTATGGAGGTAAATGCCTATGATAGATGAATGGAGCGGTTTTGCGGATTTGATGGCAAGTCTGATTGAAAAATATGCCGCAGACTTAGACTTGGATAATCTGCCCGATCCAAAGACTGTGCGGAATCAACAAGATGATGTCAGCATGTCAGAAAAAATAATTGAACCATGTATTGCGGACAGAAAAGCTGCATGATATAATAATCGTGAAAAAAGTGTCCAAACTCAGCTCGGGAAGGGAAAAACCTTTTTGAACTGAGATACATAAGATTGACGGGGTGAACGATATGAACGGTAACGATGCACCAAACAAGAAGTCAGATATAATTATTTATACAACAGAAGATGGATTGGCAAAAATTGAAACCACCTTCGATGGCGATACAGTGTGGCTGTCAATGGATCAGATGGCCGAACTGTTCCAGCGGGATAAATCCACGATTTCAAGGCATATCAAGAATATTTTTTCAGAAGGTGAACTTGTGCGCGATTCAGTTGTTGCAAATTTTGCAACAACTGCGGCAGACGGAAAAACTTATCAGGTTGATTATTACAATCTCGATGTTATTATCTCGGTTGGCTATCGTGTGAAGTCCAAACGAGGCACTCAGTTCCGTATTTGGGCAACTGGAATTTTGAAAGAATACATGAGAAAAGGTTTTGCCCTGGATGATGAACGCTTGAAAAATCTGGGCGGAGGCGGATACTTCAAGGAACTGCTGGAACGGATCAGAGACATCCGTGCATCGGAAAAGGTGTTCTACCGGCAGGTCCTGGAGATTTACGCTACGAGCATTGATTATGACCCCAAAGCTGAAATTTCCATTCAATTTTTCAAAAAAGTTCAGAACAAGATTCATTATGCGGTTCATGGTCAAACTGCGGCAGAGGTTATTTACACAAGAGCCGACGCAGAAAAAGACTTTATGGGGCTTACCACCTTTGCGGGAACCCAGCCGACTCTCCGGGAGGCGGTGATTGCTAAGAATTATCTGGATGAAAAGGAACTCCGGGCAATGGGGCAGCTTGTATCTGGCTATTTGGACTTTGCAGAACGCCAGGCGGAACGGGAACAGGTTATGACCATGAAAGACTGGGCGGAACATCTGGATCGGATTCTCACCATGAGTGGTGAGCAGCTATTACAAGGGAATGGAAGCGTGAGCCATAAGCAGGCTGTTGAGAAAGCAACCACCGAATACAAGAAATACAAGACCAGAACGCTTAGTGAAGTGGAAAAAGACTATCTGGATTCCATTAAGGTATTGGAACAGAAGACAGAGAAAAATGAAAGGCTGTAGTTGTCCCATGGAGAGCAGGCAGATGAAGAAAGAAAAGATAAAAGTTTACACATATACCAGAGTTTCCACTACTATGCAGGTGGACGGCTATTCTCTGGATGCGCAAAAGGCCAAGGTGAAAGCCTACGCAGATTACAACGATTATGAGATTGCCGGCGAATATGAGGACGCAGGAAAGTCCGGCAAATCCATTGAGGGGCGGGCACAGTTCAGCCAGATGATGGAGGACATCAAATCCGGCAAAGACGGCGTGTCCTATGTGCTGGTGTTCAAATTGTCCCGCTTCGGCAGAAATGCGGCGGACGTGCTTTCTTCCCTTCAGGTCATGCAGGACTTCGGCGTCAATCTGGTGTGCGTGGAGGATGGCATTGATTCTTCCAAAGACGCAGGCAAATTGATGATTTCTGTCCTGTCTGCTGTGGCGGAGATTGAACGGGAAAATATTCGTGTCCAAACGATGGAAGGCCGTATCCAGAAAGCAAGAGAGGGCCGCTGGAACGGTGGTTTTGCTCCCTATGGGTATCAGTTGGCAGATGGGAAATTGATTATCAATGAGGAAGAAGCCGAGGCAATCCGCATCATCTATGACCAATATGTCCATACCGACATTGGCGCAAACGGTATCGCAAAGTATCTGGAAAACCACGGCATCCGCAAAATTCCCCGGCAGAATGGAAAGAATCCCCTGTTTGACGCACATTTGATCCGCTTGATTTTGAAAAATCCCGTGTACTGCGGAAAAATCGCCTATGGCCGCCGCAAGACAGAAAAAGTACGCGGTACGAGAAATGAGTATAAGCTGGTGGAGCAGGACAACTATTTGCTGGCGGATGGGCAGCATGAAGCGATTGTTTCGGAAGAAGTATGGCAGGCGGCGCAGGTGAAGCTGCTGGCACAGTCAAAGAAATACGAGCATGTCAACCGTGGGAAGGACGAGCATACGCATTTGCTTTCCGGTATTGTAAAGTGTCCTGTCTGCGGTGCAGGGATGTATGGGAACAAAAGCATCAAGCACAAGAAGGATGGCACCAAGTATAAAGACTTTTATTATTACGGATGCAAACATCGCTCCATGATTCGTGGGCATAAGTGCGATTACAAAAAACAGATTCGGGAAGAACTGCTGGACGATGCCGTGGCGGAAGTTATCGTAAAGCTGGTGAGTAATCCGAAGTTCGCCGCCATGATGCAGGAAAAGATCAATAGGAAAGTAGATACTGCTGCTATTGACCAGGAGATTGCAAATTACGAGAAACAGCTTCGCCAGCATTATTCTGTCAAGGCAAAGCTGGCGGAGGAAATTGATTCTCTTGATCCAGATGACCGGCACTATGTACGGCGTAAGGCAGATCTGGATGACCGCCTTTACAAGATGTATGATAAGATCGAAGATACCGAATCTCTGTTGATTGCGGCCAGAGCCAAAAAGCAGGCTGTTGAAGCTGAGAAACTGACCGGAGACAATATCTATAAAGTGTTGATTTACTTTGATAAGTTGTATGATGCTATGAATGAGCAGGAACAGCGGCAGATTATGGAGGCGTTGATTTCCGAAATCCAGATTTATGAAGAGCGGCGGCCAAACGGCCAGTGGCTGAAATCGATCAAGTTCAGGCTGCCTATCATCGAGGAAGATATGAATATTAGTTTGGACAATGAAGAACAAGTTGAGACGGTTGTCTTGCTTTCCAAGGGTGAGGTCGACTCGAAAAAGATTCGGGTTGAGTTCTCTTTGGAAGATATGGATATGTCCGAATTTCAGGATGGGGCAACCTACACGCAGATCAAAGACTATGTGTTGGAACATAGCGGATTAAAGGTATCTAACCTGTATATCTCGCAGATCAAGCGGAAATGTGGGATTGAGGTTGGTAAGAATTACAACCTACCGAAATCTGATGATTCCAGACAGCCCCAGTGTCCGCCGGAAAAAGAGAAAGCAATCCGAGAAGCATTCAAATATTTTGGGATGATCTAACATCCCGCAGAATGGAGGTTTCTTATGGATAGATTGATTTCTTGTGAGTTTAACATGGACACCGCTTGTGTGGAGCTGAAATTCTTTGATGGCAGCATGATTGCGATTGATACTATCGCCGTGGAGAACGAGGTTGCCGATAATATGTATCAGCGCTCAGAGCTTGATTATCTGGTCTACAATGACCCGATGGGATATGCAGACCTTATCCTGAACGGTGAACCCGAAATCTATCTGAAAACTGTAACGGAGTATAAGCCGTTGGATTAAAGAAGATTGCCCGCAGGCGAAAATCCTGCGGGCATGGTTTTTACTTTGCTCTTTTCTTGAAATAGACTAACACAACAGCAAGACATTCAATACAATAAGCCACTCCGAAAATTACATGACGAACGGCAGCTGTTTGCCGAGCCTCTTGCAGATCAACTTCTGTGCAAACAGTAATCGGCAGAATCGTTCCATCCTTGGGTGTGTATCGGAGGGCAACAAAACTCCTGCGGCTGATATATTCGCAGACCACATTGCCGTTCTTATCTTTCAGTCTGCTGGTTAGGGCTTCTTCTTCGCTGATTTCATTTCCATACTCATCATAATAAGTACCAGTTTCAATCTCTTCAGATGGAACAGGAACCTCTACAGATGCTGACCCATCATTGAAATAGTTCCGTTGCTCTGCTGAAACATCTTGCTCCATATATTCAATGAAACTATCGTAGTCATCGAATGTTGTACCTTTCATAATGCTGAACGGTCCCCAGATCGAGGTGGCAAAATAATGACCAATGGCAGTTACAGCCAGAAGAACAACCAATATAATAGCACAGGTACGTTTTAGCTTTTGGTTATGATGATAAATGGCAGATTCTCTCTCGGGCAGGGTATAAACACCTTTTCGCAAAAATGATGCATTGAGGAAATACAGCACAATGACATAGATCAGCAAGAACGCCGCAGTTCCCATAGCTCCCCAAATTAGTAAGCTATCGGTCCCCAGACCGAAATAAGCATCAACCAGAATCAGAGGGAATGTGAACCCGATAAAGGCTACCGTCAATCCAATAGATTTCTCAGCAAGTCCGATAACTTTTCTTTTATAGTCAGAAAGGACGTTTGAATCCAATCCCGCATCTTCTACACTGAAAAATGCCTTATTTACGAATACCGCTTGGCATACGATGCTGGCTGCATAGAAGATTGCTCCCAAGAAGAATCCAAGGACAGCTTTAAGAAAAGCGAGATTGCAGACTAAAGCAACAATCAAGCCGACCACAGAAACACCTATGGCAATATAGGTATGGTTCTTATACTGAGACAGAGTGGATTTCAGCAGACGTTGACGCTGCTTTTCAGCTTTAGGTGTAGACTCTGATTCTTCTGTTGTTTCGGCTCGCTCGGTGGGCGATTTCCGTTCACCACGAAGTAGTTCATCACAGGTTACATTGAAAATCTCTGCAATAACAGGAATCACCGCCAAATCTGGCGCACCGTCGTCCCGTTCCCAACGGCTGACTGTTTTATCAGAAACATTCAGTCGTTCAGCCAAATCCTTTTGGGTCATCCCGTTGGCTTTTCGTAAAGCGGCGATAAAACCGCCGATAGTTTTCTTTTCCATATTGAGTCCTCCTTTGGATGGGTGGTTTGTTTTCTATGTCTTCATTCTAAGATTTCGGTAATGAGAATACCACCCAATAGACTCAGAATCACTCTCGGAATACGAGAATTAGCGTAATATGGCTGATTTTGAATCAAATCTGCTCAAACGCCACCAGAGTTTCCTTTGGCAGTTTCTCATTCTCACAGTTCAGAAGATAAGCTATCGACTTGTTCGCAAAGCGGTTTGTTTTCATCGTATCCCAATCGGCAAGCCGGATGATCTCCGCCGTGCCGCTCTCAAAATTCAATGAAATGTCGCCCCATTCGCCGTCGCAGTCTACCTGGTATTCGTAGATTGCGGCGGCGATTTTCTTTTTTCGCTTGGTTTTGGATTTCTGTTTCAACCGGACAGCATGGATAGCACCCTCAACAACTAACAATTCCGTCAGCTTGTCCACTGCTTTCCGGTAGGCTCGTTCTGCACCGCTGGCAGTGCTACCCTCAAACATAATCGCAAGTTCTTCAAAGGTGGGGCGGCTTTTCCATGATCCGACACGCCCGCAGGTCATGCAGATCGCCAGACGCTTTTCGAGCAAGGTCTGTTCCCGGTAGTTCAGCTTCTCAAATGCCCGCTGTACCTTTTCTGCTTGTATGCCGTTCCAGAGGATGTCGGTATAGTTCCAGGTATCATCAAGGGCAACATCTTCGCCTGTTTCTTCTCCGTTCTCGTCTGTCACATAGAAGGGCTGCTGATTGCGGATACCACGGACAACTTTCAGATATTCTTCCGCAAGGGCAAGATCACAGTTGTATTTCTTGGAAAAGTCGCTGACCGCATCCTTGGTGTTATGGTACAGCCATGCCATTGACCGCAACATTTTGTAATTGGTCAGAGAAGATACCGACCATTTTTCTTCTCCCATGCGGAAACGGAGCATAGCATCCCGGATGAATGGGTATATGTAGGTAGCATACTCCGCACCCTTGGTGGGATCATAGTCCATCAGCTTTTGGAGCATTTGCTCCCGGCAGGAGAGTTTTATATCCAGAAATCGGTCTGTATCGTACAGATCGCCGCCATCCACACCGAGAAAGCCTTTGATACGCTTGTTGAGCTGCGGTTCGTAGTGATGGAGGAAGAATGAGAAATACATCAAATTCTTTTCCTGTAAGGCAAGCAGGATATATTCATTCAGACTGCCCGCCGCTGGCGGCTCCGGTTCCAGTTGGAAGATGCGCTCTGCCACATAGGGGCTGATGCCGTCATCGGATGGATTGACTGGGTATTTTGATATGTATCCGCTCATGTTCCATGTAAAATCGTTCAGCATAGCGCACCTCCCTTCCGATTTGATATAATATTTGCGAACATGTAGAAAGCTGAAAATTTCAAATGCTCGACATTTTGAAATCAGTTATCTATCATCCCAAGTGCTAACCTTTTCCTGCAAATAGTTAGGAAGCTCTTTTATATCAATGCCTGTATCAATCAGAAAAATTCTCTGAAGATTAGCGTGTTTACTCAAATTTGGAAGGCAGGTAATATGCTTAAGGTCTTGAAGTTTTATGATTTCCAAATTCGTCAGTTCTTCAACAAATGAAATGTCGCTTAATTTATTTATTCTCCAGAGTTCTATTTCCTTTAAGTTCTTTAGCTCTGCCAATTCATGCAAATCGTTATTTGAGTTCCAAAGAAGCGCTAACTTTTCCAGGTTCATCTTATACAAAAAAGAAAAGTCAGTAAGCTTAATTCCCCTCAAGGATAATGACTTGAGTTTAGGAAGTTGACTAATTCGCTCAATTTTCTTTTTAGCCTTCTTTCCCAGCCATAATACTTGCAAATTGTTGTATTTCAAAAGCCAGGTGCAGTCAAAATTAATTCCTGGTCCCATAGTATCAGCCATGATGGAAAGTTCTTCAAGTTCATCTGAAAGATTTCGAATAAATTCATAATCCCTCAAATCAAAACAATCTATATGTAATGACTTTAGTTTTAATTCTTCCAATACAGACAAATTGATTCTTTTAGGATTATTTTTAAAATCAATACAATCAATGCGTAATCTTTTCAAATGAGGCATATCCTTAAGAAAAGAGATATTCACTTCATCATTGTTTAGAAAATGAAAAAGTCGAAAAGTAATATCCGGACGCACTGAAAATATCTGGTCAATTATCCGATAGGCTTCATTAGGTAGATAATCAGATATTTGAATCCATTTGAGTTTTTTATTATTGATTATCTCATTTAGAGTTTGTTCATCAATATCTTCATAGCCAAGATAACTTAAGACGCCATTCGACCAAGTCTTGCTCGCTATATGAATATGTCTATCAAAGCATATATAAGCGCCCATATACTTCTCCTCTCCTAATAACTACAGTGCGTAAAATTCAAAGTTTTCTCATAGCTTCTTTCTTCAAAGCAGCCTGACCCATTTCTTTTTCATAATCGCCCTTAGCATAAGCGACATTGCTCAATGCCCGGAGCATCTTATCTTTTGCCAGCTTTTTCATAGCCTCTGCAAGATCAGCGTCCAGAGTGCCACGTTTCACATAACGGTTTATGGTATTCAGCCGCTTTTCATAAATCTGTTTCAGCGGGTGATCGTCCGCAAGCTCCCTCTGTTCCCTGCCTTTCAGATTACCGATCTGCCGGCAGGTGCGTCCATATTTGTCCCCCGGCGCATAACCGCCGCAGTATTTGGTGTGCCTTGCATTGGTGGTCAGAAACCACTTGCCGCAGATTTTGCACTTTTTAGGTGCATGACCGACACATAAGCCCTCAAAAAGATCAGACCGGAACATCCCCACAAAGGATACATAGTGCATCCGCTTGACCAGCTTCGCTATGTCCTCGCCGGGACTGATGGTAGCCACATACTGAACAGAGTTATTTGCAACTGACATCCAGGCATTGCCCTCTGTGATGGAGAACTCCGGTGGGAAATAGCTGCCGAACATTTTTGCAAAGCCCTCTGCGGTGCGGTCTGCCTCGTTTCCGTCCGATTGTTCTGCAAAATCAAGCATCGCCTTTTGGTATTCCTCAAGGGAGTAAGCCAGATGCCCAAACACAGCAGTATAGCGTTGGAGCATGATTGCATCGGCATAGTTCGGGACTTCTTCAAGCTGCAAGGAATTGGCTGCGGCTTTTATAGCGAACTCTACATATTTTCGTGCATTGTCCGCAGTAAAGACCTTTTCAATCCGTTCTCTGTGTTTTGGGATATTCATATAGGAGAACGGTGGTGTTTTGCTGAGAATACCAAGCATTGTCAGAGCAGCTTCCCTTGCCATAGGACAGAGTGCAGAAGCATCCTGTCCGGAATTTAATGTTCCAAGCAGCAGATTGATTTTCTCGCATTGTTCATTCATCTTTGCAATGGCATCCGCAGGAACATTCAGCGCATCACAGGCCAGCGTGCCGATAGGAAATATTTTGTCCTCATATATGACCGTATCCTGCCAGAAATCCAATGTCATCAGTTCTTGGTTCATGCTTGCCCTCCTGTCCTGTTTTTTATTTTTTTCATTATACCATGCAAATGTGAAGAAATCTACATCCTCCGAATAGTTGTCCTGTTTTTTGAAATGAGGTTGTCCTCCGATTAGCCTGTTTTTTGAAAAATCCGGCATAACCATAGTAGAAAGAGCGAAACACCTGCCAATCACGGCGGGTGTTTCGTACTTTCTGAATACTATGAACGGAGGTTTTCTATGACAATCTATGAAACCATCAAGGCGGCAATCAGTGTGAAGCAAGCCGCCGAACACTACGGGCTGAAAGCAAACCGGAACGGCATGGCTTGCTGCCCATTCCACAACGACAGGCATCCGAGCTTGAAGTTGAATGAGGAATATTTCTTTTGCTTCGGCTGCGGAGCCAAGGGGGATGTGATCGACCTTGTGGCAAGGCTGTTCAATCTGAGCAGCTATGAAGCGGCGCAAAAGCTGGCTGCGGACTTCGGGCTTGACCCGAAACCACCCGCTGCGACAGCTATGGTTAAGCCGAAACGTCCCTATATCCGTCAGTTCCGGGAGGACGAAATGCTGTGCTTCCGGGTACTGACGGATTATCTGCATCTGTTGGAGGATTGGAAAGTACGGTATGCACCTAAGACGCCGGACGAGCCTTACGATGACCGTTTTGTGGAAGCCTGCCAGATGCACTGCCATATCGAATATATGGCAGATGTGCTGACGGTGGGTGATCTGGAAGAACGGGTGGCATTGGTGGACAAGCTGATGCAGGACGGCAAGATAGCTTTTCTGAAAGAGTACACCGCACGAAAGAAAAAGGAGGTGGCGCACCATGGCGAAGAACCGGAAAACGCCTGATATGAATTTGCCTGTCTGGTTTGACGGACAGAACATCAACGAAGCTCTGTTCTGTGAAGAATTTCTGCAAGAGCGCAGAATCATCTTCGCAAACAGGGCTTTCTTTACGCCCAATGGACGGGTGACGGATGATATTTTCCTGCGGAGTGAGGTCTACGAAAAGCTGAAAAGCTATACCATCAGCAGCGTACCGCAGAAGATCAGAAATATCATGGAGCTTTTGAAGCTGGAAGCCATGGTTGAAGATTTTCCTCCGCAGCCGGATCGCATCCATGTTGCCAACGGAACGCTCATGCTGGATGGGAGATTTATCGAGGGAAAAAAGGAAATCGTACAGAGCCGTTTGCCTGTTTCCTACAATCCAAACGCTGCTGCACCTGCTCTGTGGCTGAACTTTCTGAATGGTTTGCTCTATGAAGAAGATATTCCCACCTTGCAGGAGTTCATCGGCTACTGTCTGATTCCCTCTAATAAGGGGCAGCGCATGATGGTGATTAAGGGAAACGGCGGCGAGGGCAAATCCCAAATCGGTGCGGTGCTATCTGCCATCTTCGGCACGAATATGAAAGACGGCAGCATCGGTAAGATTTCAGAGGATCGCTTTGCCCGTGCCGATCTGGAGCACATCTTACTGTGCGTGGATGATGATATGCGGATGGAAGCCCTGCGCCAGACCAACTATGTAAAATCCATCGTGACTGCACAGGGCAAGATGGATCTGGAGCGCAAAAAACAACAG
>Ga0129309_1001197_pt1 | contig 14212 bp, 6 predicted proteins | sample L1105metagenome_FD_94439 | JGI IMG/M metagenome (GOLD analysis project Ga0129309, IMG submission 94439) | Ring-tailed lemur group fecal microbial communities from Wisconsin, USA - L1105 metagenome | ecosystem: Host-associated > Mammals > Digestive system > Large intestine > Fecal | place: USA...
AGAAGCTATGCCTGCATCCCCCATTATAGAGATAAAGAACCTCAGCGCCGGATACGATAACCGGACCGTACTGCATGATATAAACCTGACTATCTACGAACGTGATTTTCTGGGTATCATCGGCCCCAACGGTGGAGGAAAGACCACACTTATCAAGTGCATCCTGGGACTGCTGAAGCCCACTGCCGGAGAGATACTTTATCATACCGATTCCCCGTCACCCGAAGTAGCCGGTTCTCAATGCCTACCCCTCAACACTCGATTATCCATGGGGTATCTGCCCCAGTACAGCAGCATCGACCGGAAGTTTCCCATTACAGTAGAAGAAGTCATCCTTTCAGGCCTCAGCAGCCAAAAGCCACTTGCTTCGCGCTTCAATACCCGACACCGGGAAAAGGCCCGCCATGTGATAGCCCGCATGGGACTGGAAGGCATGGAACAACGCGCCATAGGTGCCTTGAGCGGCGGACAGTTGCAACGCGCCTTGCTGGGACGTGCCATCATCTCCGACCCACAGGTCGTGATTCTTGATGAGCCCAGTACCTACATTGACAAGCGTTTTGAAGCCCGCCTCTACGAACTACTGACAGAAATCAATGAAGAATGTGCCATCATCCTCGTCAGCCATGACATCGGTACGGTATTGCAGCAAGTCAAGTCTATCGCTTGCGTCAACGAAACGCTGGATTACCACCCCGACACCGGTGTCACGGAGGAGTGGCTGGAACGGAACTTCAACTGCCCGATAGAGTTATTGGGACACGGAACACTGCCACACAGAATACTGGGAGAGCATAAGCATGCTCATGAATAAGCAAAGGAGGTTGGTTTTACAGTAAACCAGCCTCCTTGCTCTTTCAAATAGTCACCCGGCAATCTTCTTACCCATTATTTATATCGGAATGCCTTATATGAATGGGGCAACAGTAATAAACGGAAAGAATTCTTAGGCGTAACCGGACGTCTGGTCTGTATCACCGGTCCGGCAGGAAGAGGACCCAAAACAGTCCCATCCTCCAAGCTTTCCAGCTTCATCACCTTATCACCGGTCACGATACGCACCTCTACCGGTTCGTCATTGAAGTTCTCTACCACCAGCGTTTTATTGTCATATACAAACAGGCCTACTTTGGAGGGAGCTTCCAGACAGACTCCTATGTCCTTACTCATAATGCGACGAATTTCATTCAAGGCATTGGCCGGAAAATCATACAGATTGCCCATATCGTCGGGAATGGTAAGAACATACAGATTACCGGTAGCATACGGGGCTCTCAACAGAATAGGATAGCCCGAAACTCCACCCGTCAGCGGACGACCGGCACTGACCATCTCCCAAGCATCATTCGTATAATACTGCACCTGCGGAATCAACAGGTCACGTCCGGACTGCCCGTAACGGCCGAAATCATTGACAAGAGCCTTCAAATCAGTACAACGCAACTCGGCTACCTCTGTAAGCTTCTCAGGAATGGCTTTCAGCAAACTGCTCGTAACCACCACATCACGCCCGCTTTGCAGTTGTCTCTTGATTTTAGCCATAATTTCCGTATCCTGTGCAGCTTGTGCAGTCAGCAGAACCACTTGCTGGTCTTCCGGAAAAACAGGACGCATATCCATCGGCAAACCTATCATGCCCAAATAGTTCTGAAGGAAATCATCACCGGCGGCATGAAAAGGCTTGTAGGATTTTATACCCACCGGATTCCCCAGCTTATGAATCAACTTATCCGTCTGTTTCAGCACAACACCGGCTATACGGGCCATCGTGGTAGGTTCTACCAAAGAGCCGTCTTCCAACCGGATGGGAGCAGTCACCTCATCATAGTTAAAGCTGGTACCCATTCCCTGCCAGGGAGTACGGTATTTAGGAGACAACTTCACATCCAGAAGCTGGTGATAGGCAAATAGAATAATCTCGGGAGCCTTGGCAAGCATGGTCAAATGAAGCTGTTCGGCATACCGGTCCATACCCATGTTCAGTCCACCTACATCGACCCATCCCCCACCGTTATAACCCGGACGCAGGTTATCGAAATAACGGATAATATTATAACTCAGATAGTTCTGCAAATGCTGATTACCTGCCGGGTCCCTTGTTTCAGTACCGGTCCAGATACCGTCAAAGAGCTGGGGACCTTCCTCCAAATTAAATCCCAAACCTTGAAAGTGATCATACCAGTTGGGATATTTGATAATCACCTTTATCTGAGGATTCACTTTCTTGGCAGGTTTCAGCACGAGGTCACGACCGGCCTCGGTCATCAGCTTCAAGCGGTAGTCCGTCCAGCTCTGCATTCCTTTTGCCTTTATTTCTATGTCGGACTTGCAGCTGGTGAAGAAGAAATCATCCAGAATAAACTCATCAAAGTGTTTCGCCGTGTGTTCCGCAATCTTTTGCACCATCTTGCGGTGTTCGGGATTGGAATAGCAGAATGTCTCGAAACTGTTTGCCTCGTTGATGGTATAGGTAATACCTCCAGCTGTCTCTATACCCCGGTCATGAAAGAATTTCTTTGCCTGCTCCAGAGTGGCATCCTCCACAACCAGCAAGTCCCGGTGTGTTTCCAGATAAATCTTGTCCACTTCCAACTGTTGTGAAATCACATTCCAGGTAGAATCCAGCCAATGGATGTCCTTCATCTTGTCTACCTCGTAAGCACGGACATAAATGGATACTTTGAAACTCTCGTAAGCTTTTGCCTGCATGGTCATATTACAAACCATGCAGAGCAGAAAAACTACAATTACAAACTTATCTACCTTTATTTTACTATTCATTGCAATTCAATATTTTATTAGACGCCAATACCATATACATAAACCACGTAGCATGTCCACCCAGGCAATACTCACCTTCCTGCCACAAGAACGGAAAATGAAGCAGTTCGGGTAGATCGGGACGAATCAGATTAGTACCCGGAGAAACTCCACCCGGGATATAAGACCAATCAGCACGATTGACACCATAGGCGGCCTTCATCGTTTCGGCACCAACCCCCGTTACAAAAGCTGCCTGGTTACGTCCCGGATGCATACCCAGCAGATACTGGACGGCATTAAAAATGTAGTCCGGTGTAAATAAGTCAGGATAAGCAGCATGTAAATAACAGTAGTTATAGCCCAAATGCTGAGGCTCCCATGAACCGGAAGAACGGTTACCTCTGTCGTGTGGCACTCCATACGGGGTTTTACTGCTATACTCCTGATACATGGCCTGTAACTCCGGCAATGCCTTACGAATAGCCTTGCTGAAACGGACATTGCCCACAGCCTGGTCGAACCGTCCGATGAACCAGCCCGTCTGACGGATATTCTTGCAGATGAAATCCTGCTGCTGCAAAACGAAATCGCGGTACCCGGCTTCCTTCGTTGCCAGATAAAGCTCTACGGCGGCATGTACTTTCGTTGTCAGTATCCAATTGTTATCACAACGTGTAATCTTAAACAGCTCACGGGCTATTTCCAGACAATCTGCCGCCAGAGTATCATTATGTCCCTTCAGCACGCGTGAAATACCTGCCAGCCAAGCGGCCACCTGTAACTCACGTCCCGGATTGTCTTCCGTAAACACCCAACGGTCATCAGCCGTTCCACTGACATGATCAGTATGGGCCGAAGCATCTCCCAAGTGTGCATATTGCCGTACAGTAGGACACAAAATTCCTCTATAGAGGCGTCCCAATGCCTTCCAACCGGCTACTACGGTCAAAGCCCCGTTTTCCACTTGCTGTAACAAGTCGTTTTTCCCGTCAGGCTGGTGTATCTCTACAATCCGTTTTTCGAAATCAATGGAAGTCTCGTCCCAGTAGGCGCCGAAATTCTCACAAGCCATAGCGAGGATATAGGCTTCACCTGCCTGCGACTCCACACGCAGGTCATAATCGCCTGCATCGTGCCAACCGCCTACGTTCAATCCCGGAACAAGATCGCCCGGCTGATATTTGCACAGAGTAGAAGGTCCCTGGCTATATCCGTCAATGTGATTGATATTCGTTTGGGCCATTCGGGCATCGTCCTGGTGGCAGAAGTCATGCCATACACGATACTTCTCGTTGACACGCATGTGACACATCTGTACTGGTAGGAAATATTCCACCTCCGCCTGCCAGATTCCCTTATCCCAAACATCCTTTGCAATACGGAACACCGGAGAAGCCGCATCACCGTACATCACCTGATAAAGTCCCTCTTCCGTAATTTCCGTAAAGTCGAACTGCAAATAATGGTAACGCTGGAAATCTCCCCAATCCTTGGCAGCCTGCTGTTTCACCAGTTTCCTGCCGTCGGCCGCAATACGGTAGAGGGCAGGTTGCCGGAAATCTGTATCCCGTTTGTCCAATTCGATGACAGCCACTTTCTTCTGTCCGGGATGAGAACCCACTTGAGAGGCCTGTACCACCGGTGCATAGCGCCACTCCTTGGTAACTGTGGGACGGATAATCCATCTCACCGCATTCCCTTTCGTTCCTGCCGGAAATTCCGAACGAAGCACAAACCAACCGTTATTATGGTTTATCCGTCCGTCATACAGCATCAAATCCCCCTTCTCACTCTCAATCATAATCTTTGCCAACTCATCCTGCGGATTGAGCACAAACTGTTTTCCCGCGGCAAGAGGAGCAGAGACAATATCATCGGCAATCATCGGATTATAAGTCTTCCGGTCCAGAAGCAACTGGTCCAGGCTGGCTTTCCCCTTAGGATTGAAATCTCCGATATGTTCCATATTGGAGGTCTGCTTCATCGTGGGGCCCATCGCCTGATGAGGGAAAACGCCCGTCTGGTTATCCATTATCCAAGGCTTGCCCAACAAAGTGGAAGGCACCAACTCCAGATTAAAACCGAGTTTCCCGGCAAAACGTTCCGGAACCGGCCGGTCCAAATCAACGGTCAATACCAGATAGTCCTTCTCCCCTTTCACCTTAATAGTATAGCCGAAAGCAAAATCCGGATAAATCATCGGATTGAAACCCGCCATATGCTTGGCCGAGTCGGGATAGCTCAGTGTGACACGGATTTCGTTGGCAGCCTCATCCACCACCCGTTTCCTCATCTTGGGCAATCCCTGCCACTGCCCCTGCGAAATCTCGAAACGCACATCACCGCCTGCGGCCCTGCGGTCTCCATTCAAAACCAAGGTGACACCCCCTTGGTGTCCTTCAGGATAGACATCACTGAAAACCATCACATTGGCCCCGTGGTTTTCAAAATACCCCGACGGGTTAATCTTGAAGTCCTGGGCTTGCAAACCTGCACAAAGCATCAGTGATGCCGCACCTATTATCAATTTCTTCATACGTATTATTTTAAACGATTATACATTTCCACTCCCAAGCGTACCGTATGATATGGACAACGCCACATACTTACTTTGGGAGCCTCCTTTTTAGGCTCTCCGTCGAAACAGTCGCTATACCATTCCCCGTATTCCTTGTCCACCATATGGTCTTTGACAAAAGTCCAGACCGTATCAACCGATTGTAGATAAACGTCACTCCCGCTGATTTGCCAAGCATTGACACAAGCTATCACCGTTTCAATCTGGCCCCACCATGAGGCATGCTTGGTTTTTCTGTCACCTTTCTTCTCGTAAATCATATAGCCTTTATCACTCATTCCTTCAGCCAGACAAGCTTCCGTCACATCCAATGCAAGCTGATTTGTCTGTTCTATCAAGTCCTGATTTTCCAGCGTACGGGCAGCCTCACAAAGCAACCATCCGGTCTCAACATCATGTCCGTAAGAATCCATTTCGACCAGACTGTTCCACTCATTATCAAAGAACAGATTGAAATGCTTCCTTGACGGGTCGTAAATGCGGTTCATGAACAAATCGACGCAAAACTCAAGCCTTTTCTTCAAGCCATTGTCTTTCCAGCACTGATATAGAAGGGTATAAGCTTCCAACACATGCAGATGGGCATTCATGGTCTTAGGAGCGTTATTATCATATTGCTCCAATTTTTCCCAATTTTCGGTAAAGGATTCCACATAACCGTCATATTGCGGTTCGCGACCTTTTTCTTCCAAGACATGATACAAACTAATAGCAGTTTTCAGACTTTCGTCGTTACCCGTCGCCAGATAGTGCTCTGCTAATCCATAAATAGCATAAGTCATGGCATAAGTATACTTAGAAGCATTCACTACTTCACCATCGGGGTTGACCAACCAATACACCCCACCGTTCTTCTTATCAATAAATGTATCGATAAAATAGCGCTGAGACTTGTTGGCAAGTTTCAGATAAGATTCATCTCCAAATGTACGGTATGCAGCAGAAAAACTCCACAGAATCCGGGCATTCAACACTCCTCCTCTGGGAGCATCTACCACCGGAGTACCATTCCGCAATACAGTCCCATAAAAACCGCCGTCAGGCGCCACTGCATAATCCATCCAAAATGGCAGTACACTGTCCCGGACATTGGCAACAATTTCCGCACACAATGTCGACCGTAACGAATTATGCCGAACAGTACATGCACACACGCCCATACATATAAATAGAAGGAAACAAAATGTTTTTCTTGCCATACTTAACTACAAGTTTAAATTGTGGACACTTAATCATCTGATTTGCTCATTCAGGAATACATACCCCAAACATAGTGAAGAATCTCTTTTCTGTAGAAGAGATTCTTCACTTCGTTCAGAATAACAGAACAATATAATTGTCTATTCTTAGCACAATTTTAGAGTCATCAATATCCCTCATTCTGGTCCTCCGAATTGATGAGAGGATTATTAAGAATCTCATTAGTAGGTATTGGGAAAATCTCCTGATATTTCTGATGCTCAAAATAACGGAAAGAATCGCCAGTTTCCCAGCACTCCTCCGGTGTAGAATTGGCTTTTGTTTTCGGGTATTCGCATCTGAACCATTCTTCAGCCAACCCCATACGGCAAAGGTCAAAATATAAAGAGAACTCTGCATTGAGCTCATGACGGCGTTCTTGTGTCAAAGCCACTTTCCATACATCACTTGTATACCCTTTCCGCGTCTTATATTCAGCATAAACAGTCTTTGCATCGGGTACATCGACAACTGTCGTATTCAACATTGCCTGCGGGAAATCAATGGCTTGTACACCAATTTCCAAGTTACCCCACGCACGATTACGCACTTGTCTGATCATCTCCCATCCGGTCGCTTCCTCACCCGTCTCGAAACAACATTCAGCATAATCCAGCAATACGCCTGCATATCGTTTGAAAGTCAATGAAATCGGGCAATACACAAACCCGTCCTTACCCGGTTGCTTTCTCCAATACTTCAGTGAATATACACAAGGTACATTTTCAGAGCCTTGTACATATCCGCTGTAAGAGGGATTGGTACCCAGTTTTTCATTGGTAATAGGATGTACGTCACCCGTACCTACACAAGTATACTCCTTGCGCTTGTCTCCCTGCTCAAAAGAGCGATAATACTCCCAAGACAGAGCCAAGGACCCCCAACCGCCATACTCGGGAGCGGCACACATATAGCCATACCATATCTTGCCGTCATCGTGGCTGTTGCCTCCCCAATTCATATTGCCGTGAATATGATAAGCCACCTCAAAAATGGATTCTTTTGTCCAATGGTTGTCCCAGGCATGAAGATTGGCATAGCACGGCTCCAATGCATAGGTATTACTGGTAATAATGTCATTCAATTCCTTCTTGGCTTCAGTAAATTTCTTCTGATACATATAGAGTTCTGCCAAAAATGCCTTGCAGAAACCTTTCGTAATACGACCGTATTCTCCATCGGCAGGTTCCCAATCCAGCTTTTCCATGGCAAACTTAAGGTCTTCCTCAATAACCTGATAAGTGCCTTCCAAATTTTCAGGACGCGCCTTTCCTGCACTGGTTGTATAGGTCTCACCCGTAAGCAACATGGGAACAGGGCCAAAAACTTTTGACAAATACAAGTAATTGTATGCACGAATGGCACGCGCCTCGGCTTCAAACTGCACTTTCTTTTCGGCAGAAAGCACGGAAACGTCCACATTCTGCAATCCGGCCAGAAAACGGTTGGCACGGTCAATACCCTTATAGCTCATACGCCAAGCCGTATCCAGCGAACCTTTATTGGCTAATACCGCATGACGTTGCCATTCGGCATCCCAGCCGGACGCCTGGCAATCCATCGTACTGTGTCCGGCAATAAATACATTGGGCTTAAATCCCCATGTCGTATCATCGCCACTATTATCACTGCCTTGATAGGTATAAAAAGTATCATAAATACCATAAAGCCCCGACTTTATATTTGCCTCATTCCGGTACATGAAATCTTCGGGCAGAATATCGTAATGATCGACTTCCAAATAGTCATCACAAGAACTGGTAGTACCCAAGGTGAGAGCACCCAACAACAATATATGGTAAAAACTTTTTCTCATAATATGATTTGTTTATCTGTTAAGTATTAGATTAGAATTGTACACTCACACCGAAAGAGACGGATAACGGGAACGGATAGCGTCCGCCATCGAAACCTGTCAGCAGCACTCTGTCCGAACCGACTTCCGGATCACCCCATTTGTTATACGAAGAAAGCGTCAATATGTTGTCTGCACTGACAAACATGCGGGCATTCTCCATCTTCGCGTGCTTTACCAAATTCTTCGGGAAAGTATAGCCAAACTGAATGTTCGAAATCTTCAAATAATCGCCTTTCTTAATGAAAGCGTCACTGGAACGGTGATTCTTATTGTGGTCGCCCTTGGTGATACGCGGATATTTGCCATTGGGATTCTCAAGAGTCCAGGCATTCTTCACATATTCTGCCAGAACGTTCTGGTAACCGCCGTCAGGACCATACATAGAAGTCAGACGGGCAGCGCTGTAAGAATAGACATCCATTCCGGCTACCCCATACATATTCATTGAAAAGTCGAAATTCTTGTAAGAGGCAGTAAGGTTCAAACCGTAGGAAAGAGTCGGGAAACCATTACCGATAACCGTACGGTCTTCGTCTGTAATCTGGCCGTCGCCATTCAGGTCGATATACTTGAAGTCACCCGGAGCGGTGTCACCATCCTGGTACTTGCCTGTAGGCGATTGAGCATTCAAGGCATCAATCTCCTGCTGGTTCTGAAAAATACCGGCCACTTTCCAGCCATAATAAGAACCTACGGCATAACCGTTCTGTGTGATGGAGTGATTGTCCCAGTCATCACCATCCTGCGTACCATAACTGTTGTTTTTATAGAAAATAGGGTCACCCACCTCTACCGCCTCATTTTTCAAGGTAGAACCATTTACACGTACTCCTACATTCCAATCACCGAAACTTTTATTCCACGCAGCACTAACCTCAAAACCTTTGTTACGGATATGTCCGGCATTGGTATAGACAGACGTAAAACCGGTAGAAGGACGGATCTGACGATAAATAAGCAAATCTTTCGAGTCACGGATAAAGTAGTCCACCGAGAATGAAAGCTCGTTGTTCATAAAGGCCATGTCCAGACCGATGTTGGTCTGCTCGTTGGTCTCCCACTTCAGGTTGGTGTCAATTTCCTTTTGCTGTGCGATACCGGCTGCATTCATCATGCCGCCCCCGGCCATGACATAATACATACAATCCAAAGAAGAGAGCTGAGGGACAGAAAGACTGGTTCCGCTACCCGCATTACCGGTCTGCCCCCAACCTGCACGTATCTTCAGGTTGCTGAAAAGATTCAGATTCTTGATGAAGTTCTCCTCTGACAAGCGCCATGCCAAAGAAGCGGAAGGGAAAGTACCGTACCGGTTGCCCGAACCGAAGTTGGAAGAACCGTCGCGGCGTACTGTAGCCGTCAGTATATAACGGTCATTCAGACTGTAGGTCAGACGTCCGAAATAAGATTGATAACGGGTCTTCAAGTCACGTCCCCCATTTGTATTCTTGGAGCTGGGGTCGTTTGTCAAAGAAATCTGGCGAATGTTGTCAGCCGGGAAATCACTGGCACTGGTATTCAACCAGACACCGTCCGTATCGCTGATAGAGAAACCCGCCATAGCGCTTACACGATGATGGGCATTCGACCAGTCATAGTTGACAAACGATTCTAAGGCAATCTCCGAGTTCTGATTCTGATTGATAGAATAACTGTCCTTACGGTCCTTCGAACCAAATGTACGAGGATTATAAGGGGTATATCCATCATAACCTTTTGTGAAATAGTTGTAGCTACCGATGGTTTTAAAAGTCAATCCCTTTGCAATGTCCAATTGCAGGAATGCACTGGCCACCAAACGGTCCCATTTGGAAATCTGGTCGGTTCTGGTCTTGGCTGCAGCCACCAGGTTGTCGGCCCCCTTGTTGATGTCACCATCAGACTCTTGTTTATAATGTCCCCATGAACCGTCGGGCAGAACGATAGGCATAGAATAAAAGACTCCATTCTCTACATAGTCCATCGTAGGAATGGCTTGCGCATAACTACGCATATTGCCACTGAAGTGATGCTGGGCATGTGTATAGTTCAAGTTCAATCCCACATGAATGAAATCTTTCACTTTATGAGTGATGTTGGCACGGGCTGTCAGACGTTTGAAATAAGATTCAATGACAACACCTTCATTATTCAGATATCCCACTGAAAGGTTGGCTTGCGTGGCTTCCGTACCACCCGAAGCGGAGAGATTATAGTTCTGCTGCAACGCTGTACGTGACATTTCATCTTGCCAATCGATGCTATTCAATTTGCCAATGTACTCTTCGCCAAAAGCCAGATTGGTCATGACCGAACCGTTACGGCAAGATTCGCGTACTGCCTTGGCAAAGAGATCTGCATCGGCCACGTCTATCTTGTTGTTGTTGAATTGAAGGGAATAGTTGGCAGAGAAGTTGACTTGTGCCTTGCCCTTGCTTCCGTTTTTAGTGGTAATCATGATAACACCATTGGCACCGCGTGTTCCATAAATGGCAGTAGCAGAGGCATCTTTCAGGATTTCAATGCTCTCCACATCGTTTGGATTAAGAAAGTCAATGGAAGTACCGACCTGCACTCCATCCACTACATAAAGAGGGTCGGAACTACCGTTTACGGTGGCTACACCACGAATACGGATGTTGAATCCCCCGTCGGGCGAACCGGAGGAACGGATGACGGAAACACCGGCGGCAGCTCCCTGCAGACCTTGTCCCAAGTTCACCGGATTACGTTTCATCATCTCCTCTGCATTTACAGAAGTAACGGAACCGGTCAGGTAGGATTTCTTCATCGTACCATAACCTACCACCACCACTTCTTCCAATGTTTCGGCATCTTCTTTCAAGATAATCTTCAAGGCATTCATGTTTCCGGTTACTTTAACGGTCCTTGTCAGATAACCGATGTAACTGGCTTTCAGCGTAGAGCCTACGGGACACTGCAAAGAGAAGTTTCCGTCCAAATCGGTAATCATACCGTTCGTCGTACCCTCTACGATGACATTGGCACCGATAATGGGTTCGCCCTTCTCATCTACCACTTGTCCCTTTACGGTGGCTACACTCTGCTGCACTACAGCGACACTTGCAAACGGATATCCGCTTGTTGCAAAGAGAGGTCCGGCGCACGCCAGCGATACTGACATGATGCCCAAATACTTCATCACATTTCTCATAAATACTAAATACTTAGGTTTAACAAAGACCCTGCTTGGAATATACCGGGAATAAGAGTTTTGCCAGTTTGCTGGCACGGTCTTGCCAAGCCGTTGGCTAAGTTTTGCCAATGTGATGGCAAGACTTTGCCACTATAGTGGCAAAAAAGGTTTACTCTTTTCCCGGCCTACCGGCAGGAGTGGATTAAATATAGATTTTCAAAGATTAAGTTCAGAAACTCAGGGAAGTGCCTTCAACCTGATTCAGCAACTGCGGTTTCGCCTTTGCGCAATCCACTTTCACTACCTGAATGCGGTTGTCTGTAGGCAGGCATATCAAGCCCTCCGCCTGTTTCTTATCGGCACTATACACTTTCAGGCTCATCTTGCTCCAATCCATCTCAGAGGTGGACTGCGCCAACTTCAGATGAGGAAGCACCGAACCGTCGCGCACCAGCATGATTATCGGCAGGCTGCCTGCTTCAATCCTGTGCCATCCGCCTTCATACACTTTCTCCGTCTGATAGTCTATCCACTTTCCTTCGGGAAGGTAAACGGTGCGGCCGGTTATACCGGATTCGAGCAAGGGGGCAACCAGAATCTGCGAACCGAAGAGATATTCATCGTCCACCTTCCATGCTCCAGGGTCATCAGGGAATTCCACGAACAAAGCTCTCAACATCGGCAAGCCTTTTTCAGTACATTCCTTGGCTTGGGCATAAACATAAGGCATCAGCCGATATTTCATCTCTGCACTTTTGCGGAAAACATCCTGTACACGCTTGCTGTCGTACAACCACGGCTCTGTCGGAGGTGCACCGTGTGCACGAGTATGAGAAGTCAGAAAACCGAACGGCAACCAACGGCAATACAAATCTTCGGGAGTAGACTTTACAAATCCACCCATATCATGGCTCCAGAAAGAGAAACCTGACAAACCGAAGGACAAACCGGCACGGAGTGTACCCAGCATACCCGTATTCGTCGTAGCAGCATCACCGCCCCAATGCAACGGATAGCGTTGTGAACCGGCCCACGCAGCACGGGCCCACATAATATTTTCATTATGAAGCTTCTTGGTTATCTCGGATACTGCCATGTCGTAGCGCACCGGATAGAGATTGTGCTCATACCAACCACTTTTGCCCGAAGCATAAATACCGTTCAGCGGAGCCGCTTCGCCAAAGTCAACCTTGATGGCACTCACACCGATATTCAGCAGTCCGGCTAACTTGTCCTGATACCACTTTACAGTCTCCGGATTGGAGAAATCGAGCACCACATCCTCATAAGGAAGTTCCCCATTACCATTCTTTACATACATGTCCTTCTTTATCAGTTCAGGGAAATAACGGTTCTTGGGAGTAAAATAGGGCAACTGCCACAAGCAAACATGGAACCCTTGCGACTTCAGGTCCTTCAGCATCTGCTGGGGATTCTGGAAACGGTTTTCAGAAAACTTATAATCGCATTGCCAGTCTACATCAAACCAACCAGTATCAAAATGAATAACATCGCACGGATACTTATTCTTGCGGATATTAGCAGCCACATCATAACCTTCTTTTTCACTGAAATAAGTGATACGGCTCATCCATGTACCAAAAGACCACAATGGAGGCATACCCGGTTTTCCTACCAAATCAGTGTACTCATCCAAGATGTCTTTCGGCTCACCGAAGAATACGAACAAATCCAAGTTTTCGTCGCCCATAAACATTTTGTTCAGCCCGATATAAGTAGCACCGAAATCACAAGTGACAGGTGCGGAAGTATGCATGAACATACCATATCCCCGATTGCTCATAAAGAAAGGAATGGGCTTGTACATCTGGTCTGTTTCCGGACCTTGTGGGTCTGTAACAAACAGATTTACTTTCTGCCCCACTTTGTTCAACCCTGTAGCAGACTCGCCACAGCCAAAAATCATCTCATCTGCAGTCAGAGTAAACACGGGATTGATACGACGAGCATTGTCGCTTCCCCTTTTAATGAAACTGAAAGGGGTATACTTCACTTGCGTAGAATCAGCATCACGCAAAGTAACGGTTTGACTTAATATACGTCCTGTCTTATCTTTCAATACAACCCTCCAAGGATTCTTGTTTATTTGTACAGTTCCATAATTACCGGCATAGACAATGGTATTTTCCGTTTCGGTTACCTTCCAACTTTCATCTTTACCCGGTTCCTTCGCCAGCATAATGGATGTACTTACCTTAGGTTCCACTGGAGTAGTAAGCATACGAATACGTACTGTACGCGGAGTTACAAAGTCAATCTTAAATTTTAAGTTCGGGTCATTCTCATAAGCAGTAAAAGGAAAATCGAGCATTCTCATTTTACGGGGTTGCGCACCGTTGGTATTGAAAGCCTGACGTGGCATCAGATGCCCCCGTTTCCAGTTCACCAGTCCTTCACCCGACTTAACGTCGAATGATTCCAGATGATCTGCAAAAAACAAGGTATTACTCAAATCACGAAAATCAGTACTCATATCCAAAGGTTGGTTCATCAGATACGAAGTACCGTCATTGACATGTGGCTGTGCCAACAGATTGCCACCGGCAAACAACAGCATTGCCACTGCTAAAAGTTCTTTCTTCATACTATTAGGATTTAAATGATCTCACTGACAAAG
>Ga0129309_1001200_pt1 | contig 14155 bp, 12 predicted proteins | sample L1105metagenome_FD_94439 | JGI IMG/M metagenome (GOLD analysis project Ga0129309, IMG submission 94439) | Ring-tailed lemur group fecal microbial communities from Wisconsin, USA - L1105 metagenome | ecosystem: Host-associated > Mammals > Digestive system > Large intestine > Fecal | place: USA...
CAGGACGGATTCCCTACAAAATAGCCTGCGGTTATTTTTTCAAAAATCGCTCATTCTAAGCCTGATACTGGAGGTTGCCATGAACGTATTTGACATCATCGGTCCCATTATGATCGGCCCATCCAGCTCCCATACCGCAGGGGCCGTCCGCCTGGGCAGAGTAGCCTGGAAAATTCTAGGTGAGGAAGCCATTCGGGCAGATATCCAGTTGTCCGGCTCCTTTGCTCAGACCTATCGGGGCCACGGCACCGACAAGGCCCTCATTGCGGGTATTCTGGGCATGCCCACCGATGACGAACGCATCCGCCGCTCCCTGGAGCTAGCCCGGGAATCCGGCCTGGAGTTCCGCTTCACCGAGTCGGACATCCCCGGCGCTCACCCCAACACCGCCCGCATCAGCCTCACCGGCGTGAGCGGCGCCACCGCCGTGGTCCAGGGAGCCTCCATCGGAGGCGGAAATATCCTGGTCACTCAGATCAACGGTATGGAGGTCTCCTTCACAGGGCAGTACAACACCTTGCTGGTCCTCCACTACGACAAGCCCGGCACCATCGCCGCCGTCACCAACTTCATGGCCTGTTCCGAGGTCAACATCGGCAACTTCCGCCTTGCCCGACCCAAAAAGGGTGGAGAGGCCCTCATGACCATTGAGGTAGACGGCGACGTATCCGACGACCTCATCAACCGCTTGCGCATCCTGCCCAACGTCATCAACGTTGTGCTCATCCGTGCCATTTAAGGAGGTGTCCCAATGTCTGATTTTGATTCCATAGCCGCTCTATGCGCCGCCGCTTCAGAAGCTGGAACCACCATCTCTCAAATTGCCCTGGACAGCCAAGCGGAACAGATGGAGCTGCCTGCCCAGGAACTCTATGATCGAATGGCCAAGAACCTCCAGGTCATGCGCCAGGCCGTCCAGGCGGGCATGGACCCAAAGCTGCGGTCCACCTCCGGCCTCACCGGCGGGGACGCCGCCAAAATGAAAGCTTACGCCGCCCTGGGAGGCATCACCGGTCCTTTCCTCACCGGCGCCATGGCAAGAGCCATCGCCGTCTCTGAGTACAACGCCGCCATGGGCCGCATCGTGGCCTCCCCCACCGCCGGCTCCTGCGGCATCCTGCCCGGCACTGTGGTCTCCATGCTGGAGGAGGGCCGCTGTGACGAGCACGCCGCCGTGATGGCCCTGTTCACCGCCGGCTCCATTGGCATGGTCATTGCTGAGAAGGCCTCCATCGCCGGGGCCCAGGGTGGCTGTCAGGCCGAGTGTGGCTCCGCCGCCGCCATGGCCGCCGCCGCTCTGGTGGAGCTGTGCGGGGGCACTCCGGAACAGTCCGCCCACGCCTGCGCCATGGCCATCAAGAACCAGCTGGGTCTGGTCTGCGACCCGGTGGCCGGGCTGGTGGAGATTCCCTGCATCAAGCGCAACGTGGCTGGCATCGCCATCGCCTTCACCAGCGCCGAAATGGCTCTGGCCGGCATTGAGAGCAAAATTCCCGCAGATGAGTGCGTGGAAGCCATGCGCTCGGTGGGCGACGCCATGCCCTGCGCTCTGAAGGAGACCGCCCAGGGAGGTCTGGCTGCCACCCCCACCGGGACGAAGCTCAAGGAACAGGTCTTCGGCTCCGAAACGTAAATTGAGGATAAAAACAGTCCCCGGACCGCTGTACAGCGGTCCGGGGACTGTTTGATTTTATGGAAAACGCTCCTCATGCCATCTCTGCTTCTACCACAGGCTGCTGAATGGGCAGAATCTCATTCACTCCCAAAGGGCGTTTTCTCGCAGCTCCAAGCGGAACAGCTGGTCCACGGCACTCTCATAGGCCCGGGAGTCTGCCGCCTTGCGGATCTGCTTGAGGGGCTTCTCCGGCCCCTCGAACAGGCGGCTCAGGTAGGACCAGAACTCCTTCATGTGGAATACGGTGTTGCGCTGGCTCCCAAAGGCCTCCAAATAGGAGTGATACAACTCGTCGTGGAAGGCCCGCAGTTCCTCCTTGGAGGCCGCCGCGCCCCCCTTGGCCCGGCGGACCAGGGCTGGGTTGGCCAGCAGCCCCTGGCCGATCATGACCTTGTCCACCTTGGGAAAGCGCTTCCCCAACCGGGTACAGTCCGCCACCGTGACCAGCCCGCCGTTGAAGCACACCGGCCCCCGGTACCGCTCCAGGGCCTTTTCAAACTCCTCTGCCCGCACAGGATTGCGGTAAAAGTCCTGTCTGACCCGGGGGTGGATGATGAGCAGAGAGACAGGGTACCGCCCAAAAATCTGGAGCAGCCGTGGAAATTCCTCCGGGCTTTCCATACCCAGCCGGGTTTTGAGGGAAATTTTTCCCTCCGCCCTCCAGAAAATTCCGTCCAGAAAGCGGTCCAGTTCCTGGGGGTCGGCCAGCATCCCGGCCCCTTTACCCTTGGCGGTGACGGTGCCCGAGGGGCAGCCCAGATTCAGGTTGACCTCGTCATAGCCCATCTCGTACAGCTCGTGGGCCGCCCAGCAGAAGTCGTCCACATTTTTGGTCAGCAGCTGAGGAACCGCAAGGAATCCCCGGTTGTGCTCCGGCAGGACGTTGCGCAGCTCCCTGGGGGTCCAGACGTGGTCCTGGGTAGGCGTCAGAAAGGGCATATAGTACTTATCCACACCGGGAAAGTGCCGGTGATGGGCAGAGCGGTACAGGGCTCCGGTGACCCCCTCCATGGGGGCGAAATAATATTCCACAGGTTTGTTCCTTTCTGGGGAAAACGTTTTGGATCGGCGCGGTCAGAGCCGCCGCCGCAGCCAGGGGATCAGGCGGGGGGCCATGCGGTCCAGGACCCGGTCATAGGCGAAGAAAATCACCCCGCCCAGAACCAGCAGCAGACAGTTCTCCGCCCAGCCGCCCAGCTCCAGGCCGTCCAGGCCCAGCAGGAGGATCAGGCCGCCATAGCACAGCAGGGCGGCCCCCAGGTAAAGGGCGGCCTTACACAGCCGCCCCAGCCAGGGGGACAGCCGGTCCAGTGCGGGCCGGAGGACGGGGTACCAGCCGAAGAGCCCGGCGAACAGGACGGACATCTCCAGATCGGGCACCAGCAGCAGGGCCAGCAGCCCCGCCGCCGCCCACAGGGTCAGGGCATCCCTTATCCCCTGCTCTTCCCGGACGGCTCCCACCACCAGACCGGCCAGCAGGGGGCACACATAGGTCAGCACCCCGAAGGCGCTGCCCAGGACCATCACCACCACGCACAGGGCGGCGGACAGGCCGCACACCGCCATCCGGCGGGAGGCATGCTTCATCCGTCAGTCCTGGTGGGCATCGGCATAGCGGCTGGCGGCCAGTCCGGCCACAGCCCCGTCGCCTACGGCGGTGGTGAGCTGGCGGACCGTTTTCACCCGGCAGTCGCCGGCGGCAAAGACGCCGGGCAGGCTGGTGGAGCAGTCCTCTCCGGCCAGGAAGTAACCACTGTCATCGGTCATAATCAGGTTGGCGAAGAGCTCGTTCCGGGGCTCCTGACCCACGGCCACGAAGAGGCCCTCCACCTCCAGCTCACGGGCCAGGCCGGTCTTCAGGTCCATGACCTGCACCCCGGCGAGACCCTCCTCGCTGCGCCGGAGCTTTTCCACCCGGTGGCTCAGGAGGAATTCCACGTTGTTGCGCTCCCGCAGCTCCTGGACCAGACGGCTCTCGCCCCGGAACAGGTCCCGGCGGTGGATCACGGTCACATGGGAGCAGCAATTGGACAGAAACAGGGCCTCCTGGAGGGCAGTGTCGCCGCCGCCTATCACCGCCACCGGGCGGTCATGGTAGAATGCTCCGTCGCAGACGGCACAGTAGGAGACACCGGCGCCGATGAGCTCGTCCTCCCCGGCCAGGCCCAGCTTCCGGTGGGTGACGCCTGTGGCCAGCACCAGGGCCAGACCGGTGTACCGTCCCTGGTCGGTGGTCAGCTCCACTTTCTCTCCCTGGGTGCGCAGGGCGGTGACCTGCTCATTGCGGATGTGGACCCCCTGGTCCAGAGCCTGCCGGGTCAGAGCCTCTCCGAACTGGCTGCCGCTCATGCCGGGCAGGCCGGGGTAATTGTCCACCCGGGGGGAGTAGTTGATCTGGCCCCCGGTAGCTTCCCCCTCCAGCACCAGTACGTCCTTGCCCGCCCGGGCGGCGTACAATGCGGCGGTAAGACCGGCGGGGCCTCCGCCCACTACGATGACGTCATACATAAAAACCCCTCTTTTCTATTTGATCCATTCTCTGGTCTGTTTGTTCACAGTCCGGGCGAACGCTGCCCTTCTTAATAAATATGACAAAAGCGGCCCCGATTAAACGGGGCCGCTCTTATTGTACTTCTATTTTCCGGAATTGACAAGAGTTTGGCGTACTGGAAGGTCAGTTCTCGCTGATAAACTTCCGGATTGCGCCCAAGCCCACCACCTTAACAGGGGCGGAGCCGTCGTCGGCCACCAGAGTGGGCGCCTGGCGGACGCCGTACTTGGCGGTCAGGTCGGGGTTCTCCTCGGCCAGCACCTTGTGGTAGCCGATGCCCGCGTTTTTCAGCTGCTCCTCGGCCTGACGGCAGTTGGGGCAGGTCTTGGTGGCAAACAGCATCAGCTCGGCGTCGGCTGCCGCCTGGACGGGCGCCTCCTCGGCGGCGGGCTGGTTCTGGGCAGGCTCGGCCCGACGCAGGGTGGAGTGGTTCAGATCATACACCTTCCGGTCTTTGAACTCCTGGGTCTTTCCGTCGTTCCAGTTCTTTACCGGCCGGTAGTAGCCGGTGATCCGGCTGTACACCTCGGCTTCCTTGCCGCAGTGGGGGCAGATGTGCTGCTCGCCAGTCAGATAACCGTGGTCCGCGCACACCGAGTAGGTGGGGGACATGGTGTAGTAGGGCAGCTTATAGTTCTCCGCGATCTTGCGTACCAGGGTAGCCGCCGCCTTCCAGTCGGGCAGCTTCTCGCCCAGGAAGGCGTGGAAGACGGTACCGGAGGTGTAGCGGGTCTGGAGCTCGTCCTGAATGTCCAGGGCGGAGAAGATGTCCTCGGTATAGCCCACGGGCAGATGGGAGGAGTTGGTGTAATAGGGGGAACCGTTCTCGTTGGCGGTGATGATGTCGGGGTAGTCCTGCTTGTCGTGCTTGGCGAAACGGTAGGTGGTGGACTCGGCGGGGGTGGCCTCCAGGTTGTAGAGGTCGCCGTACTGCTCCTGATAGTCGCTCAGGCGCTCCCGCATGTGGTCCAGCACCTCCTTGGCAAACTGCTGGGTCTCCGGGTGGGTCAGGTCGGCCCGGAGCCACTTGGCGTTGAGGCCCACCTCGTTCATGCCGATGAGGCCGATGGTGGAGAAGTGGTTGGCGAAGGTGCCCAGGTACCGCTTGGTGTAGGGGTACAGACCCGCGTCCAGCAGCTTGGTGATGACGGTGCGCTTGGTCTTGAGGGACCGGGCGGCGATGTCCATCAGCTTGTCCAGCCGCTGGTAGAAGTCCGCCTCATCCTTGGCCAGGTAGGCGATACGGGGCAGGTTGATGGTGACCACGCCCACGCTTCCGGTGGATTCGCCGGAGCCGAAGAAGCCGCCGGACTTCTTGCGCAGCTCCCGCAGGTCCAGGCGCAGGCGGCAGCACATGGACCGCACGTCGGAGGGCTCCATGTCGGAGTTGATGTAGTTGGAAAAGTAAGGGGTGCCGTACTTGGCGGTCATCTCGAACAGCAGCTTGTTGTTCTCAGTCTCGGACCAGTCGAAGTCCCGGGTGATGGAGTAGGTGGGAATGGGATACTGGAAGCCGCGGCCGTTGGCGTCGCCCTCGATCATGATCTCGATGAAGGCCTTATTGACCATGTCCATCTCTTTTTTACAGTCGCCATAGGTAAAGTCCATCTCCCTGCCCCCCACGATGGCGGGCAGGTTGGCCAGGTCCTTGGGGACGGTCCAGTCCAGGGTGATGTTGGAGAAAGGCGCCTGGGTGCCCCAGCGGCTGGGGGTGTTTACGCCGTAGATGAAGGACTGGATGCACTGCTTGACCTCCTTCTGGGTCAGGCTGTCCGCCTTGACGAAGGGAGCCAGGTAGGTGTCGAAGGAGGAGAACGCCTGGGCGCCGGCCCACTCGTTCTGCATGATGCCCAGGAAGTTGACCATCTGGTTGCACAGAGTGGACAGGTGGCTGGCGGGGGCGGAGGTGATTTTCCCCGGGATGCCGCCCAGCCCCTCCTGAATCAGCTGCTTCAACGACCAGCCGGCGCAGTAGCCGGTGAGCATGGACAGATCGTGGATGTGGAGCTCGGCGTTGCGGTGGGCGTTGGCGATCTCCTGGTCGTAGATCTCGGACAGCCAGTAGTTGGCGGTGATGGCGCCGGAGTTGGACAGGATCAGGCCGCCCACCGAATAGGTGACGGTGGAGTTCTCCTTGACCCGCCAGTCGTTGATCTGGAGGTAGTCGTCCACCAGGTCCTTGTAGTTCAGCAGGGCGGAGCCCACGTTGCGGACCTTCTCCCGCTGTTTCCGATACAGGATATAGGCCTTGGCCACATCGGCGTAGCCCGCCTCGGACAGCACCTGCTCCACGCTGTCCTGGATGTCCTCCACGGCGATGCGGCCGTCCTTGATCTTGGGCTCAAAGTCGGCGGTCACCCGCAGGGCCAGCATGTCGATCACGCTGGGATGGGACTGCTTGTCCAGGGCCTGGAAGGCCTTGGTAATGGCGGCGCTGATCTTGCCGATTTCAAATTCGGCTGCAGTGCCGTCCCGTTTTGTCACCTGGTACATGGTCGATCCCTCCACATTTTTCCATCCTACGGAAAGCCGGGGCTGTGCCCCGGCTTTTTGTCATCGAAAACCCCTCCGTGCAAAGGACTCGGAGGGGCGTCGGCAGGAAACGGACCCGCTTTGGTCCCTTTTCCCCGCTATTGAACAAATCTGCAAACCGTTCGGGACCCTTCAATTTTTTACGAGAGGCCGCCTAAATCCGGTGCTCTCCTACTATACCACGCTCCAAAAGGTCCGTCAATATATTGATTTATTATTTTTTATTCAACACAATATCTTGTAGCTTCAACCAAAAAAGATGGGTGTCCTTTGGGCACCCATCCAAAGATTGCCATTACACGCCCCGCAGCGCCACGGTCGGCACGAAAGGCCGGACCAGGGCGGCGAAGCCCTCCATCTCCTCTGGTCCCCAGGGATGAAGACCGGACCGCAGCACGGTATCCCGGTCTGCGAAGGACTGGAGAAAATACCGTCTCGCCCCCGCCAGCCAGGGGCCGATGGCCTGGAAGGAACCGCTATCGTGGAGCTCCTTCACCACAGTGGTGCGGAACTCATAGTCCACCTCCCCCGTCAGCAGGTAGGAGACGCTCTCCCGGATAGGTCCCAGGTCCAGCCCGGGCACCCCCGCCGTCTCGGCATAGCGGGCGGGGCTGTTTTTCACGTCCATGGCCACATAGTCCACCAAGCCGGCCTCGATCAGCGCCCGCAGAGGGCCGGGCCGGGCTCCGTTGGTATCCAGCTTGACGGGATAGCCCAGCTCCTTGATTTTGGCCAGCAGACCGGTCAGATCGGGCCGCAGCAGAGGTTCCCCTCCGGTGACGCACACCCCCTCCAGCAGGCCCCGCCGCTTGGCCAAAAAGGCCAGCAGCTCTTGGCTGTCCATCTGGGGCGGAGGGCAATGCTCCACCAGCTCCCCGTTGTGGCAGAAGGGACAGCGGAAGTCGCAGCCCCCCAGGAACACGGTGCAGGCCACCTTGCCCGGGTAGTCCAGCAGAGTCATCTTCTGCAAGCCCTGAATGTCCACAGGAACCACTCCTCCCCTTTGCTTTAAAGTCCATTGTAGTCCCCGCGGACGACTCTGTCAACTTGTCCGTCCGTAACGAAATTTAATTTTTCCTTGACTATTCCTCTTTTTTACCCCATACTATGGTAATTATGTGAACAAAATCCCATCTCATTCAGAAAGGCTCTGCGATCCGCTATGTCAAACTCCATTGGAAAAGATTTCCGTTTCTTCTCTCTGCTTCAGTTTGCCCTGCCCACCATGGTCATGATGGTATTCCTGTCCCTGTACACCATTGTGGACGGAATCTGCATCTCCCGCTTCGTGGGTACCGACGCCCTCTCTGCCGCCAACATCGTCTACCCGGTTCTCAGCCTGGTCATCGCCGTGGGCGTTATGCTGTCTACCGGCGGAAGCGCCGTCATCGCCAAGAAAATTGGGGAAGGACGGCTTCCGGAGGCTAGAGAAAATTTCTCCTTTCTGGTTCTGGTGGGCTTTCTCCTGGGCGTGCTCTTCGCGGTGGTGGGAAATCTGCTGATCGTCCCCACAGTCCGGCTGCTGGGGGCCACCGACCTGCTGCTGGACTACTGCCTGGACTACCTGAGCATCCTGCTCTGGCTCTCTCCCGCCTGCATCCTGCAAATTCTGTTCCAGAGCTTTTTTGTCACCGCCGGAAAACCCGCCTTGGGCCTGCTTCTCACGGTCAGCGGCGGCCTGGCCAACATGGTGCTGGACTACGCCTTCATGGGGCCGCTGAACCTAGGCATCGCCGGGGCCGCCCTGGCTACGGGAATCGGACAGCTGATCCCCTCGGCGGTGGGTCTGTGCTACTTCTCCCTCTCCCGACATTCGCTCTATCTGGTGAAGCACCGGTTTCAGGGGCCCGTCCTGCTCCAGAGCTGCCTGAACGGCTCCTCCGAGATGGTCACCAATCTCTCCACCGCCGTGGTCACCTTTCTCTTCAATATTGTGATGCTGGACCTGCGTGGAGAGGACGGCGTGGCGGCTATCACCATCGTCCTGTACGGACAATTCCTGTTCAACGCCCTGTATATGGGCTTCTCCATGGGGGTGGCGCCGGTCATCAGCTACAATTACGGCGGTCAAAACCACCGGATGCTCCAGCGGCTGTTTCAGATCTGCATTTGGTTCATCAGCCTGTCCTCCGTGGCCGTCACCGCGCTGGCTCTGCTCTCCTCCCCCATCATCGTAGAGATCTTCACCCCCGCAGGAACGCCCACCTACGAGCTTGCCAAAACCGGATTTTTCCTCTTCTCCTTCAACTATGTCTTCGCGGGAATCAATATTTTCGCCTCCTCCATGTTCACCGCCTTCTCCGATGGAAAAATTTCCGCCATCATCTCCTTTGTCCGCACGTTTGTCTTTATCGTCATCAACATTCTGCTCCTTCCCGCTCTCGTCGGCGTCAACGGCGTGTGGCTCTCCGTCCCCATCGCAGAATTTATGACGCTGTTCTTGGCCGCCTTCTTTTTTATGCGCAAGAAGGACGACTATCACTATATCCGGTCCAGCAGGCCCGACTCAACCTGATTGGCTCAATTCCGGCAAAAAGGCGCGCCTTCTGGAAAAGGCGCGCCTTTTTGCTGACTTTTTGCGGGGCCGCGGCAGATACACGCTCAGGTCTGGTGGTTTTTCTCCAAATACTTGTTCCGGGTGGCGATGCCCCCCCGAATATGGCGCTCCGCCTTATTCTCGTCCAGTACCCGCTTTACCTGGAGATACAGCGTCCGGTTGAAGGCCGGCAGCCGCTCGGACAGGTCCTTATGCACCGTAGACTTGGAGATGCCAAACTTCCGGGCGGCGGCCCGGACCGTCGTGCGGTTCTCTATGATGTAAAGGGCCATCCTGCAGGCCCGGTCCTCGATGTTCCCTTTCAAAACGCGCACTCCCTCCGTTTTGTACCTGTGGAACTATATGTCGTCCCCCATCCGGTTATGAAACTTACCTGTTCAACCGCCAGCATTTGTGGTACAATCACAAAGAAAAAGGAGGGGCGCGCCATGGATCAGAGAGAACGCATGAACGCCGGTCTGCCCTACAAGGCCTGGCTGGACGGCCTGGAACAGGATCGGCTGGAGGCCAAGAAAAAGACCTACGCCTTTAACCATCTCCCCCCGGAGGATGCGGAAGGCTCCGCAGCGATTCTGCGGGACCTGCTTGGGGCCTCCGGAGAGGGGCTGTGGGTGGAGGCCCCCTTCCGCTGTGACTACGGGTACAACATCCGGATTGGAAAAAACTTTTACGCCAACTATAATCTGACCATTTTGGATGTGGGCTTAGTCACCATTGGAGACAACGTAATGGTCGCCCCCAACGTGTCCATCTTTACAGCCGGACACCCCATCCACCCCCAGGCCCGGAACTCGGGCTATGAGTACGGTCTGCCTGTCACCATCGGGGACAACGTGTGGATCGGCGGCGGGGCCATCCTGCTGCCTGGAGTAATCGTAGGCAGCAACACGGTCATTGGGGCGGGCAGCGTGGTGGGGCGTGATCTGCCGCCCAACGTGGTGGCCGCCGGAAATCCCTGCCGGGTGGTCCGGGAGATCACTGCGGCCGACCGGGACTTCTACTTCCGGGACCGCCGGTTCGACGTGGACGACTACCTGGCCCCGAAGGATTTTGCGGCCCCCTGATTTTCTGCTGCTGTCTTTGCGGCGGATATCATTGGGGGAAAACCCCGCGCGAAGGAACCTGTGGAGGGAGAGAGCCTATGAGCAAGACCGCACTCTATTTATTATATTTCTGCCTGTACTCCGTCGTCCTGCTGATCATCGGCAAGACCAGCCTGGGGAGCGACAACTCCCCCAGGGACTACTTCATCTGCGAGCGGAAGGTAAACCTGCCCCTGTCTGTGTGCACCTTCACCGGCACCTGGGTGTCTGCCATCACCATCCTCAGCCTGACGGGCAGCGTCTACGAGGACCGCTTGGCGGTGCTGTTCTACTCGGTAGTCCCCTGGTTCCTGGGCGCCTTCCTGCTGGCCCTGGTGACCCGGCGGCTGTACGCCAACGATATCATTACCGTCCCCGAGCTGTTCCGGGTCAAGTACGGCTCCCGCTCCCTCCAGGCGGTGTACGGTATCATCTTTATTGTGATCTACATTTTCTACCTGGTGTCCCAGTACAAGGGCTTCGGCATGGTGGCCTCCGCCCTCTTCGACATCCCCTACCCCGTGGCCGTGGGCATGGTGTATCTGTTCATCCTGTATACCACCTTCGGCGGCTACCGGTCGGTGGTGCGCACCGACATGTTTAACCTGATTCTCCTCACCGTCAGCCTATCCGTCGTCTTCTTCTCCATTCTGTCCCAAGTCGGGGGGCTGAGGGAGCTTTACCGCCAAGCCGGCGAGGTCTCCGGCTACGCCCACGCCGCCGTCCAGGCCCCCACCCAGCCCGGCCAGCTGCTTGCCTTCTTCGGCGGTCGTTACACCCCCCTGGTCAGTCTGTCCATGTTCTGGGGCTGGGGCCTGGGTCTGGCCGCCAACCCCCAGTACCTGGTCCGTCTGCTGGGCGCCCGGGACAGCTCCACCGCCCGGAAGACTATTCTCTGGTCCCTGGTGCTGCTGGCCTTCCTTTACTTCGCTCTGGTCCACATCGGCCTGGGGATGCGGGCCCTGGTGCCCTCCCTCCCTTTCCCGGAGACTACCGACGGCATCATCATCCGTCTCATCGACAATGAGCTGTATGGCCCCTGGAGCGGATTTTTCCTCTTCTCCGTCATCGGTGCCTGCATCTCCACCGCCAACTCCCAGCTGCTGCTTATCGCCTCCTCCTTCTCCTACGACGTGGTCCGGGGACTCAGCCGCCGGGAGCTGTCTGAAGCGTGGGTAGTCCGCCTGGGCCGGCTGGCGGTGCTGGGAGGCGGCACTCTGGCCATGCTGTTCACGCTCAATCCCCCCGCCTTCACGCTGTCCTACGGAGGCGATATCTGGGGCGCCGTCAGCATCCTGCTGTTCCCGCCCCTGTACGGCACGCTGCTGGGCTGCAAGCTTACCAAACGGGGTATCTGGGCCTGTATTCTGGCAGGCTCCGGGGCTATTTTCGTCCTCTACCCCATGTACTATAACGGCACTCTGACCGCCCATCCCGCCATGTTCGGCGTACTATTGTCCACCGGTGCCATGTTTCTGGTCTCCGCCCTGGACCGGCACAGGACAGGAGGCAGGCTATGAAGCACCGCCTCCGTTTTCCCATTGAAAATAAGATTCTCATCCCCTTCGTCTGCATCAGCCTCATCACCGTGGCCTGCTTCTGCTTCATCCTCTACTACACCGAGTACCACTTGAAGATTGAGACCGAAACCGTCAACGCCAGGGCCCTGGTGGGCTATATCAACGCCGACATCAACGCCGGGGGCTACTGGACCGACCCGGCGGATCTGCTGGACAAGTACCAGAACACCTATCCGGGGGACAGCCTGTTTCTCTACGACCAGGAGGGCCGTCTCCTCTTTGGACGGCGGACGCCGGGGGACCGCGAGCTGGTGCTGGAGGACAGCGGCCAAAACCGCCTGGGCTGGCGGGTAGTATATCAGCTGGACCAGCAGGCCCTCCAGGCCGCCTTTATTGAGGAACAGCGGTACATGATCCTAGCCGCAGTGGCGATGCTCATCATCATCGTCCAGGCCAGCGTCCTCATCGCCCACAACATCTCCGCCCCCATCCGACAGCTCAGTCAGCTCTGCACTCAGGTCAGCCGCGCCCCCGGCCGCGCCGGGGACCTGGACGTGGCGTACACCCTCCGCCGGGACGAGGTAGGCCAGCTGGCCGCCGCCTTCCAGTCCATGATGGAGAGCCTGCGCCGCTACACCGGCGAGCTGAACCGGGTGAAGGCCCTGAACGAGAGCATCGTGGAGAACCTGCCCCTGGGAGTGGTAGTCTGTGAGGGGGACGGTCAGGTCACCTTCCAGAACGCCCAAGCGGACGAAATGCTGGGCCGCACCGGAGAACGGGACAGCATGGGCCGGGACCTCCAGGCCCTGCTGGACGATATGGTGCGGCGGCGTGAAGTTCTGCCCGCCCCCGCCCGGATGGAGGACGTCCAGGGCAAGGTCCGCCACTACGCCTTCGGCGCCTGGGAGCTCCGGGACCCTGAGGGAACGGACTGGGGCACCCTGTATACCATTGACGACACCACCTACCAAAAGCACATGGAGGAAAAGATCAGCCGGGACGAAAAGCTAGCCTACACCGGCCGGCTGGCCGCCGATGTGGCCCACGAGGTCCGCAATCCTCTGGCCGGCATTCGGGCCGGCATCCAGGTGGTGGGCAAAAAGCTGGAATCCGAACGGGATCAGCGGCTGTGCCGGGAGATGGTCCATGAGGTGGACCGGGTCAACCTGCTCATTGAGGACCTGCTGAACCTGTCCCGGCGGCGGGAGAGTGAAAAGACCACCGTCAACCTCAGCTCCCTGTGCGACGAGCTGCTGATGCTCTATTTTAAAGTAGCCGCCAACAAGGGCGTGGCCCTCTCGGCGGAGATGGATGGAGAGCTGTGGCTCTTCGCCGACGAGCAGGAGCTGCGGCAAATGCTCATCAACCTCATCAACAACAGCATTAAGGCCCTGCCCAACGGAGGCCGCATCACTCTGGTGGGCAGGCCCACGGAGGACGGCGTATCGGTCACGGTGGCGGACAGCGGAAAGGGCATGGACCCCGCCACCCTGGACCGTGCTCTCCACGGCACCGGAGGCGGTCTGGGCCTGTCCATCGTCCAGCGTCTGCTGAAACAGAATGGAGGCTCTCTTGCCATCCACAGCACCCCAGGCCAGGGCACCCAGGTCACCTTGACCTTCCACGGAACAGGAGGAGATCCATGAAATATAAAGTATTGGTCATCGACGACGAGTTCCTGATTCGCATGACGCTGGAGGGCGGCCTGTCCGATCTGGGCTATCAGGTGGAGACCGCTCCCGACGTCCAGGAGGGTCTGACCCTGGCCGAGTCTTTCCGCCCTGACGCCATCCTGCTGGACAACCGGATGGGGGAGGACACAGGGCTGGCCCATGTGGCCGACTTCAAGCGGCTGGACGAGGACGTGCAGATCATACTGATGACGGCCTACGGCTCGGTGTCCCAGGCGGTGGAGGCCATGAAGCAGGGGGTCAGCCACTACGTCCAGAAGCCCTTTGACCTGGAGGAAATCGACCTCATCATCCGCCGGGGGATGGAGCAGCTGACCAGCCGCCGCAGCCTGGAGCTGATGAAGCTGCGCCCCCGAAAGCTCATTGGAAACAGCCCCGCCATCCAGCACATCCGGGAGCACATCCGGATTTTGGCCGAAAACGACAACGTAGATCTGCTCATCTACGGTGAGACGGGCACCGGCAAGGAGGTCGTAGTCAACAACATCCACGACAGCAGCTCCCGCCGGGACAAGCCTCTGGTCAAGATCAACTGCGGCGCCATCCC
>Ga0129309_1001202_pt1 | contig 14150 bp, 17 predicted proteins | sample L1105metagenome_FD_94439 | JGI IMG/M metagenome (GOLD analysis project Ga0129309, IMG submission 94439) | Ring-tailed lemur group fecal microbial communities from Wisconsin, USA - L1105 metagenome | ecosystem: Host-associated > Mammals > Digestive system > Large intestine > Fecal | place: USA...
ACAGTTTCCGAACTTTCTCCCTTTTCTTTGTTTTTTATCATCCCGTAGCCAAGCTGCTTTACTTCTGTTATCAGATCGAACCGTTCCAGAAGTGGCCCGCTGATCTTTCCCAGATATCTGCGGATCATCGGGTATGTACAACTGCAACGGCTCAGATCATCCGGACTGTAGTAACCGCAGGGACAGGGATTCATGGCGGCAGCCAGCATAAAATCCGCAGGGAAATGGTATATCCCTCCGTTCCTCGAAATGCATATTTTTTTGTCTTCCATAGGCTGGCGCAATGTCTCCAGCGTATCCCTGCCAAACTCCGGCAGCTCGTCCAGAAACAGCACTCCGTTATGCGCAAGGCTTATTTCTCCCGGCCTTGGTATCCGGCCTCCCCCTGTCATGGCGCCCGGGGTAGCCGAACTGTGCGGAGCCCTGAACGGCCTCTGCCGGATAAGCCCTCCCTTTGGCAGCTTTTCCGATATACTGTATATTTTTGAAAGCTCCATGCTCTCTTCCCTTGTCATCTGCGGCTGAATGCCCGTCATGGATTTTGCAAGAAGTGATTTGCCGGAACCGGGAGGCCCGATCATCAGCAGATTGTGAAATCCGGAAACGGCCACCTCCACCGCACGCTTAGCCGCCGTCTGACCGTATATATCAGCAAAATCCACTGCCGCCTCAAACGGCGGACAGCCTCCGCATATATCCTCCGATCCATTCGGCCGGATCTCAATATTTCCTCTCAAATACTCCACTGTCTCTTTCAGACCGGAAACTCCGATCACCGTGATCCCGCTCACCGCGGATGCCTCAGACACATTCTGCATAGGGACGATACAGATATTACAGCCCTGCCGCTGCGCCCCTTCTGCCATGGCAAGAATCCCCGGTACCGGAAGAACGTCCCCGTTGAGGCTCAGTTCTCCCGTTATCAGTGTACCCTTCAGCTTTTGGGGCGGTATTTTCCCATATGCCGCCGCAAGGGCGACCGCTATCGGCAGATCAAATCCGGTTCCGCTCTTGCGCAGATCCGCCGGGGACAGATTTACCGTGATCTTTTTGGGTTCCAGCTTAAACCCGGCGTTTTTCATCGCTGTGCGCACCCTCTCTTGTGCCTCTCTCACCTGCGCCGACAAAAACCCGACCATGGAAAAGGAAGGCATTCCCTCTCCCACATCCGCCTCCACATGCACAGGTATGCTGTCAACGCCTAAAAGAGCGGCTGACTGTACCGTACAAAACAAATTGATTCCTCCTTTATTTTCATTTCTCACTGGAAAAATTAAGAAATCTGAAAGCCGCATTTCACGGCCTGAGATAAAATGATATGCATATTTGTAATATATCACATAAGAATTGTTTTTGCAACATAAATCAGATTTTTTTTATTTCATACAGCAAAAGATTTTCTCTGTCGGCACTGCATGCGCACATAAACATCCCCTCTTTGTGCCAGCGGCGAAGATAGGCCCCGCCGACGATAATCTCTTCCTTCAGCAGTATGGCGGACATGTCGAGCCTGCGGAGATCGCAGCGAATGCCGGTTCCAAGGAACTTCAGATACGCTTCTTTGGCAACCCACAGTGTCAGAAGTGTCCGGTCCCGGTCTTCGCTTTGTTCCAGCGCCTTCATCTCCGACGGGTGACAGATGTGCCCGGCAAATCCTCTGAGAAAGCTGCGTCTTCCCTCCGCGTCCACGCCGACGGGGCTTTTGCCAACGCCGCATAATATCCCCGTTTTGCAGTGGCTGTAGTTAAAATGTATCCTTCTTTCATCTGTAAAATACGGCTTACCATTGGCGTCCCTTGCAATATCCGGCAGCTTCTCCAGATTATATTCATTTTTAAGCGCCGATAAAAGAACCTTCCGAGCAAGTTCCCTCTCTTCTTTCGCTCTATTTATCTGTATATCTTCCGGTATTTTATAAAAACAAATCATCTTTCTTCTATTTCCTCCCGAAACTGCTCCCGCAGCTTTTCCACCGCATTTTTTTCAATCCGCGAGACGTAGGACCTTGATATCCCAAGCTTTTGCGCAATTTCACGCTGCGTCATCTCCTTTTGTTTTCCAAGCCCATAACGAAGCTTCAGTATTTCCTGTTCCCTCAATGTCAATATCTCCCCAAGCAGGCCATAAAGCTTTTGGGTATTTCGTCCGAGCTCCAGCCGCTCGACAACGTCCACGCTCTCCCCCTCGATCACATCGATCAGACTGATCTCATTTCCCTCTTTATCGGTCCCGATCGGCTCATGGAGCGATACTTCCCTTGATATCTTTTTTCTGCTCCTGAAAAGCATCAAAAGTTCGTTCTCCACACATCTTGCGGCATAGGTCGCCAGCTTATTCGTTTTTGCATGGTCAAACGTAGAAACCGCCTTAATCAGCCCTATGGTCCCCACGGCGATCAAATCTTCCGTCTCTTCCCCCTGCTTCTGGTATTTTTTAGCAACATGAGCAACCAGACGCAGATTTCTCTCGATCAGGACCCTTTTTGCTTCCATGTCGCCTTCCTTATATTTCTGAAGAAAATAGGCTTCTTCTTCGGCAGTAAGCGGCTTTGGAAATGACTTCATAAAAAAGCACCTCAAAAGGGGTTTATATTAGTCTATGTAAAACCCTCAGTTTTAGTGCTTTTCCTTTTTTTATTCCCTGCGTCTCAGCAGATCATATTTTTCCGGCAGGACATCAAGTCTTACCCACAGTTTCTGCTGCGGATGGGGCGCGCTTTCCATCTCTGCGCCGTCCTCATCTTTTATTCCGAGCACTTCCGTTTTCAGGTTGCGCCCGTCCGGTTTCATGATCTCGATCGCCTCTCCCACGGAGAACTTATTCCGCTGCGTGATACAGCACGCTTCCCCGCTGACCTCCTCAACGCCCCCAAGATACGTATACTCTTTCATATACGTGTTGCTGTCGTATATCTGTGTTGTCTCGTCCGGTTTCCCGTAAAAGAAACCGGTCGTAAACTGCCGGTACGTACAGTTTGAGATCTGCTCCTGATACCACGGCATATTTTTTTCGTACACCTGCGGCGACTCGAAATAATCATCGATCGCCCTGCGGTACGTTCTCGCCACCGTGGCGACATAGAGCGCCGTCTTCATCCTGCCTTCTATTTTAAAGCTGTCGATCCCGGCACGCACCAGATCCGGTATATGCCCGATCATGCACAGGTCTTTTGAGTTAAAGATGTAGGTCCCGCGCTCATTTTCATAAACCGGCAGATATTCTCCCGGCCGTTTTTCCTCCACTACCGCGTATTTCCAGCGGCAGGGATGGGTGCAGGCCCCCTGGTTTGCATCCCTTCCCGCAAAATAATTGCTCAGAAGGCATCTTCCGGAATAGGATATGCACATCGCGCCGTGCACAAACGTTTCAATCTCCAGATCGTCCGGAATGTTGGCACGGATCTGCGCGATCTCCTCTATGGAAAGCTCTCTCGCCGAAACCACCCGTTTCGCCCCCAGCCGGTGCCAGAACAGATACGTCGCATAATTCGTATTGTTCGCCTGCGTGCTGATATGGCGCTCGATCTCCGGGCAAACCTCCCCGGCGATCTCAAACACCCCCGGATCCGCGATAATCAAAGCATCCGGCTTCAGTTCCTTCAGCTCGTAAAAATAATCCCGCACGCCCTCCAGATCATAATTATGCGCAAGGATATTGGCAGTCACATACACCTTTACTCCATGCGCATGCGCAAATGCGATCCCCTCTTCCATATCCGCCTTTGAAAAATTTTTTGCCTTCGCCCGAAGTCCGAACGCCTCTCCGCCGATATATACGGCATCCGCGCCAAAAATCACTGCTGTTTTTAAAACCTCAAGGCTGCTGGCCGGTATCAGTAATTCCGGTTTTTTCATCTCTCCTGCTCCTATATCCGCACGCTGACCGCCGCGCCGTCCCCGATCGGAACGACCGAGGTCACAAGCTCGCCGTTATGTTTCAGTTCATACAGGTATTCCCGCATTCTCTTATAGATGGTCCTGTTCCTTCGCTCCACTGCAAAATGCGACTCGATGATATCCCCCTCCTGAAGCACGTTGTCAGACACAAGCACGCCGTCCTTTGCCAGAAGCCGCATCACCTCCGGCAGGAAGTGGATATACTGCCCTTTAGCCGCATCCATAAAGATAAAGTCAAACGGTTCCTTAAGTTCTCTGAGGATATCCACCGCATCTCCCTCCAAAAAAGTGACGCGGTCTTCAACTCCGGCACGCGCAAAATTTGCCTTTGCCTCCGGAATCCGTTTTTCGTATTTTTCTATCGTGGTGACAGACGTGGTTTCAGGCGTGCAGTCACACATTAATATCGCAGAAAAACCGACTGCCGTACCCACTTCAAGGATCCGTGCCGGTTTTTTTATCTGCAGCAGTACTTTCAGAAAGCTCTGCATCTCTTTTCGTACGATCGGTACATTTTCCGCTCTGGCGCACTGCTCCAGTTCATCCAGAAAGGCCCCGTTCCCTGTATCGAGGGAATTGATATAGGCCACCATTCTCTCATCAACAATCATTCTTCCGCTCCATCCGCCGTCTCTTCCTTATGGCCGCTTAAAATGGCAAGCATCTCCTGCGCATTCTGCGAGTTGTTCAGCACAAAATTGCCGGACTTAAGCTCTCCGTGATATTTGGAAAGCCGTTCCTGAACAACAAAGACATATGCATCTTTAATAAGCCCTTTTGCCTCAAGAAGTTCTGCCGCCTTGCTTACCGTACACCCCTCCGGGATCACAACGGTGATATCTTTTCCGGGCGGGTCAGACACGCTGGAATTATCGTACAGGCTGTGGCCGAACTCGTACGCCGCACCGCCGAACTTCGCGATCCCAACCGCAATGACGGCCACCGCCAGCATTTTCAGCAGAAACATCAGCATATTTAACAGTATTCTCCTGACCTGCATAGATTCACCCGTTCCCTTATCTTAAGCACGCAGCTCCCGCGCAATGTCATCCAGCTCCAGATCCACGGACTCCACAACCTTCGCCGCTATCTGCTGCAGCATACGGCAGACCGCAAGCTCACACTTCAGATATTCGTCCACCAGCGGCTCCCTCCTGAATTCCAGATGATCACGGTTAAACTGCTCCACTCTTTCATAGAGGTTCTCGTCATCGCCCGTATTCTGCAGTCTGTAAACATCTCTCCGGTACTGATTGATCTTCCTCTTCATCTCCGGCTTATCCGCGAGTTGATTTTTTATTCTTTCATACTCGCGGTATTCCCTGCTGTCCTGTATCACACGGATCAGGGCTTTTGTATAAATTTCCACATTATCCTGCATAAACTGCCTTCCTCTGTCACACTTCCATTATGATCGGCAGAATCATCGGATTCCGCTTCGTTCGTTTCCAGATAAAGTTATTGAGATCGTCCCTGATCGTGTTCTTGATCTTGCCCCAGTCAGTAATATGCTTCGTCTCGCAATACTCAAGAGCATCCATTACCACCTGACGCGCATCTTCCATCAGGTCCTCCGACTCACGCACATATACAAAGCCTCTGGAAACAATATCCGGTCCGGCCAGAAGCTGGTTTCCGTACTTTTCCAGCGTCAGCACAACGATCACGATCCCGTCCTCCGCAAGATGCTGTCGGTCGCGGAGCACAATATTTCCCACGTCGCCCACGCCGAGGCCATCCACGAGGATGGCGCCCGTCTGCACCTGCCCCGTTACTTTTGCGCTCTCCTCGTCCAGTTCAAGCACGTCGCCGCTCTTCAGTATAAAAATATGATCCTTTTCGATCCCAAGATTTTTCGCAAGCTGTGCCTGTGCTTTCAGATGACGGTATTCCCCGTGCACCGGGATCGCATATTTGGGATGCACCAGCGTATAGATCAGCTTGATCTCCTCCTGACATGCATGGCCCGAAACGTGCGCATCCTGAAAAATAACGTCCGCGCCCTTTGCCGAAAGCTCATTGATTACCTTCGAGACTGCTTTCTCATTTCCCGGGATCGGATTTGAACTGAATATAACCGTGTCTCCCGGTTTTATCGACACTTTGCGGTGCATATCGGAGGCCATGCGCGACAGGGCCGCCATGGACTCGCCCTGACTTCCGGTTGTGATCAGCACCATCTGCTCATCCGGGTAATTTTTCATCTGTTCTATGTCGATCAGCGTATAATCCGGAATATTCAGATATCCGAGCTCTGCGGCCGTGGAGATGATATTGACCATGCTCCTGCCCTCGACTACTACTTTTCTTCCGTATTTGTATGCTGAATTTATGATCTGCTGCACGCGGTCCACATTGGAAGCAAACGTCGCGATGATGATCCTTGTGTTGCGGTGCTCCGCAAATATATTGTCAAATGTCCTGCCAACCGTCTTTTCAGACATGGTAAAGCCCGGACGCTCCGCATTTGTACTATCGCACATCAATGCCAGCACGCCCTTCTTGCCGATCTCCGCAAACCTCTGCAGATCGATGGCGTCTCCGAACACCGGTGTGTAGTCAACCTTAAAGTCACCCGTATGCACAACGATTCCCGCCGGAGAATAGATCGCAAGCGCCGCCGCGTCCTGAATACTGTGGTTCGTCTTGATAAACTCGATCCTGAAAGAGCCGAGGTTGATGGACTGTCCATGTTTTACGACCTTGCGCTTCGTCGTTTTCAGCAGGTTATGTTCTTTAAATTTATTTTCAATGATACCCATTGTCAGCTTTGTCGCATAGATAGGCACACTCATCTCTTTCATCACGTAAGGCAGCGCACCGATATGGTCCTCATGTCCGTGCGTGATCACAAACCCTTTCACCTTGTCCGCATTTTCTGTCAGATACGTGATATCAGGGATGACCAGATCGATCCCCAGCATGTCATCCTCCGGAAATGACAGACCGCAGTCCACAACAATAATACTGTCCTCGAATTCGAAGGCAGTTATATTCATTCCGATCTGCTCCAGCCCTCCGAGCGGAATGATTTTCAATTTTGAGTTGTTAATATTTTTCAAAAAAATCTCCTTTCCGTTTAGAACGTCAAATCTATATCTTCGAGCATCTGTGCGAAGATTTTCGAGATGGCCTCTAATTCGTCATCATTATCTACGATCTCATAAACAGCTTCCTGCTCACCATCCGCCGACAGATCCCTGAGAATCAGCGCCTCAGCGTCATCTGTTTCCGAATCGGTAACCAGTATATAATTTTTACCATTAATTCTTGTCTGTTCCAGCACAAAAAATTCAGCCGCTTCGTCTGAATCTGCTATTTCAAATCTGATCTTCTCCATCCGATACATTCTCCTTCATGGAAGCATAATCCAAGTAGCCCTGTAAAATATACACGGCTGCCAGTTTATCCACGTATTCTTTTCGGTTTTCCCTGCGTATACCGCCCTCCATCAAAGTGCGGTTCGCTTCCACCGTTGTCAGACGTTCGTCCCAGAGGATTACGGGCAGCCCGGTCCTGCGTTCCAGCATCTCCTGAAAAGCAAGCGACTTTTCTGCACGGTCCCCGATCGTATTGTTCATATTCTTCGGAAAGCCAAGCACGATCTTCCCGACATGATATTCCTGAATAAGCGCCTCTATTCTGGCGCATGTCTGCCGAAGCTTGTTTTCGGCGGTTCTCCGTATGATCTCGATCCCCTGCGCAGTGATGCCTAGGCCGTCGCTGATCGCCACGCCCACTGTTTTTGAGCCGAAATCAAGTCCCATTATCCTTGTGTACTTTTCATCTGTCATGATCTGTTCTTTATATATTCTTTCAGGAGTTCTTCCACCAGCTCGTCGCGTTCGACCTTCATGATCATGCTTCTGGCATTATTGTGACTGGTAATATACGTCGGATCCCCGGACATGATATATCCCACAATCTGGTTTACCGGATTGTACCCTTTCTCTGCCATGGCCTGATAAACTGCGTCGAGGATATCCTTTACCCGCACCTCATTATCCATATTCATCCTGAAATATTGCGTATTATTGAATCTTCCCATTCTATCACGTCCTCAAATAAAATCCTTTGCTCTATTTTACAACAGTCTCCTATAAAATACAATCAAAAATTTTGTTTGTAAGTTTCTCCGCCCCCTGCGGTCTTAAAACCGTGAGATACTCTTTCGTATATCCCCTGTAATATTTTTTTCCTTCGATCTCTACCAGATCCTCAAACAGCACCTCTGCTTTTCTGCCCTTAAACCGCGCCTCGTAAGCCGCCATATTCTTTTTATTCAGCTCCAGAAGCTCATGGCTCCGCTGTGTTTTTATCTCCTCCGGCACCTGATCCGGCATACGGTCCGCCTTTGTTCCCTTTCTTCTGGAATATTTAAATATATGCGTCTCATAGAAGCATACCTTTTCAAGAAAGTGCTTTGACTGTTCAAATTCCTCCTGCGTCTCTCCCGGAAAGCCCACGATCACATCCGTCGTCAGCGCCGGATCATCAAAATATTTTCTGAGAAGACAGCATTTTTCGTAGTATTCCTCCGAAGTATATCTGCGGTTCATCCTGCGCAGCGTCTCATCACAGCCGCTCTGCAGCGAAAGATGAAAATGCGGGCAGATCTTCGGCAGCTTCGCAAGCGTGGATGCAAACTCCTCCGTTATAATGCGCGGTTCCAGGGAACCGAGACGGATACGCCGGATGCCTTCCGCCTCATGGACTGCCAGGATCAGTTTCAGGAGGTCATTTCCGTCCTCCCTGTCTGTGCCGTAGGAGCTCAGGTGAATGCCCGTGAGCACGACTTCCTGATAACCGTTTTGGGCAAGCGTGCGCACTTCTTCGAGGACATCCGCAAGGCTTCTGCTTCTCACCCTTCCCCTTGCATAGGGAATAATGCAGTAGCTGCAGAACTGATTGCATCCGTCCTGTACCTTGATGTATGCTCTGGTGTGCTCCGCCGTTTTATCGATAAACAGTCCCTCATACTCCCTGGTATGTCCAATATCTATCATATGAACCTTCTGCCGGTTTTCATGCTCCGCAAGAACGGTGATCAGGTCTTTTTTCATATTATTTCCAAGGATGATATCCACCGCCTCATCCTCCTTCAGCTTATCCGCCGAGGCCTGCGCATAACATCCCGCCGCGACCACGATCGCCTCGGGATTTTGTTTTTTTGCCCGGTGAATCATCTGTCTTGATTTTCTGTCCGCAATATTTGTGACCGTACATGTATTGATGATGTAGACGTCGGCAAACTCGTCAAACGATACGATCTCATACCCGTTTTTTTCCAGAAGCTGCTGCATTGCCTCCGTCTCATATGAATTTACTTTACAGCCAAGGTTATGGAGCGCTGCTTTTTTCATCTAAATTCCTTTTCCTCACTTTCCTGTTTACATCTTGACTTTTAAAACAATAAACGGTATGATGAAACCGTAAAATATATAAAACATAAATAGCATTATTCGGAGGTAAACATGAAAACAGTACAGATTTCTTTAAACTCAATCGACAAGGTTAAATCTTTTGTCAATGACATCACAAAATTCGATAATGATTTTGATCTTGTATCCGGCAGATATGTGATCGACGCAAAATCTATCATGGGTATCTTCAGTCTTGATTTATCAAAACCGATTGAACTGAACATTCATGCAGAAGAAGATATCGATGAAGTTCTGGAAGTTTTAAAACCCTACATTCTTGAATGATTTTGCAAAGAATCCTGCAAAGCAGGATTCTTTTTTTATGTCATAGGGAACTGCATCCCCTATGACACAAAAAGTGCTTGGCGTGGATGCGCAGCTCGCGGATAGGAATTTGCTGCATGGCAGCCCGCTCGCGCGCGGCGAATGCGCTTTTGCGCATTCTTTTTTATGTCACGGGAAACTGCGTCTTCGGTTATTCTATCCGTATCGTCTCTGCCGTCCCGATCGCCGTCTCAACCAGTTCGTCTATCTTTTCCTCCAGCTTTGTCTCGGAACGCCGGATAACGTTAATATTCGGCTTCGTCACCGGATGCTTCGCCACAAAGATCGTACAGCAGTCCTCAAACGGCAGGATCGACGTCTCGTACGCATCGATCTTTAAGGACACATCCACGATCTCCTGCTTGTCAAAGCCGATCAGCGGACGGTACACCGGCATGGTGCAGACGTCATTTGTGGCTGCAAGACTGTGCATGGTCTGGCTCGCCACCTGGCCGATGCTCTCTCCCGTGATCAGTCCGAGACTTCCGCTCTCTTTTGCAAAATGCTCCGCGATACGCATCATATAACGGCGCATAATGATCGTCAGTTCATCATGCGGACACTTCTCATAGATATAGAGCTGGATATCCGTAAAATTCACCACATGAAGGTTCATGGGGCCGCTGTAGCGTGAGACGATCTTTGCAAGGTCCACCACCTTCTGTTTCGCCCGTTCGCTTGTATAGGGCGGTGCATGGAAATAAACGGCGTCGACCGTCACGCCCCTCTTTGCGATCATATATCCTGCTACCGGGCTGTCGATCCCGCCGGACAGAAGCAGCATCGCTTTTCCGTTGGTTCCGACCGGCATGCCTCCCGCCCCCGGTATGATCCTGGAATAAATATATATTTTTTCCCTTATTTCCACGCTGAGCAGGATCTGCGGTTTGTGCACATCCACACGCATTCCGGGAAATGCCTCCAGTATTTTTTCTCCCAGATCACTGTTGATCTCCATGGATCTTTTCGGATAATTTTTTCGGGCACGTCTCGCATCCACCTTAAACGTCGCGTTTCCCTCCGGGTATTCTTCTCTCAGATAGTCAATGCAGACTTTTGCAAGTTCATCAAAGCCCCTGTCCTCCGTCACCACGACCGGACATATGCCGACAATGCCGAAGACCTTCTGAAGCGCCTCCACGGTCTCGTCAAAATCATACTCCTCCTGACAGTCCACATAGATCCTTCCCTGTTCTCTTCTGACGAAGAAGCTGCCCTCCGCTCTTTTTAAAGCGTTCCGGATCTGACAAACCAGCGCTTCCTCAAACAGATAGCGGTTTTTTCCCTTAATGCCGATCTCCCCGTATTTGATCAAAAAAGTTTTGAATACCATTTTATCCTCCAAAATCAATGTCTTGTATATTTCCGCAGAACCGGTACGATCTGTTTTAACTGTTCCGCGCAGTAATCTATCTCTTCCTCGGAAGTCTCCGCACAGAAGCTGAAGCGGACGGTGGAATCAAGCAGGTCTTTTGCCACTCCGATCTCCTTCAGCACAGAACTGACCGGCAGTTTCTTATTGGATGAGCAGGCGGAACCGGAGGAAACATATATCCCCTTTTCCTCAAGCGCATGAAGCAGTACCTCGCTGCGCACGCCTCTAAAGCTCACGCTGACAATATGAGGCGCGCCCGCTGCATTTTCCGAAGCCTGCCCCTGTACCACAACGTCTCCCATACCGCTGATATGCGCAAGGAACCGTTCTTTCAGCTTCTGCATATGTTCCGTTTTTTTCTCAAAATCCGTATACGCCTCTCTTGCCGCAGTGCCAAGCCCGGCCGCCCCCGGTACATTATCGGTTCCCGAGCGCATCCCTTTTTGCTGCCCTCCGCCAAGGATCAGCGGTTTTATCTTCACTTTTTCATTCACATATAAAAACCCGGTCCCTTTTGGCCCGTGGATCTTATGTCCGCTGACCGAAAGCATGTCTATCCCGCATTTTTCGGATAAATCCGGTATTTTCCGTAAGCCTGTATCGCATCCACATGAAACAGGGTTTTGGGGTTTTTCTGATGAATCAGTTTTGCTGCCTCCTCAACCGGCTCCACAGTCCCCACTTCGTTATTTACATACATCACCGATACCATGATCGTGTCATCACAGAGCGCTTCTTCCAGATCCTGCAGGCGGATACACCCTTTTTCATCCACCGGCAGATAAGTCACACGGAATCCCTGTTCTTTCAGGTATTCAAGCGGCTGCAGAACGGCCGCATGCTCCACCGCAGTCGTGATCAGGTGATTTCCTGCACGCCTGTTGGCCATCGCCGCCCCGATCAGCGCCCAGTTATTTGATTCTGTTCCGCCTGACGTGAAAAAGATCTCCTTTTCCGTAACCTTCAGGGTTCTGGCGATCTCCTCCCTCGCGGTTTTCAGATACTGTTCAGCCTGTACGCCCTTTAAATGTCTGGATGACGGATTCCCGTAATCTTCTGTCATCACCTTGACAACGATGTCTGCCACCGCACTGCTGCAGCGCGTCGTTGCGGAATTATCCAAATATGCTTCCATTTTTTAATCCTTTCTGTTTCTCATGCCGGACAGACCTGCGTCCGGCCAGACGTCCGTGTTCAAACCATGGCAGGCCTCCTCCAGCCGGACCGCCTCATCGCTCAAGCTGGATCATCAGCGCCGAGAGTACGGCCATTCCTGCCGTTTCCGTACGAAGAATACGCTTACCGAGCGTGACCGGACAGATCCCCTTCTGTTTCGCAAAAGCTATCTCTTCTCTTTCAAATCCGCCCTCGGGACCGATAAATACCGCCGCCGACCGGCCCGGCTCTATCTGTGCAAACAGTTTTCTTGTATATTCCATTCCCTCAGCCAGTTCATACGGGATCAGTTTTATATCATAGTTTTCTGAAGCGTACGCCGCGGCTTCCTTAAAGCCCATCACCCCTTTTACCTCGGGAATGATCTGCCGCTTCGCCTGCTTTGCCGCGCTTTCTGCCACTGCATTCCAGCGGCGCAGTTTCGCCTCTTCCTTCTTTTTGTCAAGCTTCACCACAGAGCGTCCCGCCGCAACCGGAACGATCTCAAATACGCCGAGTTCCACGGCTTTCTGGACGATCAGCTCCATTTTGTCGCTCTTTGGAAGTCCCTGCAATAAACAGATTTTGGATGGAAGCTCCCTGCCGGATTCCTCCACCCACATTATCTCTGCCGTAACCCTGTTTTCTTCTGTTTTTACAAGACGGCAGCGGTATTCCTTTGCGCCGTCCTCCCTGCTGCTCACTGTGATCTGCTCGCCGGGCGCCATGCGCAGGACATTCCGGATATGATTGACATCACTGCCCTCTATCCAGACTTCCGTCTCCTTTATCTGCTCCGGCAAAACAAAAAAATGATACATCTTTACCTCTTTCTTGCCGTGACACTCACCCAGTCGTTCTGGTGCGTAACCTCCACGACCTCAAGTCCGGCAGCTTTCACAGCCTCCACAACCGCTTCTTCTTTTTCGTCAATGATTCCGGATGTAATATAAATACCGCCGCTCTTTAACTGGTTTACAATGACCGGCGTCAGCGGAATGAGCACGTCAGCGAGAATGTTCGCCGCCACGATATCGTATCTGTCAAACCCTGCCTGTTCCTGGACTGACTTATCGTCAATAATGTTTCCGAGTATCATATCCATTTTCGAATCCGGTATGCCGTTCGCCTCCAGATTTTCCTTTACCGCAGAAGCCGCGCAGGGATCAAGATCTGTTCCCACCGCATGGACCGCGCCGAGTTTCAGCGCCGCGATTGAAAGGATTCCGCTTCCGATACCCACATCCAGGATCATTGTACCGTCATTTACGTATTTTTTCAACTGTCTCATGCAAAGCTGCGTGGTTTCATGCATGCCCGTTCCAAAAGCCGTGCCCGGATCGATATGGATGATCATTTTATCTTTGTCTTCTTCGCGGACTTCCTCCCATGAGGGGATGATCAGTATATCATCCACATAAAACTGATGAAAATACTGCTTCCAGTTATTTATCCAGTCTTTGTCCTCTGTCTGGCTCTTTGTGATCGTTCCCTCGCCGATGTCCATGAACATTTTCAGTTCTTCCAGCGCCTCCTTCACATTTTCAAGAAGCGTTTCGTTGTCCTCATCCGCATCCACGTAAAAGCTCAGATACGCGATCCCGTCATCGGCGGGACCCTCCGGCAGGATATCCACAAACATCTGCTGTTTATCAGATTCGGAGAGGGGAACCTTATCTTCGATCTCCACTCCCTCTACCCCTGCCTCTGCCAGAGTGGAGATCACGATGTCCTCCGCCTCCGACAATGTTTTTAATGTATATTTATTCCATCTCATTTTTTCCGATGATCCGAAGAGATGCCGACCGGTCAGTCATCCCCTTCGAACGTCTCCTTTAATTTGTCCATGAAGCCTTTCTTTTTCGGTTTTTCCTGCTCAGGCTTTGCCGTGTTTGCCGCTCCCGCGCTCTGTTTAAGGGAATTGTCCGTCGCCGCGTCAAACGCCTTCAGCGCCTCCTTTGCTTCATTGCTCAATCT
>Ga0129309_1001204_pt1 | contig 14135 bp, 10 predicted proteins | sample L1105metagenome_FD_94439 | JGI IMG/M metagenome (GOLD analysis project Ga0129309, IMG submission 94439) | Ring-tailed lemur group fecal microbial communities from Wisconsin, USA - L1105 metagenome | ecosystem: Host-associated > Mammals > Digestive system > Large intestine > Fecal | place: USA...
CTTCTCGGAGACATTCGGGAAAGACGCTACCCGTGCCCAGCTCCTCCCCTTATCCGTACTGCGCCATAAGCCATGCAAACGGGTTCCCATATAAATGATATTCCCATTCTGCGGGTCCACCATCATCCGTTCCCCATTACCACGCCCATTCTCGTTGCCACCCATCGTAAAAGGCACATCAACGCGAGCAAAGGTTCTGCCGCCATCATAAGAACAGAGTATGGCCCCATTGGAGCTACTGGTATACGTACCGCAGGCAATATACACGTTCTGTGGATTCTGCGGGTCAATGGCAATGCTCTCCACTCCCTGCAGATTGCTTTCATCCAGACTTATCCAGTCCAACAAGGGCGTCCACTGGCAGGAAGCAGCGTCCCACCGATAGGCCCCTCCCATATCGGTGCGGCAATAACGGATACCGGGAGCTTCTGGGTGAAAAACAATACCGTCCACAAAGCCTCCTCCCACTATCGGTACGCTCTTCCATTCGTAAGAAACGGAATTCACCGGAGATATATCTTGGGCAAGCATTGACATGCCCCCCAGCATCAAACTTATTCCTGCTAAAAACAACTGTCTTTTCATAAGCATCAGAGTTCTAAAACAAACGTTCTTGATATTTTCTTCAAAGATAGGAATATTTCATTGATATTTCAGACTGAAACTTTTGCTCAGTGCACATATAATCCTAACAACCAACGTTTTAATAAAAACAAGAAACTAAATCAAGCCATAAAAAGATTAAAACGGCACCTATCACAGTTCTTCTCTCTAACAGTTTTTGTAACAACAATGCAACATATATGACACAAAAACACAACACGTATGTCCGAACTTTGTCGCCGACAAATCATTCGACAACAACAGATTATGAAAAAAAGTGCATTGACAGTACTGATTGCCCTGCTGCCGTTGGCCGCAATTGCCCAAACGCCCTCCATCAACGAGGACGGAAAAAAGATTGAAAAGGAGAAGATGGAAACCAAAGACTACCTGCCGGAAGTCCACGGAACCATCCGCGCCAAATACGAATATCAGACCACCATGGGTGCAGGACGTTTCGAAGTACGCAATGCCCGCGTCAGCGTGACGGGTAACGTATTGCCCAGCGTAGCCTACAAAGCCGAGATAGACCTCTCCGACGAAGGTCAAATCAAGATGCTGGATGCCTACGCCCGGCTTTTCCCGACAAAAGGACTGACAGTCACCGCCGGACAAATGCGCGTCCCCTTCACCATCGACGCCCACCGCTCACCGCACCAGCAATACTTCCCCAACCGCTCGTTCATCGCCAAGCAAGTGGGCAATGTACGGGACGTGGGGTTCACAGTAGGATATACCCTGCCTACCGGTGTACCTATCACTGTGGAAGGAGGACTTTTCAACGGTTCCGGACTGACTAACCAGAAAGAATGGCACAAGGAAGTGAACTACTCCGCCAAAGCCCAATTTCTCTTCACCAAAGGACTGAACCTAACACTGAGCGTGCAGAGCATCCAGCCGGAAGAAGTACGTATGCAATCCTACGACATCGGTGCCTACTATGAAACCGGCCGTTTCCATATCGAAGGCGAATATTTGTACAAGCAATATTCCGACAACGCTTTCAAAGATGTACACGCTGTCAACACCTTCATCAACTACGATCTGCCGTTACGGAAAGTATTCAACAAAATGTCTTTCCTGCTGCGCTACGACATGATGACCGACCAGAGCGACGCCAAAACCGCCGATGAAGAAACCGGCAGATTGACGGTGACCGACTACAAACGCCAACGCCTAACGGGCGGCATCACCTTCAGCCTCAGCAAAGCATTCCGCACAGACCTCCGGTTGAATTACGAGAAATACTTCTATGCCAAAAACAGCATAGCGAAGGAGTCGGAACAAGACAAAGTAGTATTGGAATTGATGGTACGCTTCTGATATTTCTTGGCTTCCCCTTGTTTCTTTCATTCCAAAAATGTATATTTGGAATAAATTATTCCGAGCTATGGCAAATCCAATCATACCCGGTATACCGCAGACTGAACAAGACTTATTGTATAGTAAACTGAATGCATACAATCAAGGGAGAGCCTCTTATAAGGAAGTAGGGGCCTATCTTATCGTACTGCCCCGGCCTGAGTATCTCCAATATACTTTGTGGATTTACTCTCCACTGCCCGGGAGACAGTCCATCTTCTACATTTGCGACCTTTCCACCGACATTCACGAAACGTTGCGGATGGCAAGCACGCTATGCTTCTACTCACCGCGCAGCCTGCTGCTTGTGGAGTACAATGCCAAAAGAATGCAGAGCAAAGGGGACGACATTATCTCCATAGGCAAATACCACGGACATTTCCTGCACGAAATTCTCCGTATAGACCCTGCCTATCTTACGTGGATAGCCTTCAAATTCCAGCCACGCATCCCCAAGCAGGAACGTTTCGTACAGATTGCCAAGATTTACCATTCAGTCCACCTCGACATACAACGAAGAAAAACGTACCAAACCACCGGCGGACGTTTCCTGGGGAAGGAAGGGGAAAAAGTGGAGAACCTGACACTGACCGTACTCAGCGTGCGACTGGAAGACAACCCCTACAAGACGCAGCTCAAAGGGACCACTCCTTATTTCTATGTACGCCAAGTGTTGAAACTGAAAGACTCCATCGGCAACTTCGTCAGCATCCGGCTGAATGCACGCACGGCAAGCCGGAAATCATGCCAGCTGCCCGCCGTGGAACATGCCTACCAGATGGGAGAAGTAATGAAGATAGCATCGGCACGCATCGCGCGTACCTATATAATAGGAAGTACGAAATACACCCGATTGACACATGTAAAGTTACACGTCCCTACCGGGTAAAAGATTTTCTATCAGATACGAACCACACGCTGCATACGGCTGCTTTCCCAGGCTGCCTCAATCAAGCGGATGACTCCGACCACCTCGCGGGCATCGCTCTGCAAAGGTTCGCCGTGGTGGATATGCCGATAGATATTCTCATAAAAAGCTGCATAATCACCGGGAAGACTTGGATAGGGTTCATAAACAATTCTACCGTCTTTTTCCGTATAAAGCAGTCCCCAAGAGGATTTGTCCTCCTCGCCCCAGTGCGAAGTGCCGGGCAATACGCCCTCGGTCAAGGCGGCTTCCTGCGGGTCGAAACCATATTTCACGTAAGAACCTTCCCTACCGTGGAGGACGAAACGGGGTTCGCTCGCACACATCAGATAGCTGGATTTCAGCGTTATCTTCACTTCGGGCGCCTTTGAGGGACGTAGCAAATGGATGATGAAATAGTCGTCTACCTTGCTGTCCTTGCGCAACGTGGCAATATCTGCAAAGACGGCTTCGGGCATACCGAACAGCTGCACAGCCTGGTCTATGACGTGGGCACCCAGGTTATAGGTCAAGCCGCCCCCATCTTGTCCGGTTTCCTTCCAAGTATTCGGCTTGATAAAATTACGATAACGGGGGAAGGTGGATTCAAACTCCACCAGATGCCCCAGCAAGCCTTTGGACAGTATTTGCTTAACTGTCAGGAAATCGCAGTCCCACCGGCGGTTCTGGTAAACGCTCAAGGTCAGCCCCCGGCTTGCGGCAAATGCCACAAGTTCCTCAGCTTCTGCCACGGTGGTGGTGAAAGGCTTCTCCACAACCACATGCTTACCTGCTTCGAGGGCGCGGCGGGCATACTCATAATGAGTGCTGTCCGGCGTGTTGATGACAACCAAATCCAGCTCTTCCACTTCGATAAGTTCCTCAAAACTCCGCACAATACAAGCGTCGGGATACTTCTCCCGGGAGAGTTCCTTACTGCGCTCCGTAACGGCAGTCAATTCAAAATGAGGGTTAGTGGAGATGAAGGGGGCATGGAAAACACGTCCCGACATTCCGTAAGCGGCTAATCCGGTCCTTATCTTGTCCATATCGTTCTTTTTAAGTTCACCATTATTCCGTCACCAACGGACGCTTACGCCAATCGTCCTTCATATAGCTGTCGGGGTAGACCGTCTTATCAATAATTTCGCCACCTTTCAGACGAATCCAGGTGGTGAAAGTACGGGCACCTTCCTTCATCAAAATGACACGTGCACCGTTGGACAAATGGTTGTACTCGGTATTACCACCGGTGAAACGGCCGTAAGCCAGCAGGATACCTTTCCACATTACGGCATAATCGTTGTCATGATCGTGCCCGACAAACATACCCATCACATCACCAGCCTCTTTCATGGCAGTGAACATGCCCGTATTCAGTTCCGGAGCGCAAGCCTTTTCCATGCGGGTACCTATCAGTATGGCGTTCTCGTCGGAAGCGGCTTCGTTATATTCCGGCAAAGGAATATGGAAAAATGCTAGTGCAGGCAAAGGTTGCCCACCGTTCTTTGCTTTATAAGTGGCACTCTGCTGGCGGTACCAGTTCACCTGGTCGAAAGTGAGCCAGTCGTACCCCTTTACGTCGGGTAGTTTGGAGTAGGAATGGGAATCCAGACAGTAAAGCAGGGCTGCATCCTTCTTGCCGTCCGAGGATTTCAGTGTGAGGACATAGTCGGGAGATTCTACTCCGCCACGGTCGGGCTGGATATTGAAAGGCATGGAACGGATAACGTCATAAAGCTCAGCACGTGTTTTTCCCTGCTCGTTGTCGTGGTTGCCAAAGGTTACGACAAAAGGAATCTTACGGTCCGTAGCATAGGAAAGCACCTTGCGCATGGCTGTATCGGCAGGTGCGGCATAAACCACATCGCCGGTAAAGACTACTAAATCGGGGCACTCAGCATCAAGCACCTCGCCAATACGCTTCAAAGCAATATCCGAAGCCGGATTGCCATACTTGAAGTGGATGTCTGTAAACTGGACGATTTTAAACTCTCCGTTCTTGTTGAACTGCAAAGGCGATACTTGTGCCGGGCAGAACAAGGAGGATAAAAGTGCCAGACAAAAGGCCAAGGAGATTTTCTTCATATAAGTGGATGATTAAATTGAGTTGATATTATTATTCCTTCACTATCAATACAGTGGCATAGGCGGATATACCTTCCTCCCTGCCCGTAAAGCCGAGTTTCTCCGTGGTGGTGGCCTTGATGGAGATGGCATCCTCGTCTATTCCCATCACCGCGGCAAGCGTACGCTGCATTTCGGGAATATAGGCCTTCAACTTAGGCCGCTCAGCGCAGATGGTAGCATCAATATTACCCACCAAATAGCCTTTAGCAGCTATCAGTTCTATTGTTTTCTTTAACAGAATCTTGCTGTCTATATTCTTGAACTCACCGGCAGTATCGGGAAAATGATAGCCGATGTCGCGCATATTCGCCGCTCCCAGCAATGCGTCACAGATAGTATGGATGAGCACGTCTGCATCCGAGTGCCCCAACAATCCCTTTTCATGTTCCAGGCGGATACCGCCCAGCCAAAGCTCGCGCCCTGCCACCAGTTGGTGGACATCAAAGCCGAAACCTACACGTATCTTCATATCGTTACTTCTTTAAGTTGATACGAAAGTACGGAAAAAATAGGAACAAGAGAAGGAACAAGACACAAATTGCACGGATTACGCCGTTTTTTGCTCCCCTTGTGGAAAGAAAATCGAACGTAAACCGTGCAATCGGTATGGAGTATGAAGAATATGTTACGGTCTGTCGGGCAGACTGTCTACAATTCCTTTATAAAAAGCTCTCACATCTTGCCAGTGATAGAAAGGAGCCATATCCGTCTTCACCGGGATACTTACTTCATGCTCGTGCAGCAACAGTTTTACAATCACATCTTCCGGCGAGCCTTTCTTGCGGAAGAACACCAGCTGTATATTTCCTGCCATCGGCGCAACCTTGTAGTTGCACCACGCCTGATAGAACTTATCGGGGTCGGCCTCCTCGTTATAGCAGTTCTCCAACTTCATCAATCCTGCCAGGGGGATAATGTTTCCATCATGTGCAAAGCGGAAAGTAGCCGAGTTTCTACCCGAAGCAATAGCCTCGTCGGCAGCGGCAATGATGTTCTCCAGTGTCGGTTTGGCGTTTGCCACCATCAGTCCGTTGGTCATGGGCGAGGGACCGTCGCACACGTAGTTCTTGTAGTTGTGTATCTGCCAAATGTCGAATAACTCTTGCTTCTCAAAAATATCATAGAACGATACTTCCTGCTCCACGTCCTGCATGTCCGAGGCTATCGCATAAAGACCGCGCATCAGTTCCTCCGGATTCACACGTTTATGGACAAACTCTTTATCGGAGAAAAGTGAGTTCATCAGACGTTCGGGACGAACATGGCTCTTCTCGAATTTGCGGAACTCCTCGTACCAAGGGCCCTTGTGCGAAGTGAACTTCATGGCTTCCTGCGTATGAAAGTTCAAGTAAGGCATGTATTTGTTGCTAGATTCACGCTCAATCTTCAGTTGGGGATTGAATTCCTTCAGACGTTCGCAGAAGGCATCCATACTGAGTACGCAACGTATTACGAGTGTAGCACATGCCGACATCTCCGGCGCACCTTTAAAGACTTCGGGAAATGCCTGATACATACGTTCGGCAATACCGCGCTGCTGATCCACGCCCACTGGGCTCAAGTCTCCACCGCGTCCTTCGGCATCTGCCCAGACAATAGCCAACCGCTTGCGCACATCTTCGCCCAGCGGAGTAAGTTTACCTGCCTGATGTGCCTTTTCAAACACTTCCATCACACGGATATACTCCTCGTCAGAAATCAGCCAGCGCGAGCCATGACGTCCGAAGTGACTGATATAGAAAGGCTCGTAACCCTTCGGTGCCTTGGTCTGTACACCCGGTGCCGGATAGGCATAATACACTCCTCCGGTAACGGCAATGTTATCGAAGATTTCTTCGCGCGTGGCTTGTGCATACGACGATGTATGCACAGCCGATGCGGCAAAAAGAATGGTAGAAAAAACGATTCGTTTCAATCTAAAATTCATAGGATAATAAAGCTTTTCAGTTCAAGAAATCAGGATTTTGTGTCAAATTAGGATTGGTGGTAAACTCGTCCTGCGGAATGGGGAAGAGGTTGTATTTGTCGTCCACATCCTTACCTATGTAAGAACCTGCCACGCCATTGTCACTACCTTTCCAGTCCCAGTTATATCCCTTGGTGAACTTACCAAAACGAATCAGGTCTGTACGGCGAACCAACTCCATGTGCAACTCGCGGGCACGTTCATCCAAAAGGAAATCAAGATTCAACCGACTGTCGCTGATGCGTCCCGATACGCCATTACCATATTTGCCGGACATGTAAGCACGGTCTCTGATTTCATTCACATACTCCAACGCTTCGGTACGCGAACCACCTTCGGCGCCACGCAGAATAGCCTCAGCCGCCATCAAGTAGGCATCTGCCGTACGGAACATCGGATAATCGACAGAGGAGTACTTCGTGCCGCCTGGTTCCAGTTCACTGCCGTCTTTGCGCACGTTTCTCCACTTGATGCAGGCGTAGCCGTTATTGAAATCGCTCTGGAACTCCTTGCCTTCTACCCAAGTTTCTTTGGTGTGGCTAATAGAGAAGAATTGGGCACGCTTGTCTTTCTTGCCGTTCCCCCAGATGTCGTCTGCCACAAAAGTCTGGTCTTCTTCTTCGAACATATCCACCAGCTGTGTCTTTACGCGGGCATTGCCCCAGGTGCCGTTCACACCTATCCGGATATAGTTGCCCATATCTCCATTCATCAACGCCTTAATCAGGAAGTTAGTACCTGCGCTGCCTTGCGCATAGTCTGCATCCTGCACCAGCGGCCAGATGATTTCGGAACAAGTTTCATTGTCTGCCAAGAAGATGTGGCGATAATCGGAAGCCAGCGGATAATTACCTTCCGTAATTACCTTTTTGGCATATTTGTATGCGTTTGTGTATTCATTCTTTCCTACCCAAGTTTCGGCATTCAAGTAAACACGTGACAGCAAGAACCAGGCTGCTACACGGTCCACACGGGCATATTCGTTCTTTTTGGGTTCTTTCAGCAGGGTGGTCAATTCTTCCAGTTCGGACACCACAAAGTTGTAGATTTCCTCGCGAGTGGCTTGCTCGGGCATGTCACCTACTTCCATCGTTTCGTCCACGAAGGGTGTAGAACCGTAAAGGTCGCAGAGCATACTGTAACTATAAGCACGGATGAAGCGGGCTTCGGCACAATAGTATTGATACTCGTCTTTCAAGGCTTCATACACACCTCTCTCCTGCAATTTGCTCTCTGTACATTCACGTAGGAACTCGTTGCAATAGTTAATGGTCATGAAAAGACGGTAATAAGGATAACCCACAATCTCAGTAGAAGCATCCCAATTCAAGTAAAGCATGGCACGTACACCCTTGCTGCCACCGGACTGGAATACGATTTCATCCGTACAAGCTTCCTGCAAGTAGAACAAGGCACGAGTATAACCAGAATATCCTTCATCGATGCCCGACACATCGCCGTCTCCTCCGTCACCACCCTTCTGCCCTGTCTGTATCAGGGCAGCATAACACTTGGCAATCATGCCGATATAGCCCTCGGGAGTAGAGTACACCATCTCACCGGTCAGTTCGTTATCATCCAGCGGCAATGTATCCAGGTCGCCCAGGCAAGAAGCAAAAAGTGACACAGCCAGCAAACATACTGTTACTAATTTGAAATATCTAGTTTTCATAATCATGTATCTGTTTTTAGTCATTAAAAATTAAGGTTAACTCCCAGCATGAACGTACGCGGACGCTGATAGATGTTTTTATCGATTCCGTCATAAAGCTCCGGATCAAGACCGGAGTATCCGCTCAAAGTGCATACATTCTGTACGGCGAAGGAGAGACGGAGCGATGTCCCGTCGTTCCACAGTTTATTGAACGTATGACCGATGGTGATATTGTCTATACGGAAGAAGTTGCCTCTCTCCAGGAAATGGTCGGTGAACTGGCGGTCTTGCGTAAACTTGTTTTCGAGCGTAGAACGCAGGATGTTGCTGGAAACGCCGTTGCTGCCATAGAGTGCATCCAAGGAGTTGGAAGCAGCCACATAGTTATAGACATAGAAACCGAAGCTACCGTGTCCGTTGATGCCCAAATCCCAATTCTTGTAGGACAGACGGGTGGACAGACCGCAATAGTAAGGGGCCTTGGAACTCTTACCAGTGACGTACTTGTTAGAGTCTTCTTCGCTAGAAGTGATGGAGCCGTCTTTGGCAATGTATTTACCGTCCAGCGGCTGTCCGTTTTCGTCATAAGCTTGCTTCAGTAGATAGTAGGTATTCGGAGTCTCTCCTACCATGTGTACTTGCAGATAGCGGCCTGTACCTCCGGCGTTACCTGTCTTTACGTAGTTGCTCTCGTTGTCGATGGTGTTCAGCTTGGTAATCTTTGAGGCATTCCAAGTGAAGTTACCGCTGATGTTCCATTCCCAATCTTTGGTCTGGATGGGAACCAAGTTCACACCGATTTCAAGACCTTTGCTTTCCATATCACCGATGTTGGTTTCGATACGGTTGGTGAAGTTACTGCCGGCAGGTACAAAAATGTCGTTCAGCAGGTCTTTCGTGTTACGCCAGTAGTAGTCAATCGTACCCGAGATGCGGTTGTTCAAGAAACCGTAGTCGATACCGATGTTGTAAGTTTCCGTAGTCTCCCATTTAATGTTGGGATCGTAGCCGTTGGGGCGGTAGGTGGTGTACCACTTGTTACCGAACAAGTATCTGGACTCATCGTAAGATGCAGTATAGGTGGACAAATGCTGGTAGTAGGAACCGATGGACTGCTGGCCGGTCTGACCGTAGCTCAAACGGAGTTTTAGGTCGGACACTACTTTGTTGTCTGCCAAGAAAGCCTCATCGTTCACACGCCATGCAGCGGCTACGGAAGGGAAGTAGCCCCAACGGGTCTCGGGCGAGAAGCGAGAAGAAGCATCGGCACGTAACGTAGCAGTCAGCATATAACGCTGTTTCCAAGAGTAGTTCAATCGACCGTAGAAGGAGAGCAGGTAGAGTTCAGCTTCCTCGTGCTTGGGAGAGGTAAGATCCTCACCCTTGGTGTCGGTAGTGGTATCATGGTTCTTGTACCAGAAACGTTGCCAGCCGTAACCAGCCATGGCATTGAGGTTATGGTCGTTGAAGTCTTTGGCATAGTTGGCGTAGAAGTCGAGTAGTGTATTGCGTTTGTCGTTATGATATGTATAACGCTTTCCGGTACCATCCTGTTCGTTGCCGGTGTACATGGCGGGGGCCAAGTCAGGCATGTTATCGTGTTTGTCTTCCGTCAGGAAATCATACCCCATGTTCAGGTTCAGTCGAAAGTCTTCAAAACCGTGTATTTTATAATCGAGGGCAATATTACCGATGGAGCGTTTGGTCTTGTTCTGCTTGTCGGCAAGTTCCAAGTCGGAGACGGGGTTTGAGGCAGCTAGCGTGATGGGGGTATTACTTACACCCATCCACATATAGTACCCCAAACCTACATTACCGTCATAGTTCTGATATACAGGGCGTGTAGGGTCGAAACCTACGGCACTTCCGATGACACTGGTGGAAACCGGCTTTTCGTCCTCGATGCTACCCTTGATATTGATGTCAACAGAGAGATGCTTGTCGAAGAACTTGGGCGACAAACCGATACTGGCATTGAGGCGCTGGTAGTTGTTGTTTTTCAACGTACCGTTCTGGTTGGTATAGCCCACGGACACGCGGTAAGGCATATTCTTCAAAGCACCAGTCATGGAGAGGTTGTGGTCTGTACCCATTGCCACGCGGTAGATTTCATCCTGCCAGTCGGTATTGACATCACCCAGCTTGAAAGCCTCCGGAGCATTGGCATACTTGGCAAAGGCTTCGCGATATTCGGAAGCGGAAAGTACATCCAGTTTCTTATACACATTGCCCACCGTCACGTTGGCACTGTAGCTGAAAGAGGGACGTGAAACACCGTCGGTGTTTCCTTTCTTCGTAGTGATAATGATGACACCGTTGGAGGCACGCGAACCGTAGATGGCTGTTGCCGAAGCATCTTTCAATACCGTAAACGAAGCAATGTCATTCGGGTTGATAGAGCTGATGGAGGCGTTGCTGACAGGCACACCGTCGATAACTATCAGTGGGTCGTTGTCTGCTGACAAAGAAGCTCCCATACGGATAGGGATGGTACCGCCGCTGCCCGGAGCACCGCTGCCCGGTACAATGTTCACACCGGCAACCTTACCCACCAGAGCGTCTTCGGCAGTCAATTGCTTTCCTTTGTTCAGCTCGTCCGGCTTCACAGTTAGCAGAGAACCAGTGACATCTCCTTTCTTCACTTGACCGTAACCGATTACAACGACTTCGTCCAGCATCTCCGTGTCTTCCTGCAAAGTGATGACGAGCGGTGTATTGCTGCCGGTAACCGTCAGTTCCTGGCCCTTAAAACCGATACATGTAATGGAGAGAATATCATTGACGGCAGCTTTCAAAGTAAAGTTACCGTCCACATCAGAGATAGTTCCCACAGAGGTACTTTTATCAAGATGTTAGCCCCAATCAGTGGTTCACCTGTGTGGTCTTTCACATGTCCTTTCACTGCAATATCTTGTGCCGAAAGTGACAAAGACAAGAGCAATCCCAGCAACGGGAGAATACTCTTTGCAATTTTAATCATGCTTTTCATATAATACAATATATAGTTAATAAAAATAATGTTTGCCAAGAAAAGGAACCAAGCACGCCCGGTTCCATGCAATCCTTATACCCAATCTTCTTAACTAATACTTATCAAAAAACTACAGTTAACTTTAATCTTTTGTCGATGTTGCAAAGGTATATGATTAACTGTCCCGCGAAAAAGGCGAGTAGAAGCTTAAAGTAGACGCAAGCAGATTAGCTTTATCTATAAAACATTAAAAAACAGCATATTGTGAAAATCAGCAGAAAGTAAGAAAGTAGATTCACATAAAGGGCATAGGAGGAGTTTTACCCTATTTTCTGCACCATATTCAGGAAATCTTCTTTAGAAAGAAAGGATTTGCTCCGCACTTTCAAGCGGTAATTATATACGGTCTACGAAGAGTAATGCAGGAAGGTGGCAATCTTTCCGCTATCTGAAATTCCCAACCGAATCAAGGCAAACACACGGAGTTCCGGAGTCAGCAGTTCGCCCTCTTTAGGATAGATGCGCTCGTTCTCCTGCAAAAGGTTATTAAAGTCGTTCACAAACTTAGGATAGAGTTTCAGGAAGACGCTGTCGAACGTATGGAAGAATTCTTTCAACTCGCCGGTGACAAAGGTGGTGGAGTGGATGGTTTTCACCAGGTCGTCCAGCTGCCCGGCCTTCACTTTCCTTGCCAGCATCTTGCGGAATTCTTCCTGCTTGTCTATATAGACGGAACACATGTTGAAGACGTAGCCGATGTACTCCTCCTTCACACGGTTCGACTCCTGCAACCGAGCATTCAGTTCCTGCAAGTCACCGTTGATGTGCTTCAATTCCTTGTTCATGTCATCCATGGTCTTTCTGGCAAGGGAAAGGCGCTTCATCTGATGATAAATATAGACCAAGGCCACCAGCAATACTGCCGCCAGGATGGATATCCATATAAATAAGGTGACCAGCTGTTCTTTTTCCTCATGCAACTTGGCCTCGTAGGTGGAGTTGATGACGGGCAACATCCCCGAAATCTCCATCGTACGGTAGCGAGCATTACAGAAGGTAGCATCTTGCATGGAGCATTCCATATAGGTATACGCACGTTCTATGTCGCCCTCGCCATAGAGCAGGTTGGCAAGTTTCCAAAGCGAAATGTATTCCTTTGTTCCGCTTTGCACGTCGGCTATTGCCGAGATGGTAAGATATTTCTTTTCCTGCTTGTGGTCTCCTTTGGCACCATAAACGCTTGCCAATGCAACAGAAGGAATGGCAAGGCTGAAGTCCTTCTGGCTATGGATATCATAGCAACCCTCCAAAACACCTATGGCTTCGTCATACTTACCCTCATACAGTAGTTTGTCGCCCAAAGTCAGTTGATAGCCTTGCGAATCGGGACGCTTCACACGCAGAATGGAGTCTTTGTACTGATATGCCAGCCGGGAGTATGACGCCTGCAATTCTTCTGAAAAAGCATAGGATGCCATCAGCGTGTACACTTTATGATAAAGATTATAGTAGTAGAACATATCTATCGCACCCAGTTCCTCCTGGGGAATGTCTTCCAAAATTTCCAGTCCTTCCTTATACATTCCTGTACCAATCATCACCTCTGCCACACGCATACGAGCAGAGTAGAGATGCGATGCTACGGGCATACGCTGGGCTACTTCCACGCAACGATTTGCTGCCCACAAGGCAGAGTCCATGCGGTAGGCGCTGTATTTGCCGAACAACTCCTGGTAGATTTCCAGTAATTCCGCATCGGAACGGGTAGCCTTCAGCTGGCACTGCAAGGCATTGATTTGAGACTGACGTTCCAGTGTATATCGTTCACGCCCCTGCACAGATGCATCAAGCACCCGAAGCAATGAATCCACCTCTCTATCTTGGCAGAATAAAGGCATAGTGCAAAACAAAGCGAAAAGGATGGCAAACAAACGTTTCATGCAGTACGGTTTCTCTGTCTATAGTTCAAGATTACATCACAAAAGTAAACATTTACCCGTTGATTACAAAGTTCTTTGGACAAAAGATGTTTGGACGAAATTAGTAAAGGGGTACTTTAGCTTTATAAAGCAGAAGTTTAGTAAGCTAACATAGAGGTTTACGGACAAAAATCCCGAATGCCGCTCAGCGGATATTGAAGTCGAGTACTTTCTCTTCCCCAAGATAGCCCTGCAAGTGCTGTCCGATGCTGACGGGACCTACTCCCACAGGGGTACCCGTGAACAGCAAGTCACCGATTTTCAAGGTCATGAAGCGGCTGACATAAGCAATGATTTCATCTACCCGGAACAGCATGTCCGCTGTATGACCGCGTTGCACCTCCTTATCATCAATCGTCAAATGGAAGTCCAAATTCTGTACATTGCCGCCCACTTGTTCCAAAGGGACAAAGGTGCCGATAGCTGCCGAATTGTCGAACCCTTTGCAAAGCTCCCACGGATTACCCGCCTCACGGAACTTACGTTGCAAGTCGCGTGCCGTGAAGTCGATGCCCACCGTCACCGCATCGTAATAGCGATGGGCAAAGCGAGGAGCAATATTC